>Ga0194115_10006223_pt1 | contig 12163 bp, 12 predicted proteins | sample TA2MahsurfametaG_3_FD_148656 | JGI IMG/M metagenome (GOLD analysis project Ga0194115, IMG submission 148656) | Freshwater microbial communities from Lake Tanganyika, Tanzania - TA2015002 Mahale S4 surface | ecosystem: Environmental > Aquatic > Freshwater > Lake | place: Tanzania: Lake... | reverse complement strand
GCAAATTGATTCTGGGTCAACTGTAACTGACGATACTGTATTCCATGACCACTGATCCAGACGTGAGGGGAAAAATGACGCACCCCTTTCTACCCCGTTGTGGAAAACTAATCGGCCCTTACCGGTCGTTTTGTGGAGCGACGGACGGGCCGCAAATCAAGATACCAGCCACTCCATTTTCTGTGGGCAATAAAAACGCGCCGATTGTGAGATCTGTGACGTGATGGCGGAGATACACCGTTCTTGATGGGTCGTCGTCGGACCTTTACACATCATCTTGCAGTATTTTCGATTCGTTGCATTCCCAGAGCTGTGTTTGGTACCTTGAGACGACAATACTGTTGATCATTGCATCATGACGATGACATCCACTCTTATCGTCCTCCTGCTGGAGACTGTTATACTTCATTTATCGACGACGTCTGCATTCTCTTCTAGCCTCCAACATCACCGTCCGTCGCAACTCACCTCGATCACGCCGGGACGCTATCGCAGGCTTCCAATTCCACCTCCTCATGTGAGAAGAGAATCCTTCACTTCGACGACTGCACTCTTTGAATACAAATTATGGGATCGGATGGAAATTGAAGAAGATGAAGAAAAGTTGTGGTACTGTCTAAATTGTGTCGCTGGCCTTGAATTGGATTTATTAAGACAATGTCGTCAAAGATGTCAAGAGATGGAAGATGTGGAAAAATTTGTCGTACCCATGGTAACGACGGTTCGATCCCATGGTATGAATCGCATGGTCAAGGATACGAAAGTAAGATATGATGGATACGTCTTTGCGAAGCTTCGCTTATGTCCTGAAACGTACGAGGCGATTCAAGGTACGTTACGATGACTCCAATAGAAGCAGAAAAGAGCACCGGGAAAGGGTGATATTCATTCCATCAGGAGCTCGCTGTGATCGACCAATACTAACTTCGGGCATATTTTTCCTCCTTAAGGATTGGATCTTTGTCGGTCTTGGATGGGGACAATCAATATCAAGGGTCATCGGAAGCTTCCACCGTCTCCTCTTTGTATGAACGAGGACGAAATCGAAAAGTTTGGACTAGAAGAATGTGAGGCAGAAGAACCAGAGGAAGAATCAGAAGAGATAGACGGCGTGATTCTGGATGAAGGAGTAGAACCGGAGGTAGATCCCGAACTTGAACAGACGGTCCAAAATGTGTACCTGGGACTTCGAGTTGGTGATATGGTCAAGATTACCGCCAAAAACAAATTCTTCAATGAAGATGCTGTGGTACGACGCCTTAAGAACAGGAAATTATTTCTAAGATTCTTCACGTATGGATCGATGTATGAGGAATGGATGGACCCTGGAGACGTCCGGAAGCTTACTGATGTAGAAGTTTTGAAGGGCCTATCAGGACCTCAACAACCCATTACGCAACGTGATATTGATGGCCCATCACGTGGAGAAGACAGAGGACGGTATCAAGATGATCGTTCTCGTCGAAATATGGTGGATAATTTTGGTGGTGACCAAAAGAGACGACAAGGTCGTAACGCCGAACGATACTCAAACGATAACGGAGAAGAGGCGAAGCGAAACGATGATAATTGGAGGTCCTATAAGGATAATCAAAGGAGACAACAGGGTGGGTATGATGATGGAGGCCTTGAGATGCAGGGTTCGAAGAAACCACAACAACGTCGTCCTGGTGTTAGTAGTGATCAGTGGGCACCAAGTGATGTCGATGGACAATGGGGAAGGACGAGTCAACGACAAAACCGTCGAGAAAAAAGAATGACGTCATCCGATGAAGGTGATGATTGGAGTGCCTTTGTATCGTCACCTAGTGGGAAAAATCAACCATCTCAACAGGAGACGGATGACTTTTTTGCATCCCTCATGACAGATCTATCCAATGATTTCGGATCGGATAGGAAGACGAATAATGATGGAAATAGTAACAAGCAAGGGATGAAGACGAATACCAGGACTCCGACAGAATATTCTACTGGGGAAGATGATTTCTTTGCATCTCTCATTTCTGAAATCGAAAATGATACCCCGGTAGCACCGACTACCGCCAAAAATAATAACAACAGAAACAAGAAGGTGAATACTAACAACATTCCAGATGACGATGATTTCTTTGCCTCCCTTGCGGCTGAACTCTACGACGACGACGACAACATCAAGATGAGGGATGATAATGATGTAGGACTTCAAAGGACGAAGTCTCGTACAGGGCATAGTGATGTGAAACGTGAAGAAGATGATCTCCTTGCGACCTTGGAGATGGTCGTACCAAAAGAACCAACAAAGACGAAGAAACCTTCGAATTCCAAAACGGACCGTCGTACCAGTAATGAAATGGATGATCTGGACAGTTTCTTTTCCGAGATCGGGATGCTGAACAATGTCGACGATGATTCGTCGTCGTCGGCATCATCATCATCATCATCATCAAAAGCATCATCATCATCATCATCCTCACGACGACTTGAATTGGAGGAAGATGATTTCTTTTCTCAACTCCAGACAGGATTGGATTCACAAATTCACGATGATGATGATGATTTTGGACATTCGGCCCGATATTCGTCGTCATCCAAAAGATCATCATCCTCATCGTCGTCGTCCGGTACGACTAGTACCCCCCTGGAAGATGTTGACTTTTTCACTCAACTCGAGGCCGAATTGGATTCCCAACTATATAGTACTACTTCTAGTAGTACGAGTAGTCCCCCACCGAAGAAGCAGAGGCAGAAGGAACAAGACACTACTACCAGTACCAATTCCAAAACAACAACAACAACAACAACACCTTTGGTGGTGAAGAATCTTCCTGAAAACGATGTCATCGTCTCATCGGCATCCAAGACGAAGAAGACGAAAACGAAGGATACTACTACTACTACTACACCAACGGTAGGTTTGGAAGACCGTACTATGCCAGAATTGAAGGAAATGTTACGAGAACGTGGCCTGAAGATATCAGGGAAAAAGTCTGAGCTGATTGAACGGCTTACCTCGGCTTAGAATGGGGTTAGCTTTTTACTATGTTGTACAATGAGTGGAGAAAAAAATGAGGTTAAATGGTTGTACATAGTTATTCTATCCCGGTCATGTGTATCTTGACCGTAGTTTTTAGTTTTTCATGGCACGAAGCAAGTGTGTCAAATCAGTTCGCAGAAAGACTGTTCCGTCAACCTCGGTTTGATGAATGCTCCCTTGGAAGTATGGGCATTATAATTGTAAGACATATTTAGATTCCAAGGTCCGAGGGTAGATCAGTGACGAACATATGACCGGCACTGTGAGTAATCGCAAAGGGGACCTTACTCTCCATAAGGATACTTTGTGGCGTTACACCACAGGCATGGAAAATAGGGACTTCATCGGGAGCGACATCAATCTGTTCCCCCCACTCTGGCTTATCCATATCCTCAACACCGATAGCGATCCCACTTCCGACCGAGACGGGTCCACCATGAGCATGGGTATACTTCGATGTGATTTCAATATGCTTCGATACCTTGAGAGCCGAAATGGGTTTCATACTAACGACCATATTTCCCTTGAGGGATCCAGCGGGACGACATTTCATGCTCGTCTTGTACATTGGGACATTCTTTCCCTCTTCAAAGCTCTTGAGTTTGATTCCTGCGTCCATGAGAGCTCCATCGTAGCTAAAGGAACACCCAATCAAGAAGGCAACCGATTGCTCCGGCCAATATTCGGTGACATCTGTAACTTCCTTATCCAACTTTCCATCGCGATAGATAGCGTATCTATACAAAAGTGGGGAAGAAAAATGGTCAGAAATGAATGTGAGATATTGTTGGCAAGAGTAACGATTTTCCAAAAATGAGACATGGGGGGAAGAGACTTACTTCGGTACATCGGTACGGAGATCAGCACCAAGTGCGACACCGGTGGGGAAGGGTGAACCGACATCACAAACTTCAATCAATGGGCATGCCTTCGGATTACGTTGACAGAATAATAGGAAATCAAAAGCGAATTGTCCCTGTGGTAGGACGACTAAATTGCATTGTAGGAATCCTGGACAACTCCCATTCGTCGGTCCAATAAATTCTCCCCGACGGACTAAGTCACGAAATTCACGTGCAATATATGCATCCTTATGGAAACGAGGAGAATCATGCCAATCGACGATTGGTTCTTCTTCGGATTTCTCCTTCCATTCCTTCTCAAGAACTTCTGGACCACTCCCATCTTGGGGTGAAGCTTCTTCACCACCATCTTGGGGTGGAGCTTCTTCACCACCATCTTGAGGTGGAGCTTCTTCACCACCATCTTGAGGTGGAGCCATCCAGTCAGCCAGACTACAAATATTAATCTTGTTATTATCCGGCATCCGCTTTACAGTCATCACATTTGGGACAATTTCAATTGAGGCCTTTTTCAAGTCCTCAAGTTCCGATTCTATTGTATCAAAGAGAACGAAAAATTTCCACTTGTTGTTAGAATGCATATGTTTTTTCGATTCGGTGGAAAGGGGGGTGGTGGAGGGGGCTGAGGTGCCAAGATTCTACCCATCCTCGCGTATGGCTTCTATATACACACATCCCCGGGGAGATGATGATGAGAGAGACACACACACAAACAACAACAAACAAACTTACGGGTAAAGGTATTTTGAGGAGTTCCCTCTTGAGGTTGACATTTTGGAAGGATCTTAGTTAGAAGATATCGTTGTTCTTCCTTCGTCAGAGTGTTATTGTTGAGTCTCAACTTGTTGTTTTGAGTCGTTTCGGAAACTTCGGACATGATTGTGTTCGTAATGGTAGTAGTAGTAATGCTATCGGTAGACCACGAAGACAAACTCCTCGAAAAAACGATCAACGAACGATAAACGGGTTGATGATGAACACTTTCGTGCTGGGACAAAGAGACGGCAATACTCAACCGTCGTAGAATCACGTTGCTACTGATTTTAAGACGGGGGAGGGGTCTTACTTTCACCTCCTATAGAAGAGAGAAGCTTGTGAAGGGAATGAAGACCAGCCTTATGAATGAAAATGCGGGGGTTGCCAAAAAAACAGCAGCAACAACAACACGGAACAGAAGGAAGGAACCGAAGGTGGTTTTTTTTTTCGATGTTTTGGACCTCTTGCTCTCGGTCTGTTCGACTTTATAGACCTCTTACACGTTTTGACTGGATTTGTCTGTACAGACGTCGATCTGCGGTCGAACCCATCATCCCTGAAACCCCATTTTTCGAGAACGCGCGCTTTTTGTCTAGAGTAGAGGTAGCCTGGCAATTTTGCAAAATGTTCCAATTTCCGATTGTTGGGGGCGAGGGCAACACGATCGATGTCTGCGGCGATTTGCTGCTGGAAGTCTGGGGTGGCGAACCGGTCAAACAAGTCGAGTCAGTCCTAACAATCAAGTTGACCGTTGTGTTTCAACCTATCTTTCGACATATATGCCTTCGAAACGCTCATACTCCAACCCAACCCCCCTAGACACACGGATCGACTCTCCCCTAGCCTGTTCAGTGTATAGTATCCCAGGGGGTACCCTCTTCGAATCCCACTCTTAGTACTAGGGCGACATGGTACAAACCTTTCATTTTCATCGAATCCTACCATCTGTTTTGTTTTCCTACACGACACACCATTTCATCCCATTTGTTTTTTTGTCTTGTGTGTTTTCCCAAAACTCTTGCTTTACTTCGACTCTTCAAACATTCCTTTCTTTTTTGGGGTGGGACCTCTACGTGTATAGATCAAGAAAGAACCACAACAACAACGATAGCAACCACAACAAACAATACCAAAACAAGAAGCAATGATTAGTGACAATGCAAAGATAGGCACAGGCCTGATGACATTAGGGATTGTCTTTCTCTTTCTGGGGATGCTCTTTTTATTTGATTCTGCTATGTTAGCACTAGGTGATGTCTTGTTCCTAGTTGGACTCACTTTAACGATTGGTAAGGAGGCGAGAAGAATCACCGGTTTTAGGGTCGGAACGCTTTTTTTTTAAAATGTGGTGAAGGGTGGCACGATTGGAACTCTCACGAATGCCTTCCCACATGTCTTTTTCTTTCGTTTTGTTTTCTCACACACCATACACTCACTCTCTCTCCCCTACTAGGTCCTAGTCGGACGATGAGATTCTTTTCACGGAAGGATCGTTTACGGGGGATTATATCCTTCTTTGGTGGAGTCCTATTAGTAATGATCCGATGGCCGATGATTGGGATGATGTGTCAATTATATGGACTAGTATACTTGTTTGGACAATTTTTCCCAATTGCGGCACAATCGATGCGTGATACACCCGTCATTGGAGATGTATTACGGATGCCTGCTATTGCAACCTTTTTTGAAAATTTTGGTGGTGGGAATACAAGAAGAGCACCCGTCTAAAGATAAACTCCCCAAAAAAGACGAGGAAGGCAAAGGATGAGGAAAAAGAGAAAAACTACTCCCACCGAAAAGGAAACAAAGCGTGTGTGTGCATATATATTTGTGGTTGTGGAAATAGATGAGGGCTCAAGGAATTGATATGTGAAACGACATGCAACGAATGTTGGGAGCGTGGCCCACTGTACAAGGGAGATACTGGGAAAGGTTGTCCTCTACTAGACCGGATTTTAATCTGTCTTTTCCATCACGACACATCTCTTATATCCTTTAAACTGTCGTGTCGTTGTGTTGTCCTTTTAGCCTCGCAATCGTTGTTGTTTTTGCTTCTTGGCTTGCAATCGTTTCTTCGAATGCTTATCTTGATATTGTTGTGCCAATACGCCATAAATCTTATCCTGTTGTTGTTGTTTAATCGTCTTGGCGACGATTTGGACGACATCTTCATCATCTAACTTATGGAATAGGCCACATCGTTGGGGAGAATGTTTGGCAGATGTCCCCCATACTAATCCATAATTAAAGTCTCGTAACATTTGAGTAGAAATATTCTGACATAATGACTTGACTGTCGTCCCCTTTCGGATATCTGATAAAATAACAGGTTCTTCCAAATCAGGTGGTGATCCTATAGTACACCCCAAAAAAGAGAAATACAGGAAATGAACAATTTATGAGTGAATCAGTGAACGAATGGGCAAGACAACATCACCCGCAGGCAGACGACACATCCAACAAAAACCTTCGTACAGACCTTTACGTTTGGTATAAATTCGGGTCAATCCAAGATATTTCCATAAATTCTGTTTGAGAAGATCATCTTCTAATGGTTCAGCAATATTGAAACGTTGATTGACACTTCCAACCATAGAATGGGGCATCCTTGCTAATTGATCGACTTCTTCAATCGTAATCGTATCAATCTTATTGTATAGGTATAGACAGGGTTTATATTCACGATTCCCCTGAATGACGTCGACTAATTGATCGACTGTAATCTCTTCTCTTGCCAAGACGTCAGCACTTGTAATCTTATATTCTCGTAAGATCTGATAGACTAATTTTTCTGGTTCGGGACCTAACTTTGTTTGGGGGACTGTCGATGCGAAACGGACACCACCCCCCGTCTTCCGTTTACTCAATGTGACATCCGGTGGACGTTGATTCAATCGGATCCCGACTGTCTCTAATTCAGTTTCTAAAATTTCACGATGTCGATTCAATCCCTCCTTCCCAGCATCTAAAACAATGAGAATCGCATCCGCACTTCGTGCGACAGCAATCACCTCCTTCCCACGACCGGCACCATGTGCAGCACCTTCAATAATACCTGGTAAGTCCAATACTTGGATCTTACTTCCCTTATAACGGAGGACACCAGGAATACATGTCAATGTCGTAAATTCATAATCGGCAGCTTCTGATTCGGTGGCAGTCAATGCACCCAGAAGAGTCGATTTCCCCACAGAGGGGAAACCAATCAAGGCGACTCGGGCATCACCATTCCTTGCGACATCGAAACCTTCCCCGCCGCCACCACCACCTCCACCAGACTGTTCAATAAAGAGTTCACTTCGAAGTTTCGCAAGTTTCGCTTTCAGGGTACCCAAGTGATAATTCGTAGCCTATTCGGGTATGTTTTTTTCCATCCACGTTAGTACGAGAGAGATTGTATGAGTGAGTGAGAACAATTTCCCCATCGTCGTTCTTTGTTTCTATATTCCGCGCATTCTGTGAACAGTGGGATGTCCATATCCTTCATTGACATAAATCGACGTACCTTGTTTTTCTGAGTCCGAGCCATTTCATGCTCGATCTCCTTGATTTTTTCCATCAACCCCATCTTGGCTCAAAGTTTGTCTAACTGTGAAAAATCGATAGTAGAGTCTAAAGAGAGGACGCTCTCCAGTTGCCAAGGGGGACAGAGGGCCTAACCGATAGTAGGGGATGCGTTCGACACAAAGTGGACGGCTCTGTAGTGGAGTGAGAGTGACAAGAAGATTCGAAGGTGTCCTCCATGGTCGAGACACCCCATGTCGGTGGGATGGATTGACGGTGCGATCGACCGACACCGTGAAAGGGCCTAAAGAAGCTCCCTCCATTGAGATCGACTTCCATCCCACGCCTCCGAATCGTGTCCGCGCTGAAAAACGAAAACAAACACAACATCTCGGTCGGTCTCGTTCTCTGTATACCTCGCTTTATGATATAGCTTCAAGAGTCCCGTCACCTCAAGCTTGTTGTTGTTCTTCTTCGTCTTCTTCTTGTGGCAGAACATCACCATGGGGGATCGACAACCCATCCGAGACCGGACCTTGATTTTACGAATTTTGGTACCCGGTCTGGAAACCCGGTTAAGAGATAAGATGAAGGAGGTAGAAGACTCTCAAGCCGAACCAGGACCGACTACACCTGGTGGGAACAACAACAACAATAATAACAGTAACAATAGCAGCAGTAATAATGCATCGACGAAGGAGGTCCTACTGGATTTGGAGGGTGTTACCTGTGAACCGACGCAAGAGGGATCGACACTCTTTAGTTTTCATTGTGATGGCGCGACGTATCCTGCTCGATTAGTTAATCTCCCATGTCCAGTCGAACTTCACAAGACACATGATCATGCTATGTATTATAAGTGTGTCGATATCGCCCAAATGTTGATTGTCTATGAGGATAGTATGGCATTGGATGAGGCAGATGGAATCCCAAAGACAGAGGGATATCCATCCTACTATCATTCAGGTTTAACACCACCGATGAAACGGATTGTGGAACGAAGATTTGCACTTCGAGAACATGATGCCGTACCACCACCACGTGCTGAAGTGAGTGATGTTGAGAATGAATTACATAATTTAATGGTAAAAATTTCCAAGGAACCAGGGAAACGGAATAAGGTCCCGTCGTTAGCATCGGCACAACATGCGAATAAGATATTAGAAGAAATTGTGGAAGAAGTCGTCGATTATGAACCATGGATGGATGATTATGGTGGACAACCATCGGGAATTGAATTTGATTCGGCAGATCAAATTGCATCTTTACATCCTGAAATTTGGTTATCACCAGAACGGATTGAAAAATTAAAGGCTCAAGAACGTGAAAAGGAGGAAGAAGAGATACGGAAAAAGGAGGCAGCGCAAGAAAAGAAGAAGAAGAAAAAGGATAAGAAAAAGGAAAAAGAAAATTCTGCACTCAAGGCAGCTGCGGCTGCGAATGTTGCGGCAATGTCAGAACCCATGGATTCATCAAACAACAAACCAACAAAGAAAAAGGGTATCGCATCGAAGAAACACGATCCAGAACCTGAAGATTGGATTACTCAAATGGCACTACAAAGTATGAATGCATCTGAATTATTGGGTGATGATCTGGAAGGGGATGCTTTAGAATTCGATTTCGACAATATTGAAGATGATCTGAATCTGTAGTAGACGATAAGGGTCTCGCCATAGGATTGATGTGTAATAAAATAAATTTTCAATTGTAAAAGGCTTTTAGTAGTGCGTGTGATTAATGTATGTAAGGGGTGTACAACAGCGAAGAGACGAGGGGGTTACGGTTCATGGCGTCTGTCTTGCCAAAAAAGCGGATATGAATGATCCGCGAATGACAATGAGACATTTTTCCCATGAATTTGACTTTGAGCACGCCGGTTTTGGAAATCCCACGGCGGACGAACACAATTGTCTAGCGATACTGTTGTTGTTGGTATCCCATGGGCGGAGTCGGTTGCTGTTGAGAGAATCCTCCATTGGGCAACTGAGCCCCCAGACCAAACCCTTGGGGCTGATGAAGTGGTGGTGGTCCCTGCCCAAACACGACGAGGGCACCCGTGTTAGGAGCATATGCCCCTGGAGGAGGTGCATTCATCACACCATCAGCAGTCGTTTTCAATGTCCGTTCCTGTATGAATTCCCACACAAATACTTGTGAGACAATCTGCCAGCGAGACCCAACAATCCACGCTATACTGGGTACATCTCACAACTCGGATATTTGACACTTACACCGTGTTGAACTTGTCTGATCTGCGACAACGATGCCCCCGTACCCACCAAAGTCGTTGCGACAGGTGGAAGCGGAACACTCTTTCCCTTGGCCATCTTCTTTTTCGCTTCTTCCTTCTTGACCATCGTGAGTTTGACTTCTCCCTCTGCCGGCTCGTCAATGTGATCAAAGTTGACAAGATTCCTCATAGCCTTCGTCAAGGCATCAACTGGGGCCTCCTCTTCCACGGTGTTGACCAAGGCATTCATCGAAAGATTTGTTGGCGGTGGTGCACCCTCGCCATTTTCTTGTGGAGAATAGGCCCAACCATTCGGATTGGTACCCGCCATGGGAGTGGAGGGAGTTGGTCCATTTTGGTACGCTCCCATGACCAACGAAGCAAGATCCTGTGCTGGAGGCGGTGGAGGAGGTTTAGGTGCGAAGGGATCATCGTAGGGTGAAGAATTGAACCCAAACGGGACTGCCTGCTGGGGAGGCGGCGGACCGGGATAGGCCTGTTGGGGAGGTGGCGGACCTCCGTAATAGGGTTGGACAGAAGCCGGGGATGGTGCAGGTGCGCCAGGTGGGGGGCTACCATATCCGGGAGTCGTTGGAGGAGGTGCCTGATAGTATCCGCTTCCAGGAGGTCCATGCATTGGAACTATAGCGCCAGCCCCGACGGGGGTTTGAGGTGGAGCCTGGTAAGTTGGAGGAGGGCTCGCAAAAGCTGGTTGATGATTGTATGCTGGGGGTGCACTGTAGAAGCTCGCTCCAGATACAGAGTGAGCGTCTGACCCAGGCGCATAGCTCGGTACACCGGGCATGGGAGGAGGCGAATCAAAGCCGAGTAAATCTCCATCGACGCTTTGAGCGGCTGCTGGAGTATTGCTGTTGCCTGTCGTCGTTCTGTCCAAGTGCTTACGACTCTCCTCCAACGATGCCTGAATGGCTCGACGAAGATCTGCCTCTTCTTGGGCACTTGTTCCAGGATATCCACTATCGACACTAATGGGGCTGACCGAGCTCGTGTATCCGCCAAAGGAACGGGAGGCACGGGCCGCATTGGGATCACTGATCCCGAGTTGGAACATTTTTGGCATCGTAAAGAAGGATTGGCCATCAATAGTCAAATCATATTGACGAAAGCCAGGGATGGGTGACAGGGGAGCTGCCGCATGACATATGACCTTGACGACATGGTTCCCCTTAGTCGTCCAACTGAAATCTAGTGTCCCAGCTCGGCTGGAGGACATGTGAATTTCTCTGCCATCCATCGACACTTGACGCTTACCAGAGGTGATAGACCAAATCACCGTCACCTCATGCTCTTCACCGCGACAATCATTCCCGGTTCGTCCGTCATCCAATGCCACCTTGTTTGGGAAACCAAATCGCCTGTATGGTATAAAATTGGCCGACCACCACCAAAAAAGGGACAGAGAAGAAGGGAAGATGTGCATATGTGTGAGACAATGAGATTATATAATCGATCTCTTCGGTGTTGTGAAACCCATGTGTGATCAAAAATGAAGTCGCGTACCATCGGATTCTTCGTTTCGTGGATGCCAGGCGCTTTCCGACATCTTCAGCGGCAAAGTCAATCTGATAGACTGGAAACTTGACAGCCCAACCAGACATGATTTTGTTTCTATTGCTTTATTTTCGACTTCACAAGGGTAGTAGATCCTTGTCGGTGGTTACTCGAGATTCCCGAAACACAAGACAGAGACAAAACGTAAAATCACAGCGGATCAAAACAATCCAAAATGACGGGAATTAGGACCACTTCACGACGACCGACGACCCGTGGGGG
>Ga0194115_10006221_pt1 | contig 12165 bp, 19 predicted proteins | sample TA2MahsurfametaG_3_FD_148656 | JGI IMG/M metagenome (GOLD analysis project Ga0194115, IMG submission 148656) | Freshwater microbial communities from Lake Tanganyika, Tanzania - TA2015002 Mahale S4 surface | ecosystem: Environmental > Aquatic > Freshwater > Lake | place: Tanzania: Lake... | reverse complement strand
AAGCACCCGATGATTATTTCCCAGAGTGTGACAGCCTATATGTGCTGGGCACGTTTAGATGCCCAGTGTGTCAGAGCAAGTACTTCTACGTGCTACCCGATGAGGTGGGGGCGATGTACTCGCTCATACTTGGTGGGGTCGCTGAAGAAGACATGCCAGAGGCCATGAATAGGCTCGTTGAGTACGTCCAAACTCTCAGTTACCTGAGCAAAGCTGAGAAACTTCACCTAGTGACAGGGGTGTGTTCACTGGAATGTGAGTTTGAATGGATCAACACGATGTGGGAAGAGGAGGACAAGTGATGCAAGTTTCAATTCGATCAGCAATCAGGATGATGCTCATTCCAATGGATATACCGTTGGATAGACGAAACATGTCAGAAGACCAAAATCTAAGGTGGCTTCAACGCAACCTTGGTATAAACAACGACGGACCAGATGTCGGTACCGTCCTTAAATATGTCAAGCTGGTTCTCAGCGGGCAGGAATGGATAGAAACATGAAAGAAAGCAGTTGGGGTGTTGTCACAGTCCCAATAACAACCAAAGACAACAAAGAGTACGCCCTCGTAATGAGATCCGACGGGCCCACCCTTATGTTGTCTGTTACAGAAGACGGGGATATCATCCCCGTGTCTAGTTGGGCTATCAACTTTGTCAACATCAGACAAGATGTGACTGGGCAATTCGCATACTTCAGTTCGACCACCGAACTTTGGAGTATGTTGGTCGACCTTATCGTCTTTGCGAAGGATTTCGACCTCTTTGAGGAAGGAGAAGAAAGTGAAGAAACTAGTGACAGTGACAGTAACCTGGGAGGTTGACGAAGGAATCTATCTTCCAGAGGGGTATGCACCGACTCAGAAAGTTATCGACGAGGTGTCAGCATCACTTAGTTTAGAAGATGTAGAAGACTATCTCTTTGAGATGCATGTTGAAAACATCGTCCGTGATTCCATGGAGAAATTTGGAGCAAAAGCAACAGAGTCCGTTACTTGGACAGAATGGGAGACAAGCAATGAAAGCTAATCAATACAAGCACAGCGTAGTAAAAATACGCGCGTTTCGACACCGAGGACGCCTGTATATGAGAACAGTGGATGTTACTGGTATAAAGTCTCAGTGGCACCAATGTTGGTCCTACGACGGACTTACCCGTCGTGGAACCCGGAACTGGCTGATGCGAAAAGCATCAGAATTGCGCAAAATAGATCGTTTTGATATGCGCCACCCAATCAATCCTCCTGAACCACAGGAAGGGAAGGAATGAAATGACGAGATCAATCGTGATACGAGTGAGTGACGAAGGCTTTGAGTCAATTGAGCCAGAAACACTGGATGGCTACGAGCCGTTGAGCAACGCAATTGGCGGATTGATTGAACTTGTGCCCGTCAAACCGGACTACTGGGCCGCCTCTGCCGACAGCGACACCTCGCTGACGATTTGGTGTAATGAGGAAGGCAAGTTGCTCGGGCTGCCGTTCAACAAAACGGCGACTGAGCTTTGGGCTGCTGTTGATGAGTACGGTTGCGTTGAGGCTGGCGACCGTCTTGTTGGAACCGTGGTCGTTCAGGGACCGGTTGACGAGAACGGCGACACGACCGACTGCCCCGATTGGGTGTTTGATTGGCTCAAACTCAAAGAAGAGTTCGAGAACGCGGTTCGGAGAGATCAATGAAATGAATTGGAGAACAAATGATAGCCATAGCGTTAAACAGCGACATCAGGCTGTTGTTAGTCTTAAGAAAGATTGAACACGGCACAACCGTGACAATCGAATTCAATGGAGAGGCAACACCAACCAAGTGTTGGTTTAGTTCAGACACCATTGAATACACTGATCAATACGTAATCGTTAGACACTTGGTTCAACTGCTAGTTGTGTTGTCTCAATTGGAAGACTCTATGGAGTTCATAAACGATTACTGGCTTTTAGAAGAGGAGTGATTACCAATGACAAAACTTTGTGCGTTCTGTAACGCAGAAATGCCAAGTGAACGCCCTTATGATTATTGTTTGGCCCCTGAGTGCTATAAGTTAGGGTACAAACAAGCCGAGTATTTTATACTCGGTGTGCATAAGAGCACCCCCATAATTTGTTCAGCAGATGACAACCTTGTCACTGCTAACAAATCGTACATGAATCCCAAGTGACTGTGACTTCTGTCACATCAAGATCCCCGCATCTCCCATGAGTTTGTGGGTTGTTATACAAGATAAAACAACACGAGACAAGGAATGGTAAGAATGGCAAGTACCAAAGAATTAAAAGAAGGCATGAGAGTGATGGGTAAGTACCCGCCGTTCAAGAATGCCGAAGGAACAATCACCCGAGCAACGTTGGTGCCTGGTGGCCCCGGCAGCAAAATCGAAGTGACGTTCGATGAGCCTATGCTGGGCGTCGTTGAGATACTGCCCAAAGGCATTGTTATCTTGGGACGTTCCAACGTCCCAAACGCCGCCGCGTCCAATGTCCCTCAGCACCAGCACGCGGTGATAGTCAGCAACCTGCGAATCGAGTCGTTGGATGATCCGGCGCTCGATCCGTTCCGACCGAACATCGACCCCAAGAACTACGTATCCCGTACTCTTGCAGGAAACCTCACCGATATCGACGTGATGATGAAATACTTCAATCGTCGTGACGAGAACGACGGGTATCCGGTGTCTATCGCCCTAGTGGGCGACACTCAGTCAGGTAAGACATACTTAACTCAAGTTATGGCATTCAAGGTGGCACAGCAGTTGGGACTTAGCAAACCGTTACCGGTTTTTACTCTTGCCGGTTCGTCAGCAATCACCGACCATGACCTCTTTGGCCAGTACCGACCAGTGGTTGCCAATGGTCAGGAGCAGTTGGTGTGGATGGAGGGCATTGTTGCCTTAGCGGTACGTATCGGCGGTATCTTGTACCTTGACGAGGTGAACGCAATGAGCGGTGCTGTTACCGCTGCGATCCACCCGTTGCTAGACAACCGTCACCAGTTCGTCAACATCCGCAAGCCGGTGTGGGACGGACGAGTGTTCACCGATCCGGTTACTGGAGTGGAAACCCATGAGGGTTCGTTCCGTCCCGAAATCGTACATGCCAACAAAAACTTGTGGATTCTTTCCTCATGGAATCCCGGTTATGCTGGCATGTCCAAGACGAACGAAGCCTTTGCCAACCGCTTCAAGTTGTTGGAATGGAATTACGATGAAGAAGTGGAAAAGAAACTGATCAAGTCTCCTGCTATACGTTTGCTTGGTCAGGCATTGCGTAACGCTCGCGCACAACGTAGTATAACCACTCCAATCGGTACCAAATCGTTGCAGTTGCTTGAAGGCGACTTGGTTCATCTTGGAGTTGACTTCAGCTTGTGGGCGTTCATGGGACAGTTCGTCTCTCAAAACGAGAAGATCGTGGTATCCGAAATCATCAAGGACCGTGGCATCGAAGACATGCTTCGTGCTGAGTTTGAGCCTCAGCCTGAAGAACCCGCCGTGCCCGACGTGGAGCACCCTCTGGCACCAGAATGATTTTACCCCACCAAGTACTTGCGTCATTTGAAGTAGTAAACCCGAATCCCCTAAAACAACAAAAGAGGTATAAGCATGGTTACCAAAAAACCAAAACTAGATCCTGAGATTCTCAAGCGCAGAAATGCCGAGAGAGCATCAGCCAACAGAGAACGTAAGCGCATTGAAGAAACTCATCGTGAGTCGGTGTTGTCAATGATTGCTCACGACGATTACACCTCGGCCCTGTACCAGCCGTCTGTGTTTCGCCAAGGATTGCATGGCCCACTGGGAGGACTGGGGCATGAGGCACACGCACTGTGGCGCAGACAGAGCGCTGCTCTTGCGTATGTCCTTGGACAACGCGCGCAGGCAGTTCTTACATCATTTGGCGTCAATCCAAATGTGACGATTAAAGAAGACACTTCTATTGATACTCCTGTCTTGGCGTGTACTAACTACAAAGACATCGAGATAATGATCAACCTACATAAAGTTGACTTCCAAAACATGGAATCGGTTGCAGATATTTTGCTGGCTGTCAAGGGTGTGGTGTATCACGAAGGTGGTCACATACTCCACACGCTTGCATTTGACACGTTGTTTGATTGTGCATTGATGGACAACAACGTTGAACCGATTGTCTTCAACCGCTATTCAGATGGGCGTGGGGTTGAAAGCATGAAAAACAATTACCCAGCTTATTTGGATGACGAAGTAAACTTCAAATCCCCATACGTGAGTATGGAGTTGCCAACAGATAAGGCAATTTCTTCAACCGACACGTTAGAAGAAGTGAACTTACTTAAAGCTGGTTTGAGTTTGCATCAACACCAATTCACTAAAGTTAAAGACTGGATCAGACCAGCATGGAACGCTCTAGAGGACGGGCGTATGGAAGATACATTGGTTCGTAATACGCCAACAATGGCTGGTTATTTGGAAGCAGTGACTCTCAAATTGATCGTCGAACCATCCAGACACCCGGGTGCAACGTGGCCAATGGTAGCCGCTCGTTCGCACCTTTCGGATGACGTGTATTACCTGATCAGAGAACTTGCTGTTGATTACCTTACGGTATGTGGTAGATCACTTACGGAGATCGACGAGTGTGAGAAGTTGGTGCAAAACTTTAGAAAAGCTACAACACCTACTGAGGTGGTTGTGGCTTCGTGGCAGTTTGCAAATTTCCTACACAAGTGGTCTTCCGGTGAAGAAGTTGCACCGCGTGTACCACCCGGTCGCGGAGGACACCCCAACCGAACGGGACAAAAAAGTGATACTTCTCAAAATCCCAGAGGCGCATCCACACCTGGTACTCACCCATATTGGGACGGCGGCACAGGCAAGGAGGTTGTTGTACAAGAGAAACCCCGTTTTGAAGACGAGGAAATAAACGCTAAGCCTGTCAACAAAAGACCGATGCCAAGTTCTGGCGACCCGCAGGGCGGCGAAAAGGTTGACGGTAGTGGTGGTGACGGTAACCACCACTCAACCACACCTCGTCTCAGCCAAACAACAGGAAACGACGAAGGTGTGAATAGCACATCGGTTGACCGTAATGCTGGGGCTCGTGGTACTGGCGGTACAGTCAACGACATCAAACACAATGTAGACTACGAGGGTCTGCGCAATAAACTCAAAAACAGAATCTTTGAGTCAACAAGAGGTTTGTCCACCTTACAAGAAGCCGAACAGTTCATGAGCGATGTGAACATTCAACTGTCAAAACCTCTCATTAGAACTCAAGCAACATCGGTAATGGACACCAAGTTGATTAACAAAGCAAAAAAGGTTGCCAACGATATGTTGAGCGCGCTTGCTCCTCTGGCTGTAGCCGCTGACCCTGCGTGGCGATTCCGACAGGAAACCGGTGTCTTGGACCCGATAGCTTACAAAACTCACGAACCGGGTGACAGTGACTACTGGATTGACTACGAAGGTGAAGGCTCAACGGGACACAACCTTTCTGTGTCTGTGTTGCTAGACACGTCTGGATCGATGGACGCGTGGATGGATGAACTTTCGGTTGCAGCGTACGGTATTCGTAGTGCGTGTGATAGCCTGGGAATTCCTTGCACTGTTTCAACATTCGACACGGACGCCTATATGCTTTACCCTAGCGACGAAGATGTGCACCCATTGCACATTCACGACGGTGGGGGTACAAACCCTCGAGCTGCTTTGAAGCAAGTTGAAAACCAAAGAGCAGGTAAAGATCAACAACTGGTTGTCGTGTTGACAGACGGTGCGTGGTCTGATGTGAAGTCAATAAAGCCTTTTACCAGCCCAGGACAGTACTGGATACTGATTGCTCTAGGAGACGGCATATATGCCGGCACCTACGTAGAAGGTAAGGGTGCTAACGTAGCTTTAACCATCAATGATGTGGCAAAGTTACCGAATAAAGTTGAGAAAGCCCTAGCAACTTTCCTAGCATAGGAGGAAACATGGAATGGTCAGAAGTATCTGATGTAGAAGAACTTGAACTTCCCAAAGTAATCAACGTCATGCGAATTATTAGTTACTCCGTAGAGGACGCGCTAAACATTCTTCAGGAGTTTGGGGATTACCCAGAACCAACGATAGATGACGTTATAAACGTTGTGGCAACATGGGCAAGCGAGGACTTTGGGTGTGACTGGAACCATCCAATGAATCCAGAGAACCTTATATTCGCAGACGAAAACGACAACATACTTTATGCGCCAGGTGAATAATGAGACAGCCTAGGTCGGCAATCGTGCCGCCGTCCAACCAACTAGTTTTACCATCGCTCAACATGAGCCTGTACGACTACCAAATCGAAGCGTTTGAATGGGCTGTTTCTAAAAAGCAGTCTTATCTTGCGTTAGATATGGGTTTAGGTAAAACAGCAATAGCCATTGCTGTGGCGTCTGCCATAGTTGAACAAGAGCGCAAGAAAGTACTAATTGTAGTTCCACCAAGTTTGGTGTGGAACTGGGTTAGCGAGATAAGCAAATTCAACCCTAACCTAAAGACTGCTGTGCTCAGAGGTCAGTCTGTGCACATACTCCCTGATGCAGATGTTTACATCATCGGTAACGCAGTTCTAACTCACTGGTCAGTAGCTCTTATGGGAGAAATAGATGCAATCATAGTTGATGAGGCACATTTCTTCAAAAATCCATCAAAGCGCACCAAGGCTTTGATAAGCATAAGTAACTATCTGCCAAGTGATGCGGTTAAAGTGCTAATGAGTGGTACGCCCGCTCCAAACGGTAGAAACATAGAACTAGTATCTCAGATAGATTTCCTGGGTTCTAAAGCATGGACAGGAATAGGTGGTATTGGTCATTTCTATCAACACTACGCACCGTGGTCTGGTAAAACAGTAAACGGTCGAAAAGTTGGTAGAGTATCAACCAATGACCTAGACCTTAAAAACCGTATGCATGGCTCTTTTATGTTCAGACGTAAAAGAGACGAGGTAATTGACCTTCCTACTAAGTTTCGGGCGACCATTGCTTTGGAAGGCTCTGGCCACGCAGTGCAAGATTACATGGATGTACATAACGATCTTATTGCGTGGCTTGAGTCAATAAACAGAAACACTACGGGAGCAGAAAGGGCGTACGCTTTGGTTCAACTGGGTTATCTGCGAAAACATGTTGGTAGAGCAAAAACAAATGCCATTATTAAACATGTATCGGAGATACTTGACAACGAGCCGGGGGGAATGTTCATTGTTGCCGAGCACGTAGACACAATGAATGCCCTTACTGCTGGGTTATTTAAGTACAATCCCTGTGAAGTACGGGGTGGTATGTCAGATGGCGCTAAGAAAGCAGCGGTCAACGACTTCAACAGTGGTGCTTCACGAGTAATGGTTGGGCAGATTATCTCAGCTGGTACTGGGCTAACACTTACTGGTAATGGTGTAAACCAAAACTATCGTGGTGTCATTGCCCAGTTACCTTGGAATCCTGCCTCACTGAAACAAGCAGAAGATAGGTTACACCGTATATCACAAACAGTTGATGTACACATAACCATACCTCTGTGCCACATCGAAGGATGCGAGACGATCGATGAAAGATTGTGGAGTGTCCTTGAAGAAAAAGCCTTTTCTACCGGCATTCTAATTGACGGGCAAGGAGAGGTATTGCTAGAACAAATACAAAACGGAGTCCTGGACTCGTACAGAAAGCGAAAATAAGCATGTCAGCAATACACGAAGTAATCAAAGAAGCAGCACAAAATTGGCTCAAACTCAAAGATGAGTTAGAGAGTGCTGAAAGACATTTCAAAGTCTTGGACGAGATTTTGAAAGACATGATGCATGAATCTGGAATTACAACTGTAACTCTGGACGAAGTAACGATTGAGCTGTCCACACCTGCTAGACGGTCTTTCGACGCGCAAATGCTCAAAGACTTGGTTAGTGCTTCAGTGTTCAACAAGGTTACTAAACCAACCGTTGATACGCAGTTGATGGATGCCGCGATCAAAATGGGCGCTATCAAACCAGAAGTGGTTGACAAAGTGACAAAGAAAACCGAATACAAGCAAATCAGAGTCAAATAAGAAGGAGAATGAAAGAGATGTTTGATTATTACGAAGTATTTGAACAGTTTGGGACTTCACCAGCAACCCCCGAAGAGTGGCAACACATGAGAACCGGACACGACTTGGTGTGGATGTACCTCATTACGTCCCATTTCACCGAGCGTCTGATGGGCAGATACATGCACGACCACAGAGATGCAGAAATCATGGCAAATGAAATGGATCTGTTCATCGAGGAGTTGCAACGACAGACGGGGTTATGCCCTGAAGAAACGGGTGTTGCAGCCCGTTTCGGGCAAGTTATTGCGGTGGACCGGGAATTCCGTGACGACCCAGAAGCCGCTCGTCAGTTTGCCCGTGAACGCTACGAGGAACTGTTGCGTAGAGAGCAAGAAGTCGATAATAGTTTTGAGAATGAAATTGTCGATGAAGAGGTCATGGAACTAGCCGAAGACATGGCACGAATGCTTAAAGAGCGTCACGCTAAAAAGCGCCAGATGGATGCAGAAGTCGGGCGCATGGAATACTTGATGCAGACAAGCGAGCTTGACAATGTGTTTAAAACGTTCGATGCTATCTTTGGAACAAACAGTGAAGAAGAGGACAAGTGAACAAAAAACAATTGCACCAAGAGCTGTGCAAGGTCATCTCAGAAATCGATAACACACTGAGTACCACTGCCGGCCATCATTTTGTGTCAGCGGCTAGACTGACCGACAGGCTTTGGGACATAAGAAACATTGTAAACGCACTACTAGATACGGAGGAAATTTCAAATGGATGAATTAACATCTTTCGTCTATGAAAACGAAGACGGAGAGACAGAGGGATTCATTGAATCCCCAAGTGGTATAAGCGTTCTTTCGTTAGTGAATCTTCTTGACAAACTGTCAAACAGGTTGCCCAACCGTTCGATGTTGTTCGACAGTGTTGACCCCTGTGTTTTAGAGATAGACGACGAAGGTGCTTTGGCAAGACACTACGAAATTGGTGATAAGTTTGAAACTATCCAAGAACTTATCGCACACATTTGTGTAAACCCTGGAATGCTTAGTTACCAACGGTTTGGTGTGATTGCTCCTGGCAAAGGCATGAATATGGGTATGGGAGAGATGCGTACGATTTACGTTTGCCTGTTAAGCGACGGCCCCGGTTCTGTTGAAGTGGTTGTGTGGGACAATAATGAACGAGTGCTACTCATGAAACCTTACAAGTTGACGCGTAGTAACGGAACTTTGGGTGACGCAGTTCTGTTGTTGTCTAACAAGTTGGCTTTCGATCTTCTTCCTCAAACAATTAAGACTCGGGAATTGGTAGACATGGTGGACAAAAACATCCAAACTGGGTTTGCGCTTCTAACAGGAAAAGACGATAGTTGACGGAATAATCCGCCTACGATAGAGTGCTCTCATGGTCACACAACATCAATCAAAAGCTGTGAAGAAAGTGTTTAGGAAACTTAAGGATCTTGGGTTTTCCATTACTAGGAACAAGGGTGGGGTGTACAAAATTACACCCCCACCCAACATTTCTGGACCGACATATTCTACACATGGAACTGAATCATCTCTGCACCCAATGAGGCGAGACTTCAAAAAGTTGTACAAAGTAGAGGTATAGTATGAGAAATTCAAATTGGCTAGAGCACGCTGCTTGCAGAGGAAAACCTATTGAAATCTTTTTTATTGAAAGAGGACAATCAAGTCGCCCAGCAAAAAAGATATGCAACTCGTGCAAAGTGAAAACAGAATGCTTGGAAGAATCACTGAATATCAACCAAGAGGTAGACAGATTTGGAATATTTGGTGGTCTATGCCCAAGAGAACGCACAAAGGAACGCCAAAGACGAGCTAAAAAAAAAGCAAACATGTAGACTAGCTCCCGTCGCAATCGTGATGACGTCAAATGTAAGGAGTACGCATGGCGCTATGTAGAGGGCCGGTGTGCAATAAACCGGTAGTAGCAAAAGGATTATGTGCAGCCCATTACAAACAACTAAAGCGTGATGGAGTTCTGCACGTAATTGAAGAATCCAAGCTTCCAGAAGATAAGTTCTGGAAGAACATCAAAAAAACAGATGATGGGTGTTGGATATGGACAGGCACCGTAGACAAAGGATACGGGCGAATGTACATAGGCAACAAAGCCTATCAAGCACACAGATGGTCTTATGAACAGCATAAGCATGTAAGTTTGACCAAAGCAGAAACTCTGGATCACCTTTGCCGTAACACGCTTTGCTGTAATCCAGAACATTTAGAAAAGGTGGCGTTGATTGAAAACATCGAAAGACAGCACCTGTACCATGCCCTCAATGCCGAGATAAAAAGACTCAGAGAGTTTCTAATCGACATTGGTTACAACCCAGACACACTACAGAAAGAGATGTGACTCAAATGAAAATGAAAACAAAAAAACACATGTTTACACTGTTGTTGCCAACAACATTAACTTTGGATGAAAACGAAGTTTTTGACATGTTAACCGGCAATGCTTGGTATAGTTGGGTTAATCGCGTTGAAAGACAAGATGGCCTCATAACTATTACTATGGTTGACCCAGAAAACACTCTCGACGAGTTCGAGCGCGAGATCATGAAACTTCGCTTCGGCCTCGATCGGGGCGAACCCCGCACCCTCGAGGAAGTGGGCAAGCAATTCAATCTCACCCGCGAGCGCGTCCGTCAGATTGAGGCGCGTGCTATAAGCAAGTTGGGGCACGTTTCCCGTTTCGAAGTAACCAAAACTTTCAGTGTTCCAGACATTATCGAAGTTTTAAAGTCTTTGCCCGTGGATCAAGTTTGGGCTCAAACTTTGCTTAAAGACGTAATAGAAGACGACGTGGACAGCGAAAGCCAGGACCTGTTCTGGCAGTACGCTATGTACGGCGACATTATGTTTGGTTAAAAAGAGAAAAAGGAGAATTAAAATGAAAATTGCAATTGCACAAGCAGGAGGTGGCGTCGGAGCTTCGACGTTTGGCCTTGCTTTGGCCTGCCAGCTAGTTAAAGACAACGACAAGCTAGTCCATTTCGTTGATTCGCACGAATTCCTTAGCTGCTGGGACCTGCCAAAAAAGATTGAGACGTTCCGGTCTTTGCCGGAATGGCGATTGCGTCGGCAAGCGGGCCTGGTTCGACACTCGGACGACTGGTCCGAGCCCGACCTCATAGCAATCATCAATGGGGACAGCTACGATTTTAACGAATTTGATAAGGTCGTCATGGTCGGAACGAATTCGTATTATTCGTTACGGTCAATACTCAATAGAAAGGGTGTTGACCTGTTTGTCTTCGTAATGCACGAAGATCGTGTGTTGACCGAACATGATGTGCGGGGGGTATGCCCGCCAAAGTCAGATTTGTTAGTGATCAACTGGGACAAAAACATCGCACGAATGTCTGACGCCGGTCTTTTGTGGCGTATTGCTGAAAAGTTCCCGCTTGTATTTGACGATCCGTCGAACCTCTTACAAGACAAAGACAAGATTCGTCACAAGATTCGTCGCCGGTGCACTTCTGCAAGTATGCCCAACGACACGGTGTGGACTTAAGGAGGATTGATGTTTAGGTACAACGATGACGAGGACTACTACTGCAAGTACCAACCGGAATGGGATGAGTTACCCAATGAGGAGCAGTGGAAACGCATTCTCGCCGCGTTTGAGTATTTGTGCGCTGTTGGTAGGGTCCCATACTCAACTGAAGTCGGAGACGACGGTACGTGGCACGAGTACGCTCCAGCAATTGAGTTGGCTGAAGAATGGTACAACGAGATGGAGGAGAATAACTAATGCAAACTTTCTTGCCTTACGGCAAAAACTACAGACAAAACGCACAAGTTTTAGACAACAAGCGTCTCGGCAAGCAACGTGTTGAAAACCTTCAGATAATCAACTGCTTGGTTGGTGTGTCCACAGGTTGGAGAAACCATCCAGCGGTAAAGATGTGGAGAGGTTATGAAAAAGCCCTGTTACAGTATCAAGTTGCTATTTGCGATGAATGGGTGAAAAGAGGGTACAAAGACACTTGTCTAGTTAAGAGTGCAGTAGTAATGACTAAGGACCCAGTAATAGCAAATTCTCTACCAGTTTTACCTTGGTGGCTTGATGATGAAGAAGTTGAACAAAAGGTGATGGT
>Ga0194115_10006220_pt1 | contig 12166 bp, 10 predicted proteins | sample TA2MahsurfametaG_3_FD_148656 | JGI IMG/M metagenome (GOLD analysis project Ga0194115, IMG submission 148656) | Freshwater microbial communities from Lake Tanganyika, Tanzania - TA2015002 Mahale S4 surface | ecosystem: Environmental > Aquatic > Freshwater > Lake | place: Tanzania: Lake... | reverse complement strand
TTTAATATCAACTCCTAGTGAGGTATTTTGCTGCATATAGCTATAAAAATTTTCTAATAATTCACTATGAATTTCATGAAAATATTTACATACTATTATACCAGACTTATCTGTTTTTGCTGATATAATATCAACTATTTGCTGATATATTTCATGCCATAACAATTTAGAATTACAGCCAAGGAGAGACATATCAATTTCATAGTGAATATCGCTTACTTTGAAAAAATATTGTTGTTTATTATATGAAACACTTATTTTTCTCTCGTATTTTAATTCTGTTGGACTATAACGTTTAATAGAATTTAACATTTGTGTATATTTTCCAGTTCCATTAGGGCCATAAAAAATCAAATTTTTAAACTCTTGTAATGTATTCGGAAATTTGTCAAATATTTTTTGTAATTTTGGATGTAAATTGAATCTGTTATTTTCTGTAATATATTCTTCAAAATGTGTTTCATAATATTTCATTATTTATATATTATAAAATTCTTTTATTATCATATTTTAACCAATTATATTTTAACCAATTATATTTTATTATTTATACAACACTTAAAAACAAATACATATTATATCATAGCATGAACTTAGTAAAGTCAATAGAACAATATAATTATAAAAATATATTTTTTTGTGAACCTATAAAAAATAATATAATGACTGATGGAAATTTTATTAGAATTTTATATTCTACGCCATCTTTTACATTAAATGGTATATATCTATTAATTAATTTTAACGACATTTCATGTGAAAAGTTTTACAGTAAGTATAAATGTAGTTTTAATATTTCAAATAATAAAGATACAACTGATAATTTGAAACTAATAGAAGAAGAGTTATTAAAAAAGTATAAGTCGAATAAAACAGCATCATACAAAATATACGACCAACTTAAGTGTGGATATATTAAAATATTTACGGATGTTGGTAATAAATCACAAATTTCCTTTGTTTTGAAAATATCGGGAATATGGGAAACTCAATATAATTACGGTTTAACTTATAAATTCTTTAAGGTTAATTAGCATCGTTAAAATAAGTTAGCAATAGTAAAACCATCTGTAGAATAATATTCAAGGATTCTATATAACATTAATGATTGCATAGCTGTAATGGTTCCTATTAAATAAATTATACTAGACGTTATTTTAGGTAATGTACCAGTAGTCTCAAATTTCTCATTAGTTATATTTCTGTATACAAAATATATTTGAATTAATGAAAGTATAACGATAGTATTGCTATACGAATTGTAACCTGGCGCAGTATTATCATCGATTATACTATTTTTATATTTTATTAATAAATATAAAACAAATGTAATAACACCGAGAATAAAGAGAAAAGGTCCAGTTATATTTAAAGTAGCATATAAAAAGTGTGATATCGAATTATCCTTATCAATTGTTAAGATATTATTTACTGAAACAATTAAAATCATTAATATAGCTAAAATTATAACAGAATAGCCAGCAATAAATGCTCCTAAAGATGTTCCTGATGTTGTAAAGAATCCTAATATAAACGATATTATTCCTGCGATTATAAAAGCTTTATACACAGTTGAATACCAATTACTCATTTATATACTGAAGTGATAATAAATTAGTAATTTACATAATTGATCTGAGATTTTCCTTGAGTTCATTAATTTCTTCTTGCATATCCTTCATTTTAGCTAACATTAATGGTAACAGCTCTTGGTAATTTACTGTTTTATAACCAGACATATTATCTTCAACTAATTCTGGAAATACTTGTTCTACATCTTGAGCTAAAACTCCATAATGTATTTTTTGTGTTTTATCATTTTTATAATTGAATACAACTGGATTTAATGTAAATAAATCATTCATCTTAGCTTTTGAAATTTCGATAATATTTTCTTTAAGCCTTATATCAGATGTATTATATAATGAACCGGTTACTATTAAATCACTAGTTATTAATATAGGCAATTTTTGATTAGCGGTAGTTTGAACTAGTAATCCGTCAGGTAATCTTTTATAAATCCATATAGATTGACTTGGACCAGATACAACAAATTGTTTTATGTTTTGTTGAAAGTCATTAATTTTGCCTCCATAATTAGCAGATGTACTTATTATTGACATATATTATAATTAAGTATTTTAGTTTTATTGTAAAAATTTATTTAAATATAAATTTATTTATTAAAATATAAATAATATAGTATATTATAATATATATGTCAAATTTTAATCATACATATGAAAATAGGTCAAGGGAATTTTCTACAAATCAAGTGTTTAATGTTAACACAACACATCCTTTAATTCCCAGTTCTCAAGAGTATATGTTCTATAAAAAATTTGTATCTATACATTCAGAAGATAGAGATATTATCAATTATCCGAATTCTACTGAATTTGAGATAGAATTGCCTGAAGATGTCGTTAATGTATCTACTATCAAATTGGTCCAATGGACGTTTCCTTCTAATTATAATACATTTTCTGCTTCTAATAATAATATATTGTTTGTGTTTAAAATTACAGAACCATATAATCCAGGTCCTAATGGTGTTACAGACCTTTTAACATACCGAATTTTTGAAGCACTGTTTTATACTATGAATGATAAATATGATATAATAATTGAAGAGGGATTTTATAACCCTTTACAAATGGCAACTGAAATGACAAATAAAATGAATGAGGCTGTAACATCGAGAATTAAGAGTTATTTTACAGAAAAAGCATTAAGTGATTCATCCTGGACGGATTCGTTAACAGAGTTTAATAATGAAGGTGGATATACGCGTTTTATTGTTGTATATAATAGTGTAAGTTGTAAATTATGGTTTGGAAATAGAGCTGATGGTTTCATATTACTTAATGAACTTGGGTTAGCAGGAAATGCTATAAGCGATACACTATGTATTGGTGAAAAAAAGCATCTACCTGATTTTTCAAACTCTGGATTAGCAGGCAACCTTGGTCTCTCTAGATGTAATACTAGCTCCTTAAGTAGCTCGAATTTTACTAATACAACAAATATTTTTACATACAATGGAGTAGTTGTTCCAAGGTTTTATTATGGTGATGTAACACCAGGTGATGATGGTTATTGGTTACTTCCATATCCAGATTTATCTGGAAGTCAAGTATACTGGGTTGAACCTCCATATAAGATTAATTTAATGGGTGAAGGATTTATTTATATGGAAATAGCAGGACAAAATTGTATTGATGAAACTAAACCATATAATGTTAGTAATTTTACATTAACAACTAATCAAACAAACGGTGTTGTAAATGCTGCCTTCGCAAAAATACCTGTTCCATCAACTCCTATATCTCAATGGTTTGATAGAGATTCTATACCATATAAATTTTATTATCCACCCGCCGAGAGAATAAGACGTTTAAGAATTAGATTGAGATATCATAACGGTCAGCTTGTTAATTTTGGCACATTTAATTTTTCATTTATGCTTGAATTTACAATTATGTTGCCAATGATTCTTCGAGATTCTAAAACAATTGTTTATCCTTTACCAATGACTCGTTAAAATTTTATACTATATTAAAATTTTATACTATATTACAATTTTATACTATATTACAATTTTATACTATATTAAAATTTTATACTATATTACAATTTTATACTATATTAAATTTTTATACTATATTTTTCAGATATCCATGATTTTAAAATATTTAGGTCGCATATTTTATAATCCTCCCTCGTTTCGATGGAAAATCCCTTTATATCATGAAATGTGGGTTTTTTCATTTTTGAATTTTTATAAAATATATAATCACCTTTTGGTCCTTTTCTAATCGATACACTAGAGTTTATCTCTCGAATTATTCCAGACCCTTTCTCTAAAATTTCTTTCACTTCTTCGAAACTTATATTTTCTATTGGTCTATTACCGAATTGTTTTAGATTTATAGAATTATCTCCCCATAAAGCATATAAACCATATTTCCCTTTTTTTACAATGACATCTTTATCTTCATATTTACCTAAATTATATTGAGTATTCGGAGTTTTATTAGCATCTACAATTTCATCCATTTTTAATTCACCATTTGTAAGCTTTGATATGTCAATATTTTTTTTAACTGATTTAAATGATATTTCTTCCTTGCCATCCTTTTCTTCAATACATTTAATTACTGGACCATATTTACCTATTAAAAATGTATTATTATCGTCTATTTCAATTTCGAATTTTGTCTCATTTCGAATAATTTCAATTAATTCATCAACTTCTTTGTTACATCCCGCACAAAGTTCATACCATAATAATTCTCCTTTCGCAATTTTATCTAATGATGCTTCCATTTGAGAGGTATAATCATAATTAAATATTTTATTAAAATGGCTATCTAGAAATTCCATAACAATTATTCCTAATGGCTGAATAACTAATTTACCTTTTTCATTACCAAATTCTCTTTTATTTTCTATTTCATAAATCTCTCCATCTTCTAGCTGTAAGTCTCTACATATAATTTCTTTACCTTTTATATCTTCCTTTTTTACATAACCACGTTCTTGTATTTTATCAACCAACGATGAAAATGTAGATGGTCGACCTATGCCTTTCTCTTCAAGAAGCTGAACGAGTTTTGCTTCTGTGTAGTGCGTTTTTGAACCTTTTATAGTGACTTTTGAATGAATCTTTTTATATTGAATTGGTGACTCTTTTTTAATAGTTTGTAAATATTGATATTCTTTATTCTCTCGAGAGAATTTGTTTTCGACTATTTTCCATCCAGGGAAATCAATAAGTTCAGTTGTATATGAATATTTCAAATTTTCTGGTGCTGAAATATTTGCTGTTACTGAATAAAAAGAAGCAGCAGCCATACAGCTCTCTAAAGTGTTCGTCCAAATCAGTTTATACATTCTTTTCTCCTTTGAATCTAGTTTTTCTGGAAGTTCTTGGAGAGAAATATCTGTAGGTCTGATTGCCTCATGTGCTTCCTGAGTGAATTCATTATTTTTTCCTTTCTTTTTACCGTGTTTTTTTACTGCTTCTTGTTTCTCTCCAGTTATGAAAGCATTATTTATATAATCAGCACTATACTTGTTAGTTATATATTCAGAGGCATTCAAAATAAATTCTTCACTATATACTTTACTATCTGTTCTCATATATGTAATATATCCCCCTTCATATAGTAGTTGACAAATTCTCATTGTTTCTTTTGGCGAATAATGCAAATCATTGCTTGCTACTTGTTGTAATCTACTAGTCGTAAATGGCTCAGGCGATTGTTTCGTTGTTTTAACCGGCTGAGAGCATGTATAAATATGAGAAAAGCTGGCACTTTTATCAAGAAATTCTATCATGTCATTTTCGTTTCCGATTTCTTTATTTAAATCAAATGGTAAATTTGAGTTAGTAAAATACCCAGTTACATTATATACTTTTCTTTCTATGGATTCGTCGATTTCTTTCTGATTTTCATATACCAACTTAAGTGCTGGCGTTTGACATCTACCAGCACTTAGAGCATTATCTTTACTTTTTTTAATTAGTTTCCATAGTATTGGAGAGATTTTAAATCCGACTAATACATCTAAAATTTGTCGTGCTTTCTGCGCGTTTACTAAATTCATATCAATTGTTCTTGGATTTTGAATCGCATTTTGTAAAGCTGTCTCAGTTATTTCATTAAATGTAATACGTTTTGTATTTAAGGGCAGTTTAAATAATTCTATTAAACTATAGGAAATCATTTCTCCCTCACGATCACAATCACTAGACAACAATATTTCGTTAGCATTTTTAATTTCTTTTCGTAAAAATTCTATTTGTTTTTTTTTAATTGGTTCATCAATAATTGTATATGTTGGGTTGAAATTATTTTTTATATCTATATTCTGGAGAGAAGATAGGGTTCTTAAATGACCGTAGGAAGCCACGCATTTATATCCAGGCCCTAAATACTCCTCTATTTTTTTACATTTTGCCGGAGATTCCACGATTACAAGGGTTGTAGTAGTTTTAATTTTTTTCGACATAATTACATAAATATATAAAGTTATTTTTATGTAATTTACATATATTTTATTTATTCATCTTCTTGAATTGCTTAAAAGATATGTTAACTTCAGGTTTTTTGGGTTCTGGCTTTTCTTCTTCATTCGCATTTAATTTGTCTGCCTTTTTTAAAGCACTATCTACATATAACTCCTTTAAAATTGAACCGACTAAAAATGACCCTTCATGTTGGTCTAAATCTCCATCTTCAATTCTTTTTAAAACATCCAAAAACTTATTTAAAATTTGTATATCAATTTCATCTTTTCTAACTTTATTGTAAATGTCAGTATAATATGTAAATAAGAAATTACATTCATTAATACATTCTTCATGAATCTTAGCATCATCTCCTCTGAATTTAGCCTTAAGCATTATCATATTGTTTACGTCGTTTCTTATAATTTGGCTATGCTTTAAATTGCGTATAAAACCAGTTTGATCTTCAACGTTATTCGCCTTAATCATATTCTGCAACTGTAATCGCTGTTTATCGTCCATTAATTATACTTAATATATTAAGTATTTTATTTAAACCAATTACAATTTTTATATATAAATAACTCGGATTTAATAATATTAAATTACACTTTTTTAAATTCGTATAATTTAGGTGAAAATATAGGTTTATTTTGAAGATTATAAATAATCAAGAATCTAACTCAAAAATATTACTATTCAGGACTACAATATGGATATAAAAAGAGTTTTAGAAAAATATTATCTATTAAGAATGTATAATATGGATATCTCAATTTTTGGATATAAATTGAATGTAGAAATTTTAATTTTACTTGGAATTATTTATTTAATTTTAGTAGTACATACTTTGGCTGGAACCTGTAATATGAATAGAGTAAAGGAAGCGTTTGAAGAAATGGCAGAAAAAATGCCAACAACAACCGAAATGCCAACAGCAGAAATGCCAACAGAAGAAATGCCAACAACAGAAATGCCAATAACAGAAGAAATGTCATTAGAACCAGAACCTAGTGCTATGCCAATAAATGCTAAGAATGGAGCATCTAAAATGAAGGGTAAAGTTACTGAATCATTTGTTGGTGCTAATACAAATTACGGTCAATCTTCTCCATATGATTTAGCAGCTCAAACTGTAGTTGATACAGCATCATGGAACCAACCGGATATGATTGTTGTTCCTGGTAAACCTTTGAGCGATGGTGTTAAGCAATTTTTGGCAAGACAACCACAACCAGTGCCCCTCCCAGAAGGACAATTAGATATGTTTGCCACCACACCATTTAAACCAGAATGTTGTCCAAATACGTATTCTAATAGTATGGGGTGTGCTTGTATGACAGGACAACAGTACAACGCGCTCATTACAAGATTTGGTAATAATGTACCATATTCCGAGTATTAAATGTAAATCATAAATAAAATATTTAAACTAATAATATTTTATTCAATAATATGTTTCTAACTTTACACCTTTACTATTATATACCCAAATTTCACATTTATAACCATAATCTTTGGCAGCTTGTTGTTTCAAAAATACATCCTGTTTTTGTAATGTCCAAAGTGACTTAACCTCAATACATTTGTTTTCAGATTTAATGAAACAATCAACAAAATATCTATTCTTTTTCCCTTTTGAATCAACAAACCAAATTTCAGGGACATCTTTTCTCTTTACAATAATATCATCTTCTAATATGTTATTTTGAATTAACTCATCTAGCATAAAATTTTCATATCCTTGTATTTTTTCAATTCTTCCAGATGGAAATATATATGTTTTTGATTTATAAGCATTTTTTGATTGTTTTTCAGCAATAGTAGGGTCTTGACTAGGATGCTCTACACCATATTTTTCTAAACATGTTGATTTTATTTTATCTTTAAAATATTGACATTGAGTTGGATATTCTACACCATATTTTTCTAAAGATGTTTGTTTTCCTTTCTCCCTAAAGTCGTTTACTTGAAAAGTATGTTCAACTCCGTATTTTTCTAAATTATTTTTTCTCATTGTTTGAAGAACAAGATCTGATTCTGTTGGAAAATCTACACCAAAATTTTTCATACATGTTTCTTTCTTTTTCTGTTTAATTTCTTCAATTTGTGATGGATGTTCAACTCCATATTTTTTTAAACAGTTTTTTTTCTTTTTATCTTTTACATCATCTCTTTTATTTGGGCTATCTACACCATATTTTTTTAAACAATTATTTTTAATTTTCTCTTTTATTTCTTCACTTTGACTAACATTTTCGACACCATATTTTTCTAAACAGGTTGATTTATATTTGTCTTTAAATTCTTGACATTGACTAACATTTTCGACACCGTATTTTTCTAAACAGGTTTCTTTAGATTTTTCTTTAAATTTATCAGTTTGTAAAAAATTTTCAGAACCATACCTTGCGAAATTTGTTTTTTTAATTTTATCTATAATGATTTTGCTTTTACTTGGAACATCAACTCCATATTTTTCTAAATTTGTTTTTTTAATTTTATCTTTAATTTCTTTAATTTGACTAACATTTTCTACTCCATATTTTTCTAAGCATATATCTTTTATCTTATCTTTCACTTGTTTAGATTGGGTTGTAAATTCAACACCATATTTTTTTAAACTCGTTTGTTTATATTTTTCTTTAGCAAATATTTTTGCACAATTTTTACAATATCCATTTGGTTGAAGTAGTGCACGAAATCCTTTGATAAATTGTTTATCGCAATTTTCAGATTGACATATTCCTCTAATAAAAGTTTCCCTCTTTAAAGGAATAATTGAATAATCCTCGCATAAAATTATATTATTTTCATTACAAAATTCTGTAAGAGTCTGATAATCATATTTCATTATATTATATTATAATATAATATTTATATAGTTTTTTATATAAATATATATAGAATTTTTTTACATATTTTTATTTTATAATTTTGCTTGGTGTAATTCAGATTGCTCCAATTTAGCTTTTTCCAATTTGGCTTTTTTATTCAAATATGCTGTTCTTGCCCATTGTTTTTTTTGTTCTTCTGTTGGAGTGTATTTATAATTTTCTTTATATTCTTTAACACGCTCAATAATTTTTTTCTTATTATTTTCATAATATTTTTTTGAAGTAGATTGATATATATTGAGTTTATTTTTTACTTCGTTAAGTTCATCCTCCAATAATTTGATTTTATTTTTTAATTCAATATTTTCTATTAACAAATCGTTATGATTCATTTATATATATTATTAATTATGTTTATATTATTTTCAAAATTGTTTATTACATCATCTTATAATAATATTTTATTCGCATATATTAGTAAATGTCAAAGACAAATAGAAAAAAGCAATCAAAAAGAGATAAAACAAGAAAAAATGTGAAATGTTTACAAGAATGTCCGATAGGGTTAAAACCATTCGAAAAAAACTTTAGCAAACTTATTCCATCTAAAAGTTTACTTATAAGTAACGAAGAGAAAAAGAAAGAGTTTGTAAAAGAATTAATGAGTAAATTTACTCCTCACAGTATAAAACCTAATAATAATTTTTATGACTATATTAATTATTTATGGCTTAAAAATGTTAGCTTAGAAAAACAACAAAAATATATCGTTCAAGTTGATGATTTTAGATTAGCTCAGGATAAAGTGTATCATCAGCTAAATGACATTATAGTAAATTATTATAAAACACATAATGATAAATTGGCTAAAAATTTAAAAAACTATTATACTTCAGTTATCCAAATGAACCCCAAAAAATATACAAAAAAATTAGCACTTGAAGCTATAAAAACAATAGACGAGTATTTTAACAAAAATAACCCCTGGGCTTTACTTGCGTTTTTTAATAGTAATGAAATGACTTCTCCTTATTCGCCATTTGTATGGTCGGTTGAACCAGATGAAAAAAATAATAAGGTATATAGATGTTATATTTTTTCTGGGACTTTTAATATAATTGATATTAATGTTTATTTCGACGATGGTATTGATGTAGCTTATAAACAAAAATATAGAAATGAATTTTTTAAATATGTAAGTAAGATTTTCAGAACTTTACTCGGTCCAAATCATGGTTATAATCCAAAGGATGTTTTTGATGTGGAAAAACAAATACTAGACACTTTAGAATGTATAGATGTTACAAAAAATGAAGTCCCTTATAATAAAGTTTATTCGAGAGAAGCACTAGAGAAATATGGTTTTAACTGGGAAGAATTAGCTAAACATATAGGATATAAAAATGTACCAGAATTTTTTATTACTCCAAGTCTAAATTACTTGAAATGTGGTAGTGATTTATTGACTAAAAACTGGAATACTCCAAAATGGAAAACATATTGGTTATTTTCTATTTTCAAAAATTTAATCAGAATAACGAGAGATTGGGAAAGAATTATTTTTGACTTTAAAGGAAATTTCGAACGCGGTCAAGAAGCTTTAAATGAAACTGCCGCAGTAAGTGCTTCACTTTACATGTCTATTCCTTTCAATACATTTTTAACAAATGAATATGTGAAACGTTATGAAAACCCTGAGGCTATGAAATATGTTGAAGTTTTATGTGAAGATTTAAAATTAGTATTTAAACGAATTATGCAGCGCAATGATTGGCTCGCACCATCTACAAAAAAATATGCGATAAAAAAAATAGAACACTGTAAATTTGTTTATGGTAAACCGGATAATTTGAGAGAGGACCCAGATTTAGATTATGGTACACTAATATACGACAATTTAAACAAAATAAATGACTGGCGTCATCAGAAATTTATTGAATTAGAAGGCAAACCGATAATTGACATCCCGCAAATGGATTGGAGTAATTATCCTGTTAAATTAGCAGGAGATCAAGCATATATTGTGAATGCGTCTTATACACCAAGTCAAAATAGAATTTATATAAATCTTGGTTATATTCAAAAACCTTTTGTTGATTTAGATGAAAGAGGTATAGAATATAATTTGGCTCATATAGGTTATACAATCGCACATGAATTAGGTCATGGATTAGATGATTGGGGAAGTAAATATGGTTGGGATGGAAATTTGTATAATTGGTGGACTCCTGAAGATCTAAAAAAATATCAAGCCATTCAAGATGATGTAATCAATCAATACGAAGAATTTGCGGCAAGAGATGGTATAGTATTTGATGCTGCTATTGGAATTGGTGAAAATTTAGCAGATATCCAAGCTCTAGCTATTTGTTCGGAATATTTGAGAGATTTCCAGGAGAAAAATCAAGACCTTGTACCAATAAGATATTTAGCTTTTGAAGCATTTTTCACATATTTTGCCTTCCAACAAAAACAATACGTTAGCAAGAAAGCAATATCCGCACAATTAAAAACCAACCCTCATCCACTTGATAAATATAGATGTAATGTACCATTATCACGTTCTGAAATATTCAGAGCAATATATAACGTTAAAAGAGGAGACGGAATGTGGTGGCATAATACCAATACAGTTTGGTAAAAAATATTATAATTTTACATAAATTACAATTTAAAGATTCTTTAAATATATTTAAAAAATAATATATTTAAACTACTTAAAGACGCCAGCGATCTTTGTTTTTATTAGACATACATACTCCATAATGCGGAGCAATTATCGTGTTCCTTCTTAATTAATTTATCTACTATATCTTTCGTTACCTTAAAAGGAAATTCTACTTTTAAAGACATTTCACCTTCAAATAAGTTTGAACCAGGTTTCATTAGTCTATATAAATTCAATTTTGTATGGATTATTTCTAAACAACGTTTCATATTTCTAACACCATCTTCTTTTTGACAATGGGTTTCATTAATATAACCGAGAACATCGTCTGGAATAGTAATGTCACCTTTTGTAAATTTAACTTGTTCTCTAATTCTTGGCAGCAAATAATTATTAGCAATAACAGTCTTTTCTTTGCCAGAATAACCCTTTGTCTTAATTCGGTACATTCTATCCTTTAAAATTGGATTGATCTTTGATTCATCATTATAACTGAATATGAATAAACATTTACTTAAATCAAAATTAATCTCCGCGAAATATTTATCATGAAATTGTGAATTTTGTGAAGTATCTGTTAAATGTGTCAAAATCCCAGCAATTTCCTCACCTCTAGGTGTGTCACTTATCTTATCTAACTCATCA
>Ga0194115_10006217_pt1 | contig 12168 bp, 21 predicted proteins | sample TA2MahsurfametaG_3_FD_148656 | JGI IMG/M metagenome (GOLD analysis project Ga0194115, IMG submission 148656) | Freshwater microbial communities from Lake Tanganyika, Tanzania - TA2015002 Mahale S4 surface | ecosystem: Environmental > Aquatic > Freshwater > Lake | place: Tanzania: Lake... | reverse complement strand
GGGATAAGGCCCAACCCCGTGCCCCCAAGCTCCCGCGCCGGGATGCAGCGGCTTGTCAGCGACCAAGTGGCCCAGGCTAAAGACTTATATGAGCGATTTTCCGGGCACCAAGCCGAGGCCATAGGCAAAATTCGCATTCCTGCCATTCCCCGCGTCGGCGTGGCTATTGGCGAGGTCGACGGAATCTTATACAGTACGGTTAGAGATGGACAACTTGAAAAATACATCCACAAATTTAGGAGGTCAGACAAACCTCTGTTTGTGGTGTCGCCTGACGGCAAACAACTTTTTTTGATTGAAGGCCGGTACACATTCACAGAACGAGGAATCGTCGATGAGTCCGAGCCGCATTGAATCCCGTGCGTCGGTTTGCCCCGCCGCCGGTTTACGCAGCGGGGCAACCCGTGATTTTCACTTATGAGAGGTGATCCAAAATGGCAGAGATGCTTCTAATCAATCCGCGTAAGCGGGCACGCAAAGCCCGCGCCACGACCAAGCGCACCCGCGCCCGCCGCCGCAATCCTGTGAAAACCATGCCGATTGCTCGCAAGCGCAACCCGATGTCTGCAATGCGTCGGCGCACGATGATGCGCCGCCGTAACATCATCGGCACGGGCGCAGCTCGCGGATACGTCAATGCGATCCGCGACGCGCTGATCGGCGGTGTTGGTGCGGTTGTTTTCGATATTGTCCACGGGCAAATCAAACGGTTCCTGCCGGCAGCGCTTCAAGTGACACCTGGCCGCGTCGGCGCGGGTGACGCAGTTCGTGCGCTCATCACCGTGTTTGCCGGTGAAAGTCTGGCCGGTGTGACGCGCGGTTTTTCGCGGCAAGCCGCGAAGGCATCGCTCACCGTGCAAGCGCATGATCTCCTTAAGGGATTCGTGCCCGCTGCTATACCGCTAGGGTTTGCGTCGCCCGCGCTCATCGCGCAGGGCACCAACAGGGTAGGCCCGATTCGGCAAGGCATGAACGCCTATACGCCGCCTGGTCAAACTCCGCTACTGTCGGCGTACACCCAAGGCACTCAGCTCCTGAACGGCGCACGCAGCCGCGAAGGTCATTCGATGTACCGCTAAACCGGCGCGTCATTTGCAACATTTTCAAAAGAGGAATATTCAAAAATGGAACGACTCCCCACCGCAGCCGACTTCAATGCACGGCGCGTCACCAACCCGTCACAGTCTGAAATCGTTCGGCAGCGGTTTTATGACTATCAACTCTACGCAACAGCCGGGACTAGCCAACTGACGTTTTTCAGCTCGCCGGTTGGCCAAGGCAATACCACCGCACTTGGTGGGACTGCCGGCACCGCCAAGACGCTTTGGGATACCAACTTGGAGTTGCCCAACACGTTGCCCAGCGGCAAGGCATTTATGATCGAATCCATTGAGGTGGTTTTCTTTCCTGGGTCGGTCTCAACTGCCAACACCTACACGGTGGCCAGCCCCGCGCTGTTCAACGCAACCGCCTCGGCGGCTGTGTCGGCGCAGCTTGCGGACGTGAATACGTTCTATCAGTCGGGGATGTTGGAGCTGAACATTCTCAGCAAAAACTATCTGCGTGAGACTCCGATGATTGCGTTCCCGCCTAAGGCTTCTTTCAATCTTGACGCGGCCTACGCTTCCAACAGCGCCACACTCGCAGAAGTCGGCGCGGTCAATATGCGGGCAAGTGGCCGGCCCTATTATTTGGAGCCGACCATCGCGCTGCAGCCGGCGGTGAATTTTGAAGTGGTGATTAAATATCCCGCCGCTGTTGCCACGCCCTCGGGCTTTAACGCCCGCGTTGGTGTGATCCTCGATGGCTACTTCATGCGTGCCAGCCAGTAATGGCGCTCGACCTCGCAAAAGGTCTAAAAGGTTTTTTCGGGGCTTCCTTTCAAAAGCCCCGACCGATCAATTCAGAGAGATGCCATGCAAGCTAATCAAGGAATGTCGATTGCTGACATCGAAGCCTTTGCTTCAAAGTTCTATTCAGGCAGGCCCTTGCTGCTGGTGCCCTATGGATATAACGTCACGTTTAGTAGCCTCGCCGCTGGTGCGTCAGCCACGCAAACGATCAACATTGCAGCCAATGCTGACTTCATCATTACGAGCTTGAACCATCGAGCCAACGTGGCCGCCGCTGCTCAGACGGTGTCGAGCAAAACCGCGCCACTGGCGCGGGTGCTAATTACCGACAGCGGTTCAAATGAGCAATTCACAAACAGCGCGGTAGACCTCGAAAACTACTCAACGAACGGCAACGTTATCAATGCCTACTATTACCCGCGCATTGTGTCCGGTCGATCCACTTTGACGGTGCAGCTCACGTCGTATGAGGCATCTAACACACTCAATGTTGATATATTCTTTGAGGGTGTGCTGGTAAGAGCCTACGCGCAATAAAGGTCTGTTGGAGCCTGGTGTATGAACAACATCAACAACAGCGACTTTTTGCCGTGGAGCAATCCTAATTTCATACCAGGAGCGCCGCACAATTTGCCGGCGCGGCCTGACCCAGCGGTTGCGGGCACCAGCGGCACCGCCGGCCTCATCGTGCCGGGGGAAACCGTCAATGTCCGAGAAAATTACCGCTACGCGAGCCTCATATCAATCTCGCAAACCGTGGGCACCACCAGCGTTAAATTCTTGGATCAGCCGATTGGCAAGCGCAATATGCTGGGTTTCAGAAACGCCAGCACAGGCTCGCAAGATTTGTTCATTGACTTCAACACGAACGCAACCACCAATTCGTGGTTGAAACTGACTGCGGGCACGATCGTGCTGTTCGATTCTGTGGTGCCTCAGGACGATTTGTATGTGATTAGTTCGGCAGCCGGCGGCACCTTGGCATATGTTTTCAGCACGTTCCCAGGCTGACCCTGATGGCCGCGCAGCCAGGTCTAATTGTCGCGGGCCTGGTGCTTGCCTTTTTGCTATTGCGCCCTGGCCGAGCTGCAGCCGCTGCTGGATTTGATCCGGGCACAGCAGACATTCAGTCGGTGCCCGACGAGGCCGATCTCAACCTTGACTACAACCCTACCGCGCCGCCCGGTGTCATCATGGCCACCATTCCACCAATTACTGAAACCGGCTTCCCGGCGGCGGTGTCGGCAATGTTGTACATGATTCGCGCAAGTGAACACGTCTATCCACGCGATGTTGAAAATGATGCGGCGTACAACCTTTTTTATGGTGGTGCGCGGTTTTCAGACTTGAGCGACCATCCGGTAATTACCGGCGAGCTGAAACCGGTAAAGCTATCTGACGCGATGTGCAGGGCTGCGGGTTTTAGCCCCGGCTGCGTAACCACAGCCGCCGGGGCGTACCAACTGATTCGACCGACTTGGCAGCGGCTGCGGGACAAGCTCAAGCTGCCCGACTTTTCCAAAGAATCACAAGACCGCGCGGCCATTGAGCTGCTGCAGGAATCCGGTGCGATGGAGCTGCTGGGCCTCGACGACGTGCTGGGCGCGATCCGAAAGGCCAGCACCGTATGGGCCAGCCTACCAGGCTCAACCGCGCAGCAGAATCCAAAATCATTGGCCTACGCGCTGGAAAGGTATGCCGATGGCCTCCAGCTCGCGTGACTTTGATTGGCGCGGCCTGGTCAAAGCCGTGGCGCCGACCATTGCAACGGCCCTGGGCGGCCCGCTAGCGGGCCTGGGCGTGCGTGCCCTCTCTGAGGCCATGCTAGGCCGGCCTGACGGCTCTGAGAGCGATGTAGCGCGAGCGCTGGAAATGGCCGACGGCGCAGCCTTGGTCAAGCTGCGCGAAATCGATGCGGCTTTCCAGGCGCAAATGAAAGCCCTGGACGTTGACCTAGAACGCATCGCCGCTGCAGATCGAGACTCAGCCAGGGCGCGCGAGATCGGGTCACGCGATTCTTGGACACCGCGCATCATCGGTGCTATGGCCATAGGCGGTTTTGTTTGGGCGGTCTATTGGGTTTTGGCCGGTAACGTGCACAACTTGACCGATCCCACGACTATGGCGCTGGTCGGTACGCTGGTAGGGTATGTATCAGCCAAGGCCGACCAGGTGGTGAGCTACTATTTTGGCAGCTCTGCGGGATCGGCCCGAAAAACCGAAGCGATCAGCGACGCTCTTGAGAAAGGAATCAGAAGATGAGCTTCATTATTAGCCCAGGGGTAATTACTCCACCACTCACAGCGGGCGGGGTGGCGTATGGTACTGGTTCAGCCGCGTTAATGACTGCAGCCGGCACGAGCGGGCAAGTATTGACGAGCAACGGCGCAAGCGCCCCATCCTTTCAAACTACGTCAAGTGGCACAAGTTTGCTTTTTGCTGCTTTTAGTTTGCCGTTAAATTGAAGGTGGTGATTATATGGCACAAACTATTACATTACAGCGTGGCGAATTATCGGTGTCGTCTAATACGACAACTTTGGTTTTTACTAATTCGTCAAGTGGAACGGCCACCCGCATGATTCCAGGTTATTTGGGTATGAAGATGAATGCTTCAGACAGCGGCGTAAGTTGTGTGTTTGGAGTTCGCAGAAGCGGAGCAAGTGCAGGCACCGAAAGCGTATTTGCCGTTGGTAGAACCGATGGGTCTTTTACCCAAGTAAACGGATACAGCTTTAGCCCACACGACACAGCCATGCAAGCAATTGGCGTAGGTGGAAGTTCAACAACGTCGTTTGGTCAGGCTATCACACAAGGCGGATTAAACGTCGGAGCTTTTAACTTTGGTTCGTCTACGCCTAATGTGTCTGTAGCATTTAAACACAATAATGTAATGATTGGGCCAAGCGATGAAGTATATGTGTTTTTTAGAAGTGATTCCGGTTCCCGCACCGCTACCATACAATTTTGCATCACCTTGATAACCGAGAGTTAAATTTGCCATGCACTACTTCACATTCTTAAAGAATACGTCTGTGATCGTCGATTACAGGGTGGACAATTCAATTCCAAATTACTGGACTGCTGAATCTTTGCACGCCTCAGTTGCAAAGACAAAAAATTTAAATTATGAAGATATTGAAACAATATGCTTACCGGATGGCGCAGGGTACCAAGACGAAAATTGCAAAACGCCTATAGGCCCAAGTTCTCACCTTTTCAATAAATCAACCAACAAAGTTACAGATAATCCTGATTATGTTATTACACCTGTTATTGAATATCTTTCTGTTGAAAAAATTAGAAAAAATTTAACATTAGTCGAGCGTGTTAAATGGGACAATGACAAAAGCGACACGATCAAGACTGCAAAAATCGAGCTTGCGCCAGGTCTGTTAAAGGCTGAGGCCACCGAAGTGCTGCAGCTCCTAGTCGATGCCGGCGACATTAGCGCAGCCTCAATGCAAAAAATCCTGGCCTGACCATCGTGGAAAAATCTCAGGCAGTTCGCGCCCTCGATGTGCTGGTCATCGGCCCGTTTATGCTGTTGGCAGCGCAAAAGCTGCCAGGTCAATACAAGGCCGCCATGACGTTTTTGGGGCTAATGACCATCGCCTACAACGGCGCAAACTTTCTAAGTAATGTCAACGGTGACAGATCACAACCATCAGGCTGATCTCGATGCTCCACCGCGAATAAAGAAACCCCCCAGAGTTTCCCCCGGGGGGTTCAAGGCAACTGCGCGGCCCTCACGGCAAGCGCGAGCCGAATTTATCAAGAATCCATAGGCAGGTCAACAGGCCCGACCGGCAGCGATGCCCAAAAGCGCGGCTCCGTGTCAAAAACCAAACAATCCGTGCCAACCCAGCCGGTTGTGGTCAAGGCTGCGATTAGCGTGCCCTGGCCGTCGCCCCAACTCACCAGCACGTCAACGTCGAGCTGCGGCTGTTCATCAGCCACGACCGACCAGCGGATCAGCTCTTGCCGATCGAGCCAAGCCGCAGCCCGCTCTGCTTTGCCGAGCTTTTCCCTCAAAAGCTGCGCCAATGTTGTCATTTTCGGATCGTCGGTGCTGATGGCCTGGTGAAGCGCCTCAACCTGATCCAGCAGCGACTCAAAAAAGAAATCGGTGTTTTCCATGAGGCTTTTCGAAAAGGTGTGAGCGTTGTTGGGATTGTGCATCAAACTGTTTTGATGCAAAGTGCCAGCCGCAACTGCTCAAAACACGAGGCCCTCATGGACGCAATCGCACAACAGGCTATTAGCCGCTGTTACGAGATTCTTAAAACCAAGCCTGACCCATTTGGCCACTTGTGGCGCGAAGCCACAGGGAACGAACGGCGAATTTTCCTGCTGATTGCAGGGCTTCCGACCGGCCTGACTGACCGCCCTTGGGATCAGTTAAGGCAAGAGCATCAGACCCAATTGCGTCTATGTGTCGGCGCGATGCGCGACTTGCTTAACCGCCGGCTGGTGAAGTGAGCGTTATTGACGAGGCCCAACTGGCGTGGCAAGCGCAGCGTATTGCCTTGCTCCCGGCAGCCTGGCAAAAGCGCGTCAAGCTGGCGCATGACCAGCGACTGACCCAAGCCGCTGCACGCTATTGGACGGATCACGGCGACACGCTGCGCCAGGCCAATATGTGGTTACTCAAGGCCACTCAGCGCATACAGTCGATCAAGGTGCCGATCACGTTGAGCGATGAGCAATTGCGCGAGATGGCAGCCACGCGAGCGCACCGATGCGCCCGCCTCGCCGAGATCGTGCCGGGTCACTTCTACACCGACAAGGCCGCGCTGCGGCGGCGAATGGCGACCTATGTGAATCGGTACGGTGTGGCCGCACCAGGCCCTCGGGTGTTGGACGATGCAGCCATCGCACGCATGACTTGCGAACAATGGTGGCGGCGTGCGCTGCGTCGCACCCAGGCCCGCGCGTTGGAGCGCGAGGCCATTGCGCTGGGGTATGTACACAAGGCGCAAGAAATCTATGCCAGCTCCATCACTGTGGAGCGCAGGACGCAGCAGCGCAAGCGCAACGCTTCCCTGCTGGCAGAAACTGCAGCGGTGAACCTCGACACCGGCGAGCTGTATTCGCTGGCCGAGCTGGCCGCAAAATCTGTGGCCAATCCCAAAATCCGACGCGGCGAGCTGATGGTAAGAATCAACGGTTTCGAGCGCATGGCCAAGACGCTGAACCATGTGGCCGAATTCATCACGCTAACCGCGCCTAGCCAGTACCACCCCAAGACCAGCAGCGGCGGCCAGATCGTGGACAACCCAAAATTTGCGGGCCACACACCGCGCGACACCCATGCCTATCTCAATGCACTATGGCAGCGCATTCGTGCCAAGCTGCAGCGGCAAGGCGTGCGGGTGTATGGGTTCCGCATGGTTGAAGCGCACCACGATGCGACACCGCATTGGCACCTTTTGCTCTTTGTCCACGAGGCCAAGCTCGAGCTGCTGCGGGACACTTTCACCGAACACGCGATGCGCGTGGACGCGGATGAGCCTGGTGCAAAAACCAACCGAATCAAGTTTGTCAGCATCGACCGGGCACGAGGTTCAGCCGCTGGCTATGTCGCCAAGTATGTGGCCAAGAACATCGACCAGGGTGCTTACCAAGTGCAGCAGGACATTCAAGGCCCGAGCTGGGAAGGCGTAAGCGCGTCACAACGCATCGAGGCATGGGCATCGACCTGGGGAATCCGGCAGTTCCAGCAGATCGGCGGGCCGCCGGTAGGCGTATGGCGCGAGCTGCGCCGCACCGTGCGCGACGCGCTGATGAGCGACGAGCTGGCCGCAGCGTTGACAGCAGCCGACGAGGGCGATTGGGCGGGCTACCTTGCCGCGATGGGTGGCCCGACTGTGGAGCGCAGGAACCTACCGATTCGAGTGGCATACACTCGACCAGGCGAACGATGGGACTTCAAAAACCAATGTCCCTACCCTGCTGCCCGCGGCAAATACGGCGAGGATGCCGCGCCCGCGGTCATTGGCGTGCGCGAGGTTGTGCGCCAGCGACTGCACCAATCCCGCCGGTTCCGCTGGCAAGTTCAACCAGGCGCAGCGCCCAAGGGTGGCTATGTGCGGCACAACTTCATCGACCCGGCGAAATTCGGCGCAGCCCCTTGGAGTACTGTCAATAACTGTACTGTGCATAAGTATCAAACGCCTGTGGGTAACTTCCACAACGGCCACCAGCCTGTGGAAAACTACTTGATACGCGGCCCAAACCGAGAAAAACGCAGGGTCGAACCTCAAACCCTGCCGTTGTTTGACGACGAGCCAGACTTTGAGGCACCAACCAACAGCGAATTTAGGTTCATGTTTAGACCGATCAGCAGACGGGCGTGGCATGACACGGGTGCAACAATCCAATAGGAGCGAAAAATGCCTTTTTATATGTCCGAAAAAGGGTCAGCTAAGGTTTACCCGACCCCAACCGACGAGCGCCAAGCCATGCGAATGAAATTGCTCGCCTATGTTGCATGGGTTGCCACCTTTGCCAGCCTAGGCGTGCTGCTGGCCTTGGGATTGTGAGCATGACCCCGACCACCAGGCGCTACCCGCGCACGCTGCGCGAAGCATTTCCAAGCAGCTATCCCAACTGGTATGAGCGCTTCAAGCCGCGCCACCACAGAACCACCGCAACCGTTTGTTTTGTCGCGGGCCTGGGCCTCGGCGTGCTGCTGGCCTGGGGGTAAAAATGACGTGTTCTAAATGTATTTACTCGGCGGTGAGTCTTAGCACCGACTCGACGCAAGCCGGCAAGCTACTCTGCCGCGCCCAGCCGCCGGTGCCAGCAGCAATCAAAGTTCAAACGGCTGCCGGCGTGTCGGTGCAAGTGATAACTCTGTGGCCGGTGGTCGAAAAAAGTGACATCTGTGGCGCATTTGAAGATTCCGCAGAACTAAAATTGAACAGTTGACCGACACCGAAACAACGTCAAAATAACAGCCGCACCAATACTGGTGCGGTTTTTTTGCAAGGAAAACGGCATGGCAACACGGCAAAAAAAAGCCGCCCAAGATTGGGCGGCACACGAGCTGGAGCAGCTAGAGGCTGCTGCAGCGCAACAGCAACAAGAACAAACGGAAATCGAAGAACCCGCCGAGGAAACCGCGTTCGAGAGAATCTCAGGATTGCTTGCTCAGGCAAGCGGCGAAGAAAAATGTTTTATCCAATGTTATCGACTTAACAAGGGGTCACTGGAATACTGCAAGCGATACCAGCCGAACGAGCTGGAGGATCAATCGTTCGACATCATTCGTGATGACTTTGGTGCTGGCGACTTTGAGCTGCGCCTGTACGCCGCCGATCCGCGCACAAACCGCTGGCTACTTAGAAAACGCACAAGGGTGCAAATGGCCGAGGCCCCAAAGAAACCCGACCAGGCCGCGCTGCCCAACGGTTTGAGCCAAGTGCTTTCCACCATCGCCCAAGGCCAGCACCAAATGCTTGACGCGCTGGTGCAAATGAAGCAGCAGCCGCAGCGCGATCAAATGGAAGAAATGACCAAGATGCTCAACATGATGACCATGATGCGCGAGGCGATGGGATTGAACCAGGCACCGGCGACCAGCACCAGGTCAAGCATCGGGGAAATTGTGGACGCAATCAAAGAATTACGCGGAGCTGCTGCGGAGGTCATGCCCGAAAAAGAAGAGCCAGGACTCTTGGGGATGCTTCCTAAGGTGCTGGACTTGGTGGCAGCCGGACAAGCGCAACAAGCTCAACCAGGCGTTGTGCCGTTGCCCCTCGAAAATCTATCGCCGGTGACGATGCCGCCAGCGTTTCAAAATGGCCAAGCGCAACAAGAGGACGACGACATGAACCCACTTACAGCATTCAAGCTGCGCGGCTACCTCAAAAACTTGGTTTCATTCGCGCAGCGAAATGCACCCATTGAGGAAGCAGCGAATTATGTTTACATGAAAATACCGGACGAGCTGATCGACATTATGGAACTCAACAGCTGGTTTTCGGTGCTGTCAGCCGTGGCCTCTGAAGTCAAACCGCACCGCGACTATTTGCAACAGGTGCGTGACGCGGCTTTAGCCCTGTTAAATCAAGAGAACGACGACCAGAAGGTTGTTGCCATCGAAAAAAAAAGTAGCTAAAAAAATTTGCCATCAGTCACTCGCCAACAAGTTTCGGAAAAAGCATAGTGACGTTTGACCCGTTCAAGATTGACAGCCCAACCTGCATCAGTTTCAGCGGCGGGCGCACCAGCGCCTACATGTTGTGGCGCGTTCTGCAGGCCAACGGCGGCTTGCCTTCCGATGCGGTTGTGTGCTTTGCCAACACTGGCAAGGAGGACGAGGCCACGCTGCGGTTTGTTCAAACATGCTCAGAGCGTTGGGACATTCCCATCACATGGCTCGAATACCAATCAAACGCCCCTAACTACAAGGTGGTCAACTTTGCGACAGCCAGCCGCAATGGCGAGCCGTTTGAATCCATGATTCGTTACCGCAACTACTTACCCAACCCGGTCAGTCGAATTTGCACTAGCGAACTGAAGATTCGAACGCAGGCCAAGTATTTGGCCTCCTTAAATTTGTTTGATGGTGAGCCATACAGTGCCATCGAACACCTATCGTGGGTAGGCATACGGGCCGACGAGAGCAGGCGCGCCGCCAAGATCGCCGATAAGTCACGCATTCCGCTGTGGTCGGCAGGAGTCACCAAAGAAATTGTCGGAGACTTCTGGCGCAGTCAGCCGTTTGATTTGGAGTTGCCCAACATCAACAACGTCACCATTCATGGCAATTGTGATTTGTGTTACCTCAAGGGTGGTTCACAAATTTTGAGCCTGATCAAAGAAAAGCCGGAGCGGGCGGTGTGGTGGATTAAGATGGAGGCTTTAGCCTTTACCTTGGCCTCTACACCTTCAGGAGCAAACTTTAGAACAGACCGGCCCAGCTACGCAGACATGGCCCAATTCGCCGCGGAACAGCGCGACATGTTTGACGCCGACGAAGAGGCCATCGCCTGTTTTTGCGGTGAATGAAAAAGCAGAGCATGACATTTTGCAGCGTTTGCTTAGGGATTGAGGCAACGATAGTTGTGCAGAAAACAACAGCGAAGTAAACTGAGCCATGATTCTCGCGCCTGCAATTAAGCTTAATGGCCACCTGTTAACGATTCCGGACGGCATGGCGGGGACAGAAAAAACGCTCGCCACGATGCGTGAGCTGGTCAACCGTGGAAAAGTTAACCCAGCCATACGTCAAGCGGCCACCACGGTGGCCTTTTTGCAGCCCGAAAAAGATCACCGCGCAGAGGCAGAGGCCATATTCAACGAAGTCCGCGACGGGATTCGCTATATGCGGGATGTGCATGGTGTCGAAACATTACAAGAGCCGCAAATTACGCTGGCGGTGCGATATGGCGATTGTGACGATCAAACCGTGCTGTTGGCCTCAATGCTGGAGTCAGTCGGCATAGCGACAAGATTTGTAGTGGCTGGGTATCGTGACCAGAATTACGAACACGTTTACTTACAAGCCTGGTTAGGGGAGTGGGTCAACATGGACGCAACCGAGCCGCACGGGATGGGTTTTGCACCGCCCGACCCGACAGTCATCGCGTTTGAAAGCGTCTAGATGCTAACCGCCGCGCTGCTGCGCGATCCCCCTTTTTCGCTACCCCCGCACAAGGTGTTGAGTAATCCTCAATGAACCTGACTAAACATGGGCGGGCGCAGTGAAGTTGGTGCCAATGTCTATCTCTGAGGCCAATGAATTTGTGTCGAATTTTCATCGGCACAACAAGCCGGTACAGGGGGCTAAATTTGCCTTGGGTGCAAGTGATGGGCAGAGGTTAGTGGGAGTGGCCATTGTTGGTCGCCCCGTAGCGCGTCGGCTTGATGACGGTATGACGGCTGAAGTTACTCGGTGTTGTGTATCCGATGACGCACCTAAAGGGGCGCCATCGTTTTTGTATTCGCGTTGCTGGAGAGTTTGGGCCGCAATGGGAGGCGAAAGGCTAGTGACGTACACGTTACAGACTGAGTCTGGTGCAAGTTTGCGAGGGGCAGGGTGGCGAGTTGTAGCGCAGTCGCCTAGTTTTGCTGAAGGTAAAGGCTGGACAAACCGAGCCGGCCGCGAATGGCAGCCAGTAATTGGTCAGACTAAATTGCGATGGGAGGTGGCTGCGTGAACCTGCAGGAGTACGTCCCGCGCAGCGTGTTCATGCCGCTGCACAACCGCACCGCGACTATTTGCAACAGGTGCGTGACGCGGCTTTAGCCCTGTTAAATCAAGAGAACGACGACCAGAAGGTTGTTGCCATCGAAAAAAAAAGTAG
>Ga0194115_10006216_pt1 | contig 12168 bp, 18 predicted proteins | sample TA2MahsurfametaG_3_FD_148656 | JGI IMG/M metagenome (GOLD analysis project Ga0194115, IMG submission 148656) | Freshwater microbial communities from Lake Tanganyika, Tanzania - TA2015002 Mahale S4 surface | ecosystem: Environmental > Aquatic > Freshwater > Lake | place: Tanzania: Lake... | reverse complement strand
CAAGCAAGACGTTCTTGGTTCAATTAAGAAATTCTTTCCTGCTGATTTATTAAACAGAATAGATGAAGTAGTAATTTTTAATCAGCTTGATGAAGAAAACTCGAAACAGATAATAAATAAAGAGCTTAAAATATTTGAAAATGATTTGTCTAGTCGAGGTATTGCTCTCAAATACTCCAAAGAAATAATTGATCTTATTTTTAATAAACTTCAGTTCGACAATTTTGGAGCCAGACAAGTTATTAAAACTATTCAGCGAGAACTTCAAACTCAAGTGGCTGAAAAAATGCTAGATTCAAATAAAAAGTTAGAATTAGAAATTTCTGTAAAAGATGGCAATATTTGTGTAATATAGATATATGCCATTACCCAAACCTTCAAAAAAAGAAACAGAACAAGAATTTGTTAGCCGTTGCATGGGAGACGATATGATGTCAAAAGATTTTAAAGATCAAAAACAACGTGCTGCTGTTTGTTATTCTCAATACAAGATTCGTCATAAAGCTAAAGGTGAAACGAGTTGGGATGACGTAAGAAAAGGTGATAGTTTAAATATTCTATAATATGAGTCAACATAATCCATTATATAATGTAAATCCAAGTCCGCAGGTAGCAAATGATACATTTGATTTTGCCATGCCTGATATTCCAGAACCTTCTCATCAAGAAAAACAAGAGCCTGTTGATAAAGACGCAGTTGGCTTTAAGTTTGGATTTATAGGTGCTGGTCAAGGCGGTGGAAAACTAGCGGAAACCTTCTCTCAGATTGGATATGGTCGTGTTGGCGTTATTAATACCGCTGATCAAGATCTTGCTACTATTAATGTTCCAAACAAGATGAAGTTTGGCAATCAACAAGGAGCAGGAAAAAATAGAGAATTCGCTAAACAAGCTTTCTTAAATAGTAAAGAAGATGTGGTTGACTTTATTAAGTCTTCTGTAGGGACTGATATAGATCGTATTTTTATAACAATTGGTGCTGGTGGTGGAACTGGTGCTGGTGTTTGCTCTGAACTCGTAAAGACAGTTAAAGAATATCAAAATACTGTAAAAGCAAGTTCTCCTTATGTTGGTTTAATTCTTGCTTTACCAAAGCTTTCTGAAGGCAAGAAGGTTAGTCAAAATGCTTATGAGACATTAAAGGAAGCTTGTGAATTAGTAGAGCAAAAGGTCGTATCTCCTCTAATAATTCTTGATAATGAAAGAATTAACAGTCTTTATCCAAAGCTATCTGTTAATAAGTTTTGGCAAGTAGCAAATGCAAATATATGCTCTTTATTTCATTTATTTAATCATATTATAACAAAGAATAGTCAATATAGCACATTTGATACAAATGATTTTAGAACAGTGCTGGATTCTGGTATTATGATTTTCGGTGCAGCTAACATTCTTAATTTTAGCAACGAAGCCGAAATTAGCAAAGCAGTGCGTGAAAATCTTAAGAAAAATGTTCTTTGTGGCGAGCTTGATCTTTCTACTGGTAGCACCGCTGCTGCTGTGGCTATTGGCGACGAAAAGACGCTAGATAGTATTCCTCAAGAGTATTTAGATAATGCATTTGATCAATTAAACAGAACTTTAAAAACTAATAGTACTGTTCATCAAGGTGTTTATAAAGGCGCGAAAGAAGGATTGTCTATATTTACAGCCATTGGAGGAATAACAACTCCAATTGGCAAGCTGGAAGCTCTTCTAAAAGCAAGCCAATAAGTGTAATACTAAATACAATGAATAATCAACTTCCTCAATTTTGCACTATTAATACTACCACTTCTATTACATGCCCATCCGGCAAAAATATATATGTTGTAGCTGCAACCGCTGGCTTTACAGCTTTGGGCCAAGCTATTACTATTTCCGCTCCAATTAGTTTTCCAGTTCCATTTAAAGTAACTACAGACATTACTTCTGCTACTGCTAAAACTATCTTCTATTATTTAGCTTAATTTATTAGAAATATCGCAGAATAATGGTATTATTCTGCGATATGAATCTTCAGATTTACAAGCCCAACTCTAAAAATCAGGGATGTGCAATTAGTTTTCAAATTTCTCATAAGCCAAATAGCGAACCGCAGTTTTATGTCAACTGTATCGCTCAACATTCATGGAATGATCAGACAAAAACTGGTTCATTTGCAGAGAGTAGAATTAATCCTTCCAAGACTATTGCCATCAAATTTAATGAATTTGAGCTTGGCGAGATCATTAATGCTTTTCAACAGAAAACTTCTTACTCCACTTTTCATTCAAGCGAAGCAAGCAAGACACAAATTAAGCTTGCTCCTTACGATAAGACAAAGGGAACTGGCGAGTATGTTGTCAAGTATACAGCTTTTGGGTTATCTTTTACTCGTAATGGTGTAGATACTTTTAAGATCCCGCTAGAACCGGGAGAAGCTGTTAGATTAATCGCTTTTATCAATAAGTATTATTCGCTTCTTGATGATTCTCGCAAGTTAGCCCCAAAGAATGATAAGCTAACCAATAAGAGAGAGCCAATAGCTCAAGTAGAAGCTGTAAAACCCAAGAAGTTAGACTCAGTTACTGCGAATTCTGAAGAAATGGATTTCTAATGCGTAAAAAACGAATTTTGATTCATAGTAATTTTTGTAAAATGTTTACTGGTTTCGGTAAACATAAAAAAAATTTATTATCATATTTATACAAGACTGGTAAATATGATATTATTGAATTAAGCAATGGTTTCGCTTGGAATTCTCCACAATTAAAATTCATGCCTTGGGAATCTTTTGGATCATTACCAGAAGATGTTGAAACATTAAAAGAAATTTCAATTGATGAAAGGAGAAAACATAATGCTGGTTACGGAGCAGAAATGATTGATTATGCTATAAAAGAGTTAAAACCTGATATTTATTTAGGAATAGAAGATGTTTGGGCTTTTAATGGATTCGTAGAAAAAGATTGGTGGAATAAAATTAATTGCATTATACATACCACATTAGATAGTTTGCCTATTTTACCTGATGCTTTATCAATAGCTCCTAAAATAAAAAATTATTTTGTCTGGGCATCGTTTGCTGAAAAAGCTATGCATAAAGCAGGTCATGAACATGTTAAAACTGTTCACGGCACATTAGACACAGATCGTTTTTTTCGGCTGTCTGATGAAGACAGAACTAATTTAAGAAATAAATTTAAATTGACAAACGAATTTATTATTGGATTTGTATTTAGAAATCAATTGAGAAAATCTGTACCTAATTTATTAGACGGATTTAAATTATTTCAAAAGAACAATGTAAATGCTAAAGCAAAACTGTTATTACACACATCTTGGAATGAAGGATGGGATATATTAAAATTAATAGAGGAAAAAGAAATAAATAAACAAGATATTTTAACTACATATGTATGTAAAAATTGCCATCAATATACTATTAAATCTTTTGATACTCATGTTGTAAATTGCAATCTATGTAAAACTGCAAATAGTTGTGAAACTACTAACGTTAAAACTGGCGTAAATGAACAACAGTTAAATGAAATTTTTAATTTAATGGATGTTTATTGCCATCCATTTACATCAGGCGGTCAAGAAATACCAATTCAAGAAGCTAAACTAACTGAATTGATAACTCTTGTAACTAATTACAGTTGTGGTGAAGATTGTTGTCATGAAGATAGCGGCGGTTTGCCTCTTGAATGGGCAGAATATAGAGAGCCGGGAACTCAATTCATAAAAGCTTCGACACTTCCATCAAGTATTTTAAATCAATTAAATTATGTATATAATTTATCAAATGAAGTTAAAACATTAATGGGACGCAAAGCTCGAAAATTTATCATCGATAATTATAGTATCAAAGTAGTAGGAAAAATTTTTGAAGATCTTTTTGACAGCTTACCATATGCGAACTATATTCCTAAAAATGAAAAAATAATTTGTAATGCTTTTTTTGAACCAGACAATAATTTATCAGATGCTGAATGGGTTGAATCTTTATATTTAAATATTTTATTAAAAATAGATAAACAAGGAATAACTCATTGGGTCAACCGTTTAAGTACAGATCTTTCTAGAAATGACGTACTTAATTATTTTAGAAAAGTTGCTTTAAGCACTAATCAAAAAACGTACTTAGATGAAATGCTCGATTCTTTGAAAAATAATGATAATACAAAAAAAATCGCTTATATTCAACCGGATAATCCAGAACAAATTATTATATCGACGGGTATTCTTACGTCTCTTAAAAAATTATATCCTAATTATGATATATATTATTTTACAAAAGCAGAATATTTTGATTTAATAAATTCACACCCTTCAATTACCAAAGTATTGAATTATTTCAATAAAATGGATGATCCATTATTTTTTGAAGGTAAAGCTGGTGAAAAAAAATATTTCGATATGGTTTTTGCTCCTTACTTATCAATAAGAAATAATTATTTTAGAAACGGTCAAGATATTTTAGAGTATAATATTTATGAACATCAGTGAAAAAATAGCTCTAGATTGTGGCGTTAAGATGGATTTTCCATATCTTGATAGATATTATATACCGACTGCAAATCATGATTTCATTATTTTTGACACAAGATGTAAAAATCCTATTGGTGAATATGATTTTTTTACTGACGTTTTTGAATTGATTCAAGATTATTTAATTAAAAATAATATCGAAATTTATCAAATAGCCGATGATAAAAATATAAAACTTCAATGCAACAGATGCTTTATAAATATAAATAAAAAACAAGAGAACTATTTAATCTCTAATGCAAAACTAGTTATTTCTAATGAAAATTATAGTTTATACATAGCGTCTGTTTTTAATGTTAAATCTATTGGTTTATATTCTTTGAATCATCATAAAAATACTAGACCTTTTTGGAATAAAAATTCACAAATTATTTTGGAATCGCATAGAGAAGGCAATCTGCCATCTTATGGAGTCTTTAATGAAATTCCTAAAACAATAAATTTTATAAGCCCATTTGAAGTTGCAAAACAAATTTTAGACAGTTTAGAAATCAAAAATAAATTTGATAAATATGAGTTGGTATATTTAGGTAAAAATTTTAATCAAAAAATTATTGAAATTGTTCCAGATTTTACATCTGGTCCCGATTTCATGAAGAATCAATCTTTAAATTTACGTTTAGATTATGTTGATAGTCTCAACACTTCAGTTTTTCATTATTGGCTAACTGGCAGAAAAATAAATATAATAACAGATAAAGATATCAATTTAGGATTATTGCAGTCATATAAAAATAATATACTTTTGATAACTGTCATGATAACCGAAAATATATCAGAAAATTTTTTAAATCTATGCAAAATGATAGGATTAAAAATTAAAATATATTGCGAAGACAAAGAAAAATTAAACAAATATAGATTTAAATTTTTAGATTGGGATATACATAAAGATTTTGACGATAATAATTCATTTGAAAATCATAAAAATTTATCAGCAAGCTCTAAATTTATCAGTTCAAAAATTTTGATATCTAAAGGTAAAAAATATTCATGTAAAGCAAATTTCTTTTTGAACAAACCGCTTGACAAGAACGGAGAAAATGTTATTCTTTCAAAAGAATTCGAACAAGAAATAGAATTTTTCAAAATTTACAATGAGCGACAAGAAGAATCAACAACAGACCTCCAAATCACGAAACACTTTGGGATTGATTGAAGGTATAGATTACAAAACTAATGAAGATGGATCAATCAACTGGCGAGCAATGGTCAAGCCAGAGCATTTATTCCCTAATCGTGGGTGGTTTGAGGCGCGCAACCAACAAATGCCTACTTCGATTGAAGGTCTTAATGATAGTCAATTACTTATCAAGCTTGCTGGTATCAAAGAACTCGCTAAACTTAGAGGATACACAAGTGTAAAATATGATATCATAAAATGCGAAACGCATTACGTTGCTATTAAGTGTGGTATAACTTGGATTCCTAATTATGAGTCACAACATGAAAGTTATTATGAAGATGTCGCAAATGCTACAGTTAATAATACTTCGGATTTCGCTGTCAAATTCTTGGAGACGATTGCGGCTAATCGCGCATTTGTTCGGGCTGTAAGAAATTTTCTTAATGTACACATCGTTGGCAGCGATGAAATCGATGCTTCAAAAAAAGGTACTATATCTGTATTTGAAGATGACAATGAAGTAGCTCTGCCTTCTTCTCAAGGAATGCTAGAGAAGTCTGCAAAAAATTCAGGGATGCTGTCATTTACAGAATTTCAAGAGTACCTGCGAGAAGCTTGGAAACTAGGCGTTTATAAAAACGTTCAGGCAAAAGTTTGGACTTCTTATGATGATATTCCTGCAAAAGAAGCTAGAATTTTAATGTCAATTTTAAAAAATAAATAAATATAAATATGTATAAAGAAACCTTATATATTAATATTAAGAAGCTTTCCGAAAACGCAACGATTCCTACTAGAGGGACTAATTTTGCTGCTGGTTACGATTTATATGCAGCAGAAGATACTAGAATTTGTTGTGGTAGCAGAATGTTAGTTAAGACAAATATTTCAATGGAAATAACTCCCGGTTATTATGGTCGCATTGCTCCTCGCTCAGGTTTGGCTTACAAGAACGGTATTGATGTTCTAGCTGGTGTAATTGATTCTGATTATCGTGGAGATATCGGGGTTATTCTCTATAATACAGATAAGAATTCAGAATTTAATATAAAGAAAGGAGATCGAATCGCTCAGATTATTTTTGAAAGCTGTCACACAGCCACTTTTATAATGTCTGATAAACTTGAAAACACGCTAAGAGAAGCAGGAGGATTTGGATCTACAGGAGTATGAACAGTAAACACATAAAAAAAATAATCGATAAACAATTTAAGATCGCTAAACTTGATCTTAGATATGAAGACGTTTGCGAAAATCAAATTCCAAATTGGTATAAAGAACATGCATATTCAGAAGAAGAAAATGAAAAATGGAAGAATTGGACAATTAATTATCTTCGCGATAAAATGAAGTTTACAAAAGATAAGGCAACAATTGAAACAGCATGGTTAGATTTAAATTATGGATTGCGTACAATATCTAATCAGCCAAAGAAAAAGAATAGACAATGAAAACAAACAGAGATCAAAGTTTACTAGATCTTTGTAAGATTTTAGACACTGATTATATAGATTATGGAGGCAAAATTTCTCGCTGGGTTGATACTTATAAGCGCAATGATTGTAGCTGCGGCTGTAAGCATTTTATTCCTTTGTATAATGAAAAATATAAAGATGCAGATATGGACTTCGGAGTCTGTTCAAATAAGAAGAGTAAAAGATGCGGATTGTTAACATTTGAAAATCAAGCTGGTTTTGGATGTTTCGAAGTAGAAGAGCTTAGGTGAGATGGCAGAGTGGTCTAATGCAGGGCTTTGCTAAAGCCCCGTACTTTAAAAAGAGTACCGAAGGTTCAAATCCTTCTCTCACCGCCAATTTAATTGTCCGATGGTGTAATGGTAGCACAAGAGACTTTGACTCTCTTTGTATAGGTTCAAATCCTGTTCGGACAACCATTTTAACAATGCAAGAAGTAGATAATATCATAAATAAATTAATTGAATCTATCAAATCAGTAGATTTTAATAAATCTATTCCTTATCTTGTCAAAGATATTGATAAGTATGTTCAAGAAGCGTATTCTGAACTTTATAAATATAGAGAACAAAAATTAGTGTATAAACTTCTGAATGACAACAAACGAGGACACTGCTGTTAAAATATCCACTCCTTGTATTAGAAAATGTAATTTACTTAATGATAATTGTGTTGGCTGTGGTCGAACTTGGCAACAAATCAGAGATTGGTCTTTTTATGAAGAAAGTGAAAGATTATCAATAATGAATGATCTTAGGCCAAATAAACAATTTAAAAAAGATTATGAGTGCTGGTAAAGGAGACAAACCTAGAAATTGTTTTAGTAAAAACTATAAAAATAATTTTGATAATATAAATTGGAAATTTTGAAAATAATCAAAATATAAAACTTGATGTGATTATAGATTGTAATAAAAGGTAAATAAGTGTAAAAATATTTATGGCCGAATTGTTCACAGACTTGAATCAAATATAATTTGATTATCATTTTTTAAGATTAAAATCGGATCATTTATTGATTCGATTTTTTCTTTTATATAATGTTTATTTGAAGCAACATATTCAATATATCGTTTTTGAGTTTTACCATAAAGCATACTTTTATATGTAGGTTTACAAGAACATATTTTGATATATTCATTATAATATCTAAAAAAAGTATCTGTATTGCATAGTTTAAAAGTAGTCGCAAATTCCGCAAATTCCACAAAATTATTGATGATCATATAATTTTTTAACCAATAAATAAATAGATAAATTTAAAAAATAATGGAACGCGAACATATACGATGCAAATATAATATTATTATAAATTATGAAACTATATAATAGAGTTAACCAAAAACACATACATATCGGGCAACTTAATAATTTTGTAAACATGTTCGTTTTTTTCATATATATAAAATCAATAAAAGAAAATTTACCTTCGAATTCTAATCTTTGTTTTTCGTAATCTTTTATAGATAACTTATCGTGTAATCTAAATAGTTTAGCGAGAGTAAAAAGAATATCGCTTTCGAACCATATAAATAATGTAAACGCTATTAATAACATATATAATATTTATACACAATGGTTTAAATTGTGTAAATACATTTATGAACTATAGATATTTATCTTTATTGTTAGGAGTATTTCTATTATCAGGTTGTTTTTCAACGATTACTCCAACAAAACTTCCTACTGCAAATCAACAAATAATTGATAATCAAGAAAACAAGTTAGATAAAACTTTAGATCAAATCGATAAAAACGAAAAAGGTAAAAAGATTCAAACATCTACATTAGCCCAAGGAATACAATATTCTTTAACTCAAGTCACAAATCCTCCAGTACAAGTTGAAACCGCCAGATCTCTTAATGAAAGAGTTGTATCAATTGTCGGTTCTCCTCATATTGATGAAATAAAAAGAATCAAAGCTACTGTCGATCTTCTTAATTCAGCTATAGAAGAAGAACGTAAGAAAGGCCAAGAACTTCTTGCTCAACGAGATGAAATTATAAATAAATTGCAAAAAGAAAAAGTAGACTTAAATGAAAAATACGACGATCAGTTATGGCAAATGACTGATAAAGCTAAAAAAATTGCTGAAGAGGCTGATGCTGCAAAAGCAACTTTGAATTCTATGAGCGGAATGTTCGGTTTAAATGCAGTATTTTGGGGAATTAAAAAGTTTTTCGTTAGCGCGTTCACAGCAATAATTATTTTTACTGTAATATTCATTATACTTAGATTATTAGCCACAGTCAATCCAATTGCAGCATCAGCGTTTTCAATATTCGATATGGTTGGTTCTTTAATTATATCGATATTTAAAGGTTTGACTCCAAAAGCATTCGAAATAAGTAATTTAGTAAGTAAAAATAAATTTGATGAATACAAAGAACCTTTAGTAAAAATAATTGATGTCATTCAAGAATTTAAAATAAAACAAGAAGAAAATCCTGACAAATCATTCAAAATACAAAACATCCTAGATCAATTAGATAGAGATATGAATAAGCAGGAAAAAGATCTGATAAACAAGATATTGCAAGATCTTAAATGGAAAAAATAATATATTCTAAAATAAATATTTTTGTGTAATATTAATATATTTTATGACAAACATTGTTTCTCAAATAACCGAGCAAAGTAAAAACTTATCTGAGTACATTACAATAGCAAACGCCACAATTGGAGCTTTGATTGTTTTTGGAGGTTATTTAATAAACTTTACCAGAAAATTAAACCCTTATATTAATATTACTGATGATTTATCTACTTTAAAAGAAGAAGTATCCGTCATATCTAAAGAATTAAAGCCTAACGGAGGCAAAAGCCTCAAAGATCAAGTCAGCGACCTTCAATCATCAACAAAAATAATTCTATATCGTCAACGATGGATTTTAGAAAATAGGGAAGAACCGATATTCGAAACAGATGAAAAAGGGAATTTTACATGGGCAAATGATTCTCTTATTCGTTTGACTGATAGATTATTTAAAGATTTAGAAAATAACAATTGGATAAATGCTCTTTGCGAAAAAACAAGAGACGAAGTAAACGAAAGTTGGCAATCAGCAATACAAAATAAAAGAAATTTTGAACACGAAATAATAATTATAGATGGCAAAAACAGATTTTTTTCGGCAAAATGTCAAGCCGTTCGACAAGGCGATGGAGTTTATATGGGTAAGTTTACAAATATTAAAGAGCTTAAAGATTATGAAAAAACTTGTTGACTTACGCAAATTATCGTGTAAAATTATTTGCGTATGATTAATCATATTAAAAAATATATCGTTTCAATTCTAGCTTCAGTCGCAGTTTTTGCTGCGGAGAATGAAGCTCCAATCACAGCCAGCGTTAGTGCTGGTTATAACAACCATTATATTGTTAATGGTCTCGCAAAGACTGGTGGACAAGGTTATGCAGGTTTTACTATTGGTAGGGAATATCTTGGAGTAGATACTTATCTTGGTGGTGTTGTTTTACCAGACTCTAACGGTCTCGATGAGTCGCATTGGAATGTGGGTCTAGGTAAGTCTCTAAAGATGACTGAGAAGTTTAGTCTTCGTGGCGATTTTTCAGTTCTTCGCCATCAAAGCGCAATTGTCGGAGGACGCAATTCAATTGAAATTGCTCCAAAGATTGCACTTATTAATCCTTATGTAACTCCATATCTCCGTGGATCTCATGATTTTAATCTAAAGCAATCAGGTTATATTGTTGGTCTTGAGCGTCCTACTGATGTATTTGGATGGTTCACTGTAACTCCAGCGATTGAGTATGGTAAGTTTACTGATTATGATGTAGTTGCAGCTAAGATTGGAGCTTCTCGTACATTTTTTAATCATCTTCAGCCGTATGTTGAAGTTGGGTGGTATGACAATAATTTCAATCCATCAAAGTATAAGTTCGCTTCCGTTGAATTCAATGGAGACATTGTGACAAATGTAGGTCTCCGTTGGACGTTCTAATAGTGAACAATATTTAATCAAATAAACCGTCAACGAAAGTTGGCGGTTTTTTGTTGACTTCATTGCTTTATCAGCTAAGATCAAAGTATGAATGATAGTACAAGACTTTTTTTGAATCCAAAAATTTATGTCGCTGATTCAAAAATTCATGGTCGTGGTGTCTTTACAGAGGTTGATATTTTACCCGATGAGATAATTGAACAGGCTCACGTTATTCATCCTGTAAATAAATCACCAAATAGTCTGGATGACACTTATCGAAAATATTTTTTTGCTTGGCCTTTTCTGAATAAAGACTGGAAACAATATGTTGAAGAATATGGTTTTTTACCAGCTAATTTAGTTACTTATCCTGCTTGTGTTTTAGGATTTGGCATGATTTATAATCACGATAAAAAAAATGCAAATGCAAAAATTAATATCAATGCTACTGAAAATTTTATCGAATTTCGTGCCGCTAGAAAAATACTTGCTGGCGAAGAAATAACTATTTGTTATAATAAAAATATTGATTTTTGATATGTCTAAAATAAATCAAATTACTACTTTATTATTAGATAGTTCGTTTATGCCTTATAGTTTCTTAACTGGTAGGGCTACATTTCTACATCTTATAAAGAATAATGTTAAATGTTTTGATGCAAATGATAATTTAGTAGATAACAATAACGAATGGTTCTCTAATCAAAATGTAAAATTTCATGATGATCAACCATATTTAACTTCAAAAGACAAAATTTGGTTTTTACCAACTACCGCAGTTATCAAGTCTTCTTTTTTTTCGAGAAGAAAAAGAATGCCGCGCACTCTCAGTCTAACGAAATTATGTATTATTTTCGATTATACATGTCAGATTTGTTATGAAAGATTTGACAAACGCGATCTCACCATTGAACATATATTTCCACGTTCAAAAGGTGGCACCAAAGAAATCGAAAACATCACCTTGACTTGTGCGCCGTGTAATCAGATAAAGAAGGATATGTATCCATTCTTTGATCACAAAAATCGCGATATAAAATCTGTCCCTATGCCTATACCCATCTTGCCTAGTAAACCCTTAAACACTAGAGAAGAATGGCGTAA
>Ga0194115_10006214_pt1 | contig 12169 bp, 9 predicted proteins | sample TA2MahsurfametaG_3_FD_148656 | JGI IMG/M metagenome (GOLD analysis project Ga0194115, IMG submission 148656) | Freshwater microbial communities from Lake Tanganyika, Tanzania - TA2015002 Mahale S4 surface | ecosystem: Environmental > Aquatic > Freshwater > Lake | place: Tanzania: Lake Tanganyika... | reverse complement strand
CTCCAATTGTTACAAATTTACGATTAATAAAGAATAAGGAGATGATGATGATGATGTTGACTACATGGACGACGACTGTCCTCATGATGAATGAAGATGTGATGATGATGTACTGCGACTACGACACGAGCGAGGAGTGACAACAAAGACAAACAACGACGACGATGATGATGATCAGGAGGAGGGAAAGGAACGGGGTGATAGCTAGAGTACTACTATTAGAAGGACGAAGACGACGATGTGGTTTGAAAGATGGAGCCAAGCAGGGCAGCAGCTACCGTACTACTAATCATATCGCGTTGTGGTGTGAAGAATGGGATATTTTTTCTTTTTGGGGTGGGACTTCTCTAAATTGAAACGGTGTGTGGAGGACTCCAAGACAGAAAGTAGCTAGCAGAATGTTGTTAAAAAAAAAGAAAATGAATGTTGGTGATGGGAGCTAGTCCTTTACTACTAAGAAATGAAACAGTAATGCAATAAAGTGCACGTCGTTTCAACGACTCCTATGGCCGGATGGACAGCATCGACAGCCCTAAGAACACCAACCTTCGCTCCAGAAGAATTTTCATCACCGACTCCCCTTTTTGTGGTGGTGGTGGTGGTGGTGGTGGCTGTTGTTGTCTTCCCCCATGTGAACAATTCTTTCTTATTTGTAACAGCATAGGAGGATATCGTCGATTCCTTTTCGACTGTCATTGTGGTGGATGGAACCTCCACCGACATGGTCGCCTCGTCCGAACGACTCTCCATTGTAGTAGTCGCATCTGCTGCTGCTGCTGCTGCTGTTGGTGGTACGTCGACGACGGCCTCGTCCGAACGACTCTCCATTGTAGTAGTCGCATCTGCTGCTGCTGCTGCTGCTGCTGTTGGTGGTACGTCGACGACGGCAGCAGGTGTAGTAGTAGTAGTAGTAATAGTCATGAAAAATTTGGTTCGTTTTCTTCTTGTCTTCCTCCCTTTGTGTATGTGGAATGAAAAATCTATATCATACGAAAAGAATTATGATACCGGAGGCTGAGAGTTTGTGGGTGTGTTGGTTTGTTGTTGTTGTTGTTGTCGTCGTCGTCATTTCGCGAATTCCATGAGTAGTAGTACGGGTAAAGTATTGGACATTGCATACAAAATTGCATACAAAATACTGAAGAGTCGTGGCTGTTCTTCTTGATCTTGGTCGTGCGACGACATTGGAAGAATGTGAAGACGAAAAACACCCGAAACAGACCACGTCCTCGCTCGGCACTTGGCTGTGGAAATAAAGTTCTCCTACGTATGATATGCTATCTCATACATACGTATAGAGGACCATAGGGATAGGATGACGTCATCGTCTGGAACTTCAGTACCATGGTCATCCCATGTCATCTTGAGGTTCATCCCACGCTATCATAATACTTGTATGCCTAGATCTAGTGAATATAGGACACCAGTATCCGCACGGTATCTGGAACATTGTACTAGGAATGTGGACCTCTACGATGCTTGAAATAAACTACCATAGCTCAAGACCCCAAGGATTATCTTCTTGTTCGCGGACGTAAAGAAGCGGGATCTATCGGATGAGCACTTTAATACAACAATAGTCTCCCTATACTTATGATATTGCCGTGGGGAGAGGGATCAAACCGCCGACCATAGAATGAGACGACGACCACGTCTAAGACATAACGCAGTCACAGAATTTCGCAAAAGAAGTTTCTTGAGCTTTTGTATCCAGGGTCCACAGCAGGGGCGGAGGCAGTTGAAAAAATGAATGTTGGTGATGGGAGCTGGTCCTTTACTACTAAGAAATGACACAGAAATCCAATAAACAACATATCGTATCAACGACTCCGATAGTCGTATCGACAGCATCAACAGCCGTAAGAACACCAACGGTCACTCCAGAATTTTCATCGCCGACTTCCCTGTTGGTGGTGGCGATGGTTGTTGTTGCTGTTGTTGCTGTTGTTGGCCCTACCGATGTGAACAATTCTTCCGTATTCATTTTTCTTCTCGTCTTCCTCCCTTTGTGTTATATGCGTGTATGTATTTGGCAGTACCCTATTGCTCTTTTGTGTATTGTAAGAAGGAATGAAAAATCTATATCCTAGGCAAAGTATTATGATACCGGAGGCTGATGGTTTGTTGTCGTCGTTGTCGTTGTCGTTTTGCGAATTCAATTAGGTAATAGTACGGGTAAGTATCGGACACTGCACGTACAAGATAGTAAAGAGTCGTGGCTTTTCTTGTTGATCTTGGACGTTGACGAACAACAGAAACAGACCACGTCCTCGCTCGGCATTTTTTTCTCCTACGTATGATATACTATCGCATACGTATAGAGGACCATAGGGATAGGATGACGTCATCGTCGGAACTGCATTACGGTCATCCCATGTCATCTGAGGTTCATCCCACGCTATCATAATACAGGTATGCCTAGATCTAGTGAATATAGGACACCAGTATCCGCACGGTGTGTATCTGGAACATTGCACTAGGAATGTGGACCTCTACGATGCTTGAAATAAACTAGCTCAAGACCTCAAGGATTATCTTCTTGTTCGCGGACGTAAAGAAGCGGGATCTATCGGATGAGTACTTCATACAACAATAGTCTCCCTATACTTATGATACCCGGAGGGCATCAATTCACGTTATCATTCGCTGACCGGGACGTATTGCCGTGGGGAGAGGGATCAACCGCCGACGTAGAGTGAGACGACGACCACGTCTAAGATATAACGCAGTCACAGCATGTCGCAACGGCAGTTTCCTGTGCTTTTGTATCCAGGTCCACAGCAGGCGCGGAGGAAGTTGGCGAAGCAGCCGATACTGGAGATGCGGTCGGTTCGACCTTCGCGTCTGAAGTTTGAGATGGCTTCGTCTCCACAGTCATAGGTTGTGCTGGAGAAGCCTCTTTCTTCAGTTTAATATCCATGAAACCTTCTCCCTTGGGTTCCGGTTCGGTAGATTCCTCTTCTTTTGGTTTAACTTCGGTAGTAGATACCTCTTCCTTTGATTCAACTTCAGTAGGCGGTTCTTCCTTCAGTTTGGTTTCGGCCAGCATTGCAGCTTGTCTTTTTGCTTCTGCGGCATCGATGGCTGCGGCAGCGGCCTTTTCGGCAAGCTCCCTTGCTGCCGTTTCGGCGGCAATGATTGCTTCTGCAGCAGCTATGGCTGCTTCAGCCTCTGCAGCAGCCTCGGCTTCCGCTTTCGCCTCTGCAGCTGCTTTGGCGGCGGCCTCAGCTGCCTCAGCTTCCTCCTTCGCCTTAGCCTCTGCAGCAGCCTTTGCGGCGGCCTCAGCTGCCTCGGCTTCCTCCTTCGCCTTAGCCTCTGCAGCAGCCTTTGCGGCGGCCTCAGCTGCCTCGGCTTCCTCCTTAGCCTTTGCCTCTGCAGCTGCTTTGGCAGCGGCCTCAGCGGCCTCAGCAGCCTCAGCTTCCTCTTTCGCCTTGGCCTCTGCTTCCGCTGCTGCCTCAGCTTCCTCTTTTGCCTTGGCTTCTGCCTTTGCCGCGGCCTCGGCTTCTTCCTTCGCCTTAGTCTCTGCTTCTAAGTCAGCTTTCTCGTTCTCCTCGGCCACTGCTTCTTCCGGTGCTGCCTCTGCAACTGCCTCCTCGGTAGTCGCTTCTTCCTTGGCCTCTGCTTCTGGCTCTTCCTCTGGAACCGTCGCCTCAGCCACTTCTTCGCTGGCCTCTGCTTCTGTGGCTACTACTCCTTCCGGTTCTGCCGATGGAACATCGGGCGCCACTTCTTCCTGTGGATTTTCTTCAGCTGGGACAACTGTTTCGGAAGATTCTACTGGTTCGGCCGAGGTTTCGTCGGTAGCCTCCACCTTGGCAGCTTCCTCGTTCGGTTCTATTTTGTCTTTCTCGGCTCCAGCATCTGTGACTGCTACATTTTCTACAGTTTCTGCGGCCTCCTCAGTTCCTTCCTCTACGGCTTGGACATCGCCTTCCTCAATCTCCTCGACCTCCAAGACAGTAGGCGCAGCTCCAGTTCCAGTGGCCTTGGCCTTGTTCTTGTTTCCCTTGTTCTTTTTCTTGGCCATACTATCGAAATGGTGAAACTTGACACAAAGACTAAGACGAGAACAATGCAACTCAAGCGGGGAAACAAAGACACAAAACTGCGACGGACACAGCACGAAATATGATGTCGTCGTATAAAAGGGTTACAACAGTACGGTAGATCTAGCTGTTGGTCACCGCGGCATGGCGGGCGCTGATCATATATAGATTTGAGCGCGTGACAGGCACAGATTCTACGTCTGTCCGTCACACACCAGCTTGCTTTACTGTACTGCATGTACTTAGTTACGCGACCGTTCTATCGCAAATGACAGTGTGAAGAGCGACGGCGTAGGTTATGCTATGTGCTATGATACCACAGAACGCGAGGGTCCACTAGAGCACGCCACGTCTGTGGCAAAATTAGATTCGTCATCGGTCGGTTATGCAATCGCAGGATGTTGCAAGATAAAGTAACTCTTTACCCCATTATCGATAGCTACTTTTCTCACGTGCACGTATTCCCTGGATTGTGGGTTCTTATAAGATGGTGCCTCCCAAAGCCTCGACTGCACACTTGAGATAAAGGACCTGCGTCAAATGTTCATTTTTCTGACTCATTGAGCAGAATTTTTCTGATCGTGGAAGAAACTCTCTAGAGAAGGCCAAAAAAGAAGCTGCTTTCTTTGTTCGCACGGTGCCGTTCGAGCAGCTGCCGCCGGGAAGTGTGAGAAAGCGTGCCGTTGCTGCCCTGTGTCGCCAGCCGGACTACCGGTATCGCAGAAAGTCCCGAAACGTTCTAGAGAGCCAAAAGAGGCGGGAAACCTCCTCTGAAATTATTCCTTAAATACGATAAACGTCGAATCGGAGTACGAACATTCGGACCCTCACGGGGCACGTGATTCGGGAGTCAGGTAACGGTAAACTAGGACTACCTTTCTTTTTACTGATGCTTCCGAAAGAAGAAAGAGTCCTACTACCTCTACAACTCCACCTTAATAAATAGCTATCCCACATTCACTAAAGATTCTACGGTGATCAAGCTCAACCGAATACGAACATGTTCTTGCCATGTGTGCTCACTGCTAGGCCGCCGATGTTAGTAGTGACCCTACCCGGCAGAGACCCGAACGTGACTACTAGTCGGTGCCTCTGAAAAGTCTACCGTAGTGGTACGAATCAAAAACGTAAGATGCGTGATCATCCTGTTCTATTTTCTCCCCTCGAATTGTCACAAAAGCTACTGTGAATATGGAACCCCTTCAAACATCCACAATGAATAGATTCCGTGTCGGCCAGCCTGCCGAAGCAGCGTCATTCATACGCAGTAACTTTATACGTAAATCAATTAGTTCATCCATGATTCAGCACGAGAAGAAAAACTCACGTTCGGTGCAAGTTTTGGTGGGTTGGCATTCTCAACATTTGCCTCATCCCAGAAGGAGACTCGATCTTGAATCCCCTCAAGATCTAGATTCTCTTCCATCTCCGATGGATCTTGAGAAGATGATGATGATGACATGGAAAAATCATCATGCACAGAGCCCTCAACATACGCTACATCTTCTGGTACCCAATCAACCTGTCTTGTATCGGTCGACATAAACGAAGGAGATTGATATCGGAGGAGTTTCCCCACAGAGACCCCCAGGGAAATTCTCCCTCTAATCTCATCATCTGTTTCGTCCACAGGGTATGGAATACATTGTTGTTGATCTTCGCCGATGTCTTCTGGAAAGGGACTTTGCTCACATGTCCTTGTCATCGATTCACATTCCATTGCCTGTGATATTTCTTGTCCCTCCCCTTGTTCTTGCGAATCCTCTATCCTGCCGAGCGACAACTCGAGGTCGATTGGGAGGTCTATTTCGTCGCCTTTGAAAGTCATTGTACGTGTCTTTTTGTGCGAGAAAGCTTGTATCGTGGGAGGAAGCAGTCTCGATTGTGTTTTGAAAGGTAGTTTCCTTTGCGTTGAGAGTTTATGAGGTCGTGGTTCCAGAAAAATGTGACCTTCCATCGTATGGGTTCGACTTGGTGTACACTTCATTGGATATACAAGGGGCATATTCTTAGCGGGAGATTCTCATTCATTATCTTCCCTTGGTAATCAAAGTGACACGACTTTGAACAGTTGTATGCCAAAAAAATAGCGCCACTGATGAGGCGATGTGTAACGAACGTTGAAATGCGATGCAGGGCTTATGTTGTGCGTAAAGTATATAGGAACATGCGTGGCGCACAAGACTTCTTCCCGTGACACCACATGCGCGAAACCTCGCCGGACGGCGCATATATATTTATAGAACGGGAACCGGAACGGGTCGACCGGCAATGCGCCATAGCAAAGTGCTGCAGTAGAAACACAGTAGGAAAAATGCGTATCTGAGACAAACGAAACGGTTACGAGGGCCGGAGAAATTTTACGGTCCCTAACAACGCGAAGCCGACTTAATGGTACGGTATCCTGGAATCTCCACGTTATCTCGGAACCGGCCAACTATCACTGTTTCACTTGTCTCACAAGTCTCAAGTCTCGAAGCTGCACGTCTCGTCTTCCTTTCCCCATGTTCCGATCGCTGGGGGCTAATTCGTATGCATGTCTAGTACCTACATATATATTCAAACATAGATTTTCGATTCCATCGGCGGAGTCTCATCGGATACATACATCATCATCGTCATCATCGATCCTCATCCGTCATCATCATGGTCATCCAAAAAACCATACAAGTAGTGTCACAACGCCATCTCCTTCGGTGTTCCTCCGACGTCGTATTGAAAGACTAGTCCTCGAAGAAACGACGCTGACGTTGTGCGTCTATCAATCATGAGAATCTATCCGTTGACAACAAGTCTGCTAGTATACTTCTTTGGAGTACTTTTCGAAGAAAGTGCGCATGGTTGGGCGGTACCGAGATTTGTTGCCAGTAGTCGACGGCGTTCCATCGACAAACCAAGACTTCTGTGGAAACCAACGAAGGAGAATCGGGACCATATACGTCAAAATCATGTTGGATCTTGCTCCATGACGGAAACTTCGACTGTCGCAGAGACCAACAACAAAAAAATGACAAAAGACATTCCCAACAGGGCCACACTTTTGAAGGCATCAAGTGCTGGTTTGGCTGTAAGCTTAGCTATGGTCCCTGAAGCGATTGCCTTCTCCTTCGTTGCTGGAGTAAGTCCATTGGTCGGATTATGGACGACTGTCGTCTTAGGGTTTACGGCGGCAGCCTTGGGGGGTCGAGCGGGGATATGTTCCTCTGCATCAGGAGCATGTAGTGTCGTCGTGGCGGCACTTTGTGCATCTCATGGACCAGCCTACTTATCGGCATGTGCCATTATGGCAGGCCTACTACAGATTGTGGGTGGTATGTTGGGGGTTGGAAAATTCGTCAAACTCGTCTCAGTCCCCGTCATGCTTGGATTTGTTAATGGTCTTGCACTTGTCATGATGAAGGCACAATTAGTCCACTTCCAGACAGTTGCAGGAAATTTCCTATCGTTGACAAGTCCATTGGGGTCTGCAACGTATGGTGTTGCAGCATTTACGATGATTCTTGTCCAATTGTTACCCAAAATCACCAAGGTTATCCCCCCAACGCTGGGTGCTGTTTCGATTGCTAGTATCGTGGCCAAGATTCTATCCCTTCCTGCAAAGACGTTGGCTGATGTTGCCGGAGCATCGACCTTTGCTGGAGGTTTCGCTGTTCTACCGAAGATTGGACTTCCCCTTGTTCCCTTTTCGGTGGAGACGTTAAAGGTCGTCTTCCCCTATGCAGCCATTATGGCATCGGTGGGGATTTTGGAAAGTCTCTTGACGATGCAATTGTTAGATAATATGGCGGATGATGGACGACGAGGTTCAACGACGAGAGAATGTCTTGGACAGGGTACGGGGAATGTCCTGGCAGGATTGACAGGTGGATTCGGTGGTTGTGCCCTATTAGGACAAAGTATTATCAATATGCAAAGTGGTGGTGGAATATCACGTTGGTCTGGGATGAGTATGGCACTCTTTTTGGCATTGGGTATCGTATTGGGTGCACCCCTACTGGCGAATGTCCCCGTCGCATCCTTAGTCGGTGTGATGTTGTTAGTATGCTATACGACATTTTCATGGTCTTCCCTCCGCCTCATCAACAAGATTCCAAAACTCGACGCCTTCGTCATTGCATTGGTCTCTATAGTGACAGTCCAAAAGGATTTAGCCATTGCAGTATTGGCAGGAATGATTGTAAATTCTCTTGGATTTGCCTACCAACAAACAAAGGCAATTTCCATGTCGACTACTTCATCCGACACGAAACAAAAGATATATACCCTCAGGGGGACATTGTATTTTGGATCTACTCAGACATTTGATTCTTTCTTTACACCGAGAGATGATCCCCCTACAGTAATTTTGGATTTATCCGATTGTCCCCTAAAAGATCATTCGGCTATCCATGCATTAGAGGAATTAACGAAGAAGTATACAGAATTGGGAAAGGCAATATCCATTCAAGGGATTTCACAAGAGGGGGATGAAATGCTTCAACGTTATCTCAAGGATAGGAAATATCCAGACTTGGAATCTATTTCCACAACAACAGTCTCGAGTAGTACTACAGGGAATTCATCCCCCCTGTACCGGGGGGTTCCTCTTCCTGTGGCTTGACTAGAAAGATAGACACGTGGTCGAGAATATAGGGCATTCTTTTTTTCCAATGAATATAGGGCATTCTTTTTTTCCAATAGGGGTAAATGCTCCACCATTTTCATATTCTTGACATAATTGCGTAGACCCAAACTTAAAAATTCATCATTATAATATCAGACTTGCATCTTCTTCCGTTACACCGGACGGCGGTGGTTGATCTTCCGTTCTTTGACTGTAGTTATGAAGTTCCTCCTCCAACAAGGCCTTGGTAGGTTGTTCCCCAAGAAGATTACTACTATTGCTAATACTTCGTTGTCGTTTTCGTTTGCCCAATCTAGGTTGTGTCCGTACATATCCCTCTAATGCTTCACGTTCTTGTGCCTTTCCCTGTAATTGGATTTCAATCGTCGTTAAGGTACGACAAAATTCAATCCTTGTACGGATCATATTGACGACTGTCTTTTCTAATTCACGACAATTTTCAGCAGAACTATTCTCACCTGCCTTTTCTGCCTTATGGATGGAATTTGCAGCCGATGTTACCAAATGACGCCATCGAGAAAGAATAATCGATTTTTGAGGTACTGATGGTTGTGGTTGTGATTGTGATGGTGGTACCTGTGGCGGTTGTTGCTGTGGTTGCACCGGTGGTTGTTGTGCACCAGGATTCGGACCAGACGATGACGACGACGACGTCGTCGAAGTTGACGATGCGTTGGGAGGCTGCTGTGATGTATCCATGCCGGATATCCCCACAGAAGGAGCTGTGGAAATTGTAGGCGATCTTTCGGAACTCATTAGGACTTGGACTGTTTGGACATATTCCCGCACCACTCGTTGACGCTCTACCACCGTACACCGCACGGTCGCGATAGCTACAGTCGTAGTAAGAGGATGAAGCTTTGTTTGACTGTGGAGCACTGTGGAGAGCTTCTGTGCAAAGCTTGTATTGGAACGTTGTAGACGTATGGTGTTGTGAAGAAACCGCGTTAAAAACCGAGGCGCGAACACCCGGTCGGGAAAAGATCTTTTTCTCGGTATCAGATCATGCAAGCCTCAATTCAGACAAAATAAACACACGAAGAAGGCCTATCAAGGTGTAGGTACATTAATACACGATTATCAAAACATCGATCGTCAGGTCTTTTTTCTCCTGAAACCATTTTACATTAGGATGAAAAGCGAAGATACGATGATGGAAGCCATCATAGCTTTGCCATAATCCAATAGGACAGGACGATTTCCGGCATCGGAGGGAGTATCGGGTTTGGTGGGTACCTCCATCGAAACTCGAAGGTCAGCACGGATCACATAATAATCTGATCCCCAGGGTTCATAATCCTTTACACGTTCACTCAATCCAACATGCCAATAGGGTGTAAGGAGGTTACTTACGGGGACTTCAGTTAGAATCTCCGAATGGGTGGAGAAAGTCGATGCGACACGGACATCATGATCTTCCGCCACAGCCAAGGCAGCCAATAACGCATCGACAGTTTCCGATTGAATCCTGGCATGATTATTCCCCCCCTCGGTACCAAAGAATGAGCTAAGGAACCATAGAGGATCACCGGCAGGCAATGTATGTTGAGCCCACAATAGGAGATCAAAGCTTCTATCATCGATGATGGTCTGAGTTTCATCCCAATCATCTCCCGTAAGGGTCGTTTCGACAGTAAAACCGATATCTTCAAGAGATGCGGCAATAATCGGTTGCATCGTTCCTAGATCTGGACGATGAGGATAGGCAACGAGGTGGACCGAAAGGAGGTCACCAGCCGAGTTTACACGTTTCCCATTGCTATTCAAGGTCCATCCAGCGGTTTCCAATAGAGCTTCGGCAGCTTCTGCATCACCAAATTGTTGATCTGTTTCATCTAAAAAGTAGGGTGAATTATCTGGGAAGAGACTCCGAGTCGCTGTCCCACCTTTCAATGCTTGAGACAGTGCTGACCGATCAATTGCAAGATCAATCGCCTTCCGGACATTGACATCGGTCAATGTTTCAGTATTATGGAACATCATATAATGATATCCCACCTCAAAGGAACGGATATATACACCTACCTTTCGTAATTCTTCAAGAGAATCAATGGGAAGATGAAAGGCAATATCAACTTCCTTATTCTTCACACCCTCCGCCAATGCGGCACCATCGGCAAATTTCTTCAATGTAATCTTGATCCGGGCCTCATGATCAGGATAGTATGCATTGGGAATTAAATCAATTTGATCTTCACCAAAATTCTCAATAACATACGGTCCAGTGAAGACAAAACTCCCATCATCCTTCTTGAGGTACATGGCAAAGACCCATTCGGCAAGGACGGCACTCATGACATGAGTTTCAATTTCAGAAGTAATCCGAACAGTCGAATCATCCATGACTGTCGTATTGAATTCACCTAGAGATGCGAGGGCACTAGGATTGACTGTATTTAATTCCTCTAAAGCATCCGCAACATGCTGGGCAGTAACAGGTGTCCCATCGGAAAATTTGTATTCCGTCTTGAGAGTAACATCCCAAACAAAGGAACTAATCTTTTCTACCGATTCTGCTACCTGACCGATGATTTCTCCTGACTGGTCGACAGTAAATAACTTTTCTGCAACTCCATGACTCGTCAGGGACCAACCATTACTGTCAAGGGTCGGGTCGACAGAACCTGCCAAGAATGTCTGACCAACCACAAGTGGGGTGATACTATCCACAAGAACAGTCGCCCCATCCGTGGATGCAGCCAAAGCGAGACGAAGGGTGAGAAATCCTACCACAAGTTGTTTCATCATTTGACCGATCATCATCATTAATCGGTTTTGGTTGAGCACAATCCAAAAAAATGAAAACCAAATGTGTGACAACTGCCGATACGATATCCAAGAAAGGCTTCTCAAAAATCTTCTTGTGTTTTTTCGTTGATTGTAGGCTATTGGAAGGCCATAATAAAGATTCCAAACTAGAGTGGAATATATGACCAAGGCTTTTCTCATTCCTATTTGGATAGAGTCGGAAGATCTATTTTGTATTTTGTGGCGATCTTTCGACCACCAGGCAAACTAGGCTTTTTCAATTATCATGTACTACAGCAGTACCGGTACTTTTTAGATTTATGGCAGATGAAGCAATAGTAGGCCTTAACGAAAGGCCTCGAATCCGGCGAAGGCCTGGCGAAGACAAGAGGAGCGTCCGTCTGGCGAACGGGATCATTTGAAATTTCAGAACGCTTTTCCAGAAGGTCATGAGCCAATCGCAGCGTAGATTCACTGTCCCAGTCAATGAACTTGAACGGGAATCCAGCAGTAGGACTTGGAAAGTCAGCTGTGGCCTCTCCTAGTACTTTTCTAGCTGCAACATCGTTAGTTGCGTGGGGTGCAGGGCACAATATTCACCTAGGAGTATATCGTATATTCATATCCTAATAAGAAGCATATTGAGACCCGAGAACCATGTCGTCAGCATACTTTTCTCTTTTGAAACAGAACAATATACGAGAAATCCGCCAACGGAACCAGCTACTATAATGTAACAGACATTGTCCTC
>Ga0194115_10006213_pt1 | contig 12171 bp, 8 predicted proteins | sample TA2MahsurfametaG_3_FD_148656 | JGI IMG/M metagenome (GOLD analysis project Ga0194115, IMG submission 148656) | Freshwater microbial communities from Lake Tanganyika, Tanzania - TA2015002 Mahale S4 surface | ecosystem: Environmental > Aquatic > Freshwater > Lake | place: Tanzania: Lake Tanganyika... | reverse complement strand
TGAGATTCCTGCTTTGTTGACCAATGCTGTAAGGATGAAGGAGCGTAGCGATGCTCCTATCGCAGATATTCTCGATGCTTCTCGCAATCTATTGCCTCTCCATAAAAATGTAGTAGAGCGCAAAAACGCTGAAGCTTTTTTGAAAAGTAGCGATGAAATGTTCCAATTAGCTGAAATAATCTCAAAAGCTGCTGGAGATAGGGATAGCAGAAAACTGATTAGTACTACTAAGGATTGGGCCCAATCATCCCAACTATCGCCATCAGATGACATCGGAATCGGCTCTATCCAACTGCCAGAACCATTCCTATCTGGAGCTAGAGACCAGGTTGAGTTGGCGCGGATTCTTAAAGAGCGCACTCATGCTGAAATATCGAGTAAGTATCCAGATACTTCTAATCACTCCGCAGTTTCAACAAGACTTGAAAAAGAGTTAGCAATTGTTAATCAACTTGGCTATGAGTCTTATTTCCTAACAGTTGCCGCCATAACCGATAAAGCTAGGTCAAGCGGGATAAGAGTTGCAGCTCGCGGCAGTGGCGCAGGCTCGCTTATCTGTCACTTACTTGGGATATCTGGGGTCGAGCCACTTTCTCTAGGACTTTTGATGGAGCGCTTCTGTTCGCCTCTAAGAAATGCCCTTCCCGATATTGATATCGATGTCGAATCTGCTCGCCGACTTGAGATTTACGATCAAGTCTTCGCAAGTTATAAAGAGCGAACTGCGACAGTTGCAATGTTCGATACGTATAGAGCAAGGCATGCGATTCGCGATGTTGGAGCTGCGCTATCGCTCCCTCCGATGGAAATTGATTTAATTGCAAAATCTTTGCCTCATATAAGAGCTAGGAATATTAGTAAATCACTTAACGAACTACCTGAATTGCGTAATCTAAATCTAACCTCTCCCATCTGGAAGATGGCTATTGGACTTGCTCAGCGACTAGATGGTCTTCCTAGAAATCTTGCGATGCATCCTTGCGCTGTAGTTCTCTCTAACGTAACTCTTTACGATCGCGCACCAATTGAAGAGAATGCCAGCGGTTACCCAATGATTCCTTGGGATAAAGATGATGTAGAAGTAATTGGGCTATTAAAGCTAGATATTCTCGGAGTTCGGATGCAGTCAAGCCTTGCTTACGCCGTCAAAGAAATAGAAAGAGTTGAATCAAAAAAGATAGATATAGATGCAATACCTCTTGACGATAATTCAACTTTTGAATTAATACGCTCAACTAATACCTTGGGCTTATTCCAGATTGAAAGCCCTGGGCAACGCGAACTCGTAGGAAAATTTGCTCCAGAAACTTTTACCGATTTGATAATAGATATTTCGCTCTTTCGACCAGGCCCGATGAAGAGCGACATGATTACACCCTTTTTAAATGCTCGCCAAGGCTGGAAAGCGCGCTCGATAATTCACCAAGATTTAGAGCCAATTCTCCGTGAAACCGAGGGAGTGGTCGTATTCCATGAACAGGTAATCGAGATAATCGCTCGACTAACTGGAATCTCATTGGCACAAGCTGATGAGAAGCGACGCGCCCTCGGCGACCGAGAGAATCAACAAGCAATCTGCGATTGGTTCTTCCCGGCAGCAACTAAGTTGGGCTATCCATTAAAAGTAGTAACTGAAGTTTGGGAAGTGTTACGAGCCTTCGCATCATTTGGTTTCTGCAAAGCACATGCGGCCGCATTTGCTCTTCCTACCTATCAATCAGCTTGGTTGAAGAAACACTATCCAGCAGCCTTCTTTGCCGGGATTCTCACCCATGAACCTGGGATGTACCCGAAACGATTGATGTTAGATGAAGCTAGAAGATGCGGAGTGGCAATAGCTCCCTTAGATGTGAATCTATCTGATCGAACTTATCGTGTTGATTCCGGGGCCATTCGAATATCGCTCAAAGATCTCTCTGGAATAACAGATGCCGAGATTGACTCAATAATTAACTCTAGACCATTTATAGATCTCCCAGATTTTGTAGATCGCTCAGGTTCTAGCAAGCCAACAGCAGAAGCTTTACTGATGGTAGGTGCCTTTGATTCGCTCTATGAAGGAAAGTTAAACCGCCGTGATCTGCTGCTTCACCTGAATGATCTATATCGCTGGTCTCGTACTAGCCAAAAAACCAGTATCGCTAGCTCTCAACTTACATTCAATCTAACCCCAGCTTTAGAAAAGACTGGACTACCTGATTTACGAAGAAATGAATTAGTTGAAAATGAGATTACCTATTTGAATATGGATATCTCGCATCACATGATCGAGTTCTACTCAGAGTTTCTAAATGCCATTGGCGCAGTCCGTTCCGACCAACTTCGCCAACATAGATCAAAGAGCGAGGTATTAGTAGCTGGAGTAAAAGTCGCTCTACAAACTCCCCCAATTCGCTCTGGGAAGCGAGTTATGTTTCTTACCTTAGATGATGGCTATGGATGTAATGACTCTACTTTCTTCGAAGATGCTCAAAATAATTATGCAAAAGTTTTGAAAAGTTCCTCGCTCTTATTAGTTAGGGGAGTTATTAGGCGCACTGGGCCGCGGGGTCTTTCGCTGCGAGCCACTGGAGCCTGGAACCTATTTAACGCTCACGCCAAGTGGCGTAACCTTGCCGTTCGATAGATAGCGTTCTTATTGTTTTTGAGTTTCTAATGTTCTTTTTTTAGCGTAATTCTGCTCAATTTGTCTTTCTCGTTCAACAGAGAATTTCAAATTATGTGACCAAAATGTGACCGCAAATCACTCCACAATTCGCGGCAAAAGAAAACCGAGCCTGAATAATAGATAAAAAGCTCAGGCCGTAGTAGCGATTACCTATAAAACGGGTCGAAAACCATCCTTTTCTTCCAAATCACTACTTATGACTTAGTATTTGCAACAACAGATAAACTATTGGTTCCTAAAGCTCAGTCGGCAGAGCAACGGACTTTTAATCTGTGGGTCCGCGGTTCGATCCCGAGTGTGCCCACGCATAACTGGCTCGTCAAAATGACATTGAGTATCACCCATTGCTGCAAAAGTATCTTTTTTGTCATTGACTATTGGAATACGGTTAAGCACCCCCTATTCTACGGCATCGAGTGCCCAAAGCACTCCAGAGCCCGCCGTTTTTACTAGGTCAATTACTAGCACTAATGTAGCTGGAACTCGAAACTTCGAAGGAGCATCTAATGCGCGAGTTAACTCTCGATGACTTGGACGATATGGTTTTAGGCGCAACATTATTGGGAACAGGTGGCGGGGGAGATCCTTACATTGCACGTCTCATGGTTCGTCAAGCAATGGAAGATTTTGGCACTGTAAAGATAGCTACACCAAGCGAACTTGATCCGGATGGTTTAGTACTAACTGTTGCTGTTATCGGTGCTCCCACTGTGATATCTGAAAAAGTTCCTGCCGGACCAGAATTTACCGGAGTAGTCAAAGCGCTTGCGAGTTATTTGGGAAAGAAACCAGTTGCAATCATGCCAATCGAAGTAGGTGGAATGAACACTCTAATTCCACTTGCGGTTGCCGCCGAACTTGGACTTCCTGTAATTGACGCAGATTCGATGCGGCGTGCTTTTCCGCAGATTGAAATGACTGTATTCACACTTGCCGGGATTCCTGCATCGCCTATGAGCGTTGCAGATGAAAAAGGGAATGTCATGGTTTTTGAGACCATAAACAATCAGATGGCAGAGAAATTGGCGCGTTCTGCAGTCATGCAATTAGGACTTGCAAATGGGATTTCTTGTTATTCGATGACTGTTCGGCAAGTTGCCGAAGCTGGAATACAAGGATCTATGTCTTACTGCGTAGAGTTAGGGAAAAGACTGATGGCCGTACAACGTGGCGAGGCCGGTTCTTATGATGAATTCTTGAAGTTTGCTGAAGCGGAAATATACTTTTCCGGGAAAATTATTGATTTGGATCGTAGAACGACTGATGGTTTTGCTAAAGGGACCGTTGTAATTGAACATATGAAAGATCCCGATCGAGTGATGCGCGTAGAGATTCAAAACGAACTGCTTATCGCGGTGGAAAATGGCAAACCAATTATCACGACTCCAGACTTAATCTGTATTTTGGATTATGAAAATGCCCAGCCAATAACGACCGAAACACTAGCTTACGGACAGCGCGTGAATGTAATTGGACTTCCATGCGCCCCAGAATGGCATCGGCCAGGAATGATGGAGCTGGTTGGACCGTCCGCATTTGGCTATGAAGTGCCTTATGTAAAAATGGGAGGAGAGAAATAATGAGCCGCCTGAAAATAGGTATTGATGTTGGTGGAACAAACACTGACGCTGTTGTTGTTGACGAAGATGGCCAAGTTATTGCGAGTACAAAAGCTGCGACAACTCTTGATCCATCCGATGGAATAGCAAAGGCACTGAGCGAGGTAATTACCGGTATTGATAAGAAAAAAATCACACAAGCGATGCTCGGGACAACCCATCCAGCCAACGCAATTATTCAAAGAAGGAATTTACAGACTGTCGGCGTTTTGCGCCTTGCAGCTCCTTCCTCGCTTGCAATTCGCCCGGGTGCTGCTTGGCCAAAAGATTTACATTCATTCGTGATCGGGCCAAGCGCGATCGTGGGCGGCGGATATGAATATGATGGCCGAGAAATTGCACCACTCGAAGAACGGGCAATTCGAGAGTTTGCACAAAAATGTAAAGGTAAAGTTTCTGCAATTGCAGTGAGTTGTGCTTTTGCTCCCGCAAATTACGAACAGGAAAATCGCGCTGGAGCAATTCTTGCTGAAGAACTAGGCGCCGATTTTCCGGTATCTCTTTCACACCAAGTGGGCCAAATTGGACTCCTAGAGCGTGAGAACGCAACAATTTTAAATGCATCACTATTCGGTGTTGCAGAGGGAGTTGTAAAGGGATTCCAAAATGCGTTAAAGAGCCACGGATTAGTAGTTGCTTCATTCCTAACGCAAAATGATGGCACTCTTATGACTGCTGACGAAGCAATTAGATTGCCAATATTGACTGTTGGCTCTGGTCCAACTAACTCGATGCGCGGAGCGTGTGCCTTAGCGAAGCTGTCCAATGCTCTAGTTATTGACGTTGGTGGAACTTCGGCAGATTGTGGAATTTTAGTTGATGGGTTTCCTAGGGAGTCGGCTGCAGCGATCGAAGTTGGAGGCGTTCGCACAAATTTCCGTATGCCTGATTTGATATCAATAGGTCTAGGTGGTGGAACTATTGTGCGTCAGGAGGGTGAAAATATTAAGTGTGGCCCAGATTCAGTCGGTTACAAAGTTATTTCTGAGGCTCTAATTACAGGGGGGCGCACTCTAACGCTTTCTGATATTTCAACTAAAGCGGGGAGACTAACTGGATTTGGAGATGTTTCCAAAGTCTCTGGCTTAAGCCAAGACGTGGTCAGTAAAGCTCTCGCCTGGGTTGATGAACAAATTCAACACCTTTGCGATCGCATGAAGGCAAGCCGTTCGACTATGCCACTCATAGCAGTTGGTGGCGGATCTCACTTAATTCCCGAGAGTATTTCAGGAATCGCAGAAGTTATAACGCCAAAACATCACTCCGTTGCCAACGCTTTTGGCGCCGCAATCGCTGAAGCTTCAGGAACCGTTGATCGTGTTTACCGATATGCAGAACAAGGTCGTGATGCATGTATTGATGAAGCTCGGCGACTCGCAACTGAGGCGGCAGTGCGCGCAGGTGCAGAGGCAAAACAGGTTCGCATTACCGCAGTCATCGAAGTTCCAATGAGTTATCTGCCAGGTCAAGGTTGTCGTGTTCAGGTTAAAGCGGCGGGTCCACTTGCAAATTAAACTTTAACTCAAATGGCAGCTTCAAAATCTCGCTCCGCTGCACAGATTTATAGAGATTACAACGCAGCGGAGAATAGTCATGACCTTTCGGCAACAACCGCACTCCTTGCCCAAAACCTTAAAGTTGAGGTAAACGGAGTTACACAAGTTTCCTCTGGTGCAGACGATGAAGCTGCTATGGCGATTTTGTACGAGTTTTATCCGGACTATCGTCGCGAAGTCAAAAGAATAATTGACTGTGGTGACGAGGCAGTAGTAATTTGGATTATGAAGGGTACGCCCTCATCAACAATTGAAGGGCTCCTTCCTCTTGATGTCGAGGGTGTATCCATAGTCACTGGAAATGGTTTTGTTCTGACAAAAGCTAGTCTTTATGCTTGTAGCTCTGCCTTAGATCAGGCACTGATTCGTGCTCAACAAATTAAGAGGATTCGGGAATGAATTCACTCAAATTTGCCGATTGCCATAACGATCTCTTATTGGGCGTTCTTCATCAGAAAGAGCGCGGAATTGCCGATCCATTCGGGGACTTTTGGTTGCCACAACTTAAGGCTGGAAATATTGTCTTGCAAGTATTGCCTGTATACGTAGAAGAACAATTCATTGGCGAAGGAGCACTACGTAGATCTTTGATTCTTTTTGAGAATGCATGGCAAATTGCAGAGCTACACAAGAATGACGTGGCAATATGTCTAAATTCTGGTGACATTGCAAAGGCTCATGCCGCGGGAAAGATTGCGTTAATTCTTGCTGTCGAAGGCGCAGAAGCTGTGGGCAGTAGTCTAGAGTTCTTCAGTCTATTCCATAAAATGGGCGTAAGACTTCTATCTCTTACGTGGAATAGAAGAACTATGTTCGCCGATGGTGTTGGCGAATTAGACTCTGGCGGAAAGTTAACAGCTCTCGGTAGGGAAGCGATTGCTGAGATGGAAAGAATTGGAATAATTCTCGACGTTAGCCATATTTCTGAAAATGGTTTCTGGAATGTCGCCGAAATAGCAAAGAGACCGTATGTAGCAAGTCATTCTTCGATGCATGGACTAAAGTCTCATCCAAGAAATCTTCGAGATAATCAGGCAAAAGAAATAGTTAAAACCGACGGATTTATTGGTCTGAATGCATTTGGTGCCTTTTTGTCGGATAATCCAACCATTGATTCTATGCTTGATCATGTTGAGTATGCAATTAATTTGGTCGGTGGCAAGAACGTCGGATTTGGATTCGACTTCATGAAAGATTTAATCGATCAAGTTGATCCAGTTCTAGGTAAAACTTTAGTAGATTTTTCCAAATGGCCCTTTGTACCAGGACTAGATCGACCGTCAGATTTAGCTGGTTTTGGAACGCGCCTTGCGGAGAGATTCGGTGATGAAATTGCTAATGATGTTGCTTGGCGCTCTTTAGCCGATACTTTTGAAAGGTTGTTACCTAAAAGGTGAATTAGACGGCCATTAGGAATTTAACTAACCTCTTGGATCACGGTAGATATTTGGTTCAATTATCGGCACCCACGCATCCATTTCGACCTGATCGGGAGTTTCATAGCCGAGCGCATTACTGATTCCCCAATTTTGACGTTTCCGTATATCGGCGAGAAGTTCCGCATATCGTAATGGGGCAACAATTGCGTCTATGACAGGAACGCCAAGTTCTTTTTGAACTTTCTTGTAGAAGCCAAATTCAATTGTGCATCCAAGCACAATTACGTCAGCACCATCTTCTTCAACCGCTTTTCGAGCTTCTTCTAGAATTCTATCTTCTGTACAAGCGGGATCTTTTTGAAATTCAGAAACGGTCATTCGAAGTTTTCTAAAAGATGCAAAGCGATTTTCAAATCCATATTTCACTACATTTTCATGCATCTCGGGAATCCACTTTGAACGACCAACCAATATTGAGATTCTTTCACCAAGAGTGCTAGCGATATGTAAACATGCCTCGGCCGGAGCAGTCACCGCCATATTTCCAGTTACTTCACGCCCTGCGCGGAGAAATGGATCATAAAAACACCCAATAACCGCTGCGTCGTATCCTTGTTTTTCACCCCAACGAATAGCGCCCATAGTCGGCCCTGCTGCAACCATTTCATACGCGTTGTATTCCAAGTGCTGCATCTTTACGTCTTTGAGTGAGCAGACATCAATACGAGTATCCGGATAAGCTTCTTCGCGCAATGCGTCACTAATTGGTTTGTCGTAGGCATTAAACCCAACTGGATTGATCCACAATAAGCGAGTTGACACGTAGACCTCCTAATAACGATGAGGCGGCGCCTCAAGGGATGATGAATACCAATTGGGAGGTTTAGCGTTCGGGCGCCTCTCCAAATCAGTCTCTAAGTCAGACTATGCCTCAAAACGTGATAAAAATCCATTGGCTGGAAAGGAAAAATTTCCTATTATTTGGCCTGGGCAATACGGCCCTCAAACCGTGTCCTATGGGATGCAAACTTAAGGAGAAAAGATGAATCTAACATCATCAACACGACGCCGCGTTCGAGCAATCTCGGCTGCTGCTGTCGCAAGTTCGATGCTTGTTGCTGGATTGGTGGGAATTTCCTCGGCAATAGCAGCATCGCCAATCAATATTGCCTACCTTTCTGCAAGCTCAGCCAATACTTGGCTGCAGGCTTCAAAGCGTGAGATGGACAAGATTGCAAAAGCAAACAATATGAAGCTGACCGAATTTGACGCACAATTCAAAGCAGGTGAGCAAGCAAAGCAAATCCAAGATATTATTGCATCTGGCAAGTACAAGGGCTTGATTATTGCCTCAGTCGATGGCGCTGGAATCATTCCATCACTAAAGGATGCGGTAGCAGCCGGATTAAAGGTTGGAATTCTAAACCAAGTCGTTGGAACTAAACTTGATACAGCTAAGCCACAATTTAAAGGTCCATCAATTGTCGTTATGGTCCCACCAAAGATTTCGGGAGAACGAGTTGGAAAATTGACTCTTATGGCATGCGAAGGAAAGAAAACTTGCAAGGTGGTGTATTTCTATGGCATCAAGGGTATTCCATTAGATATCGCAATAAAAGAGGGCTTTGACTCAGTTGTTTCTGCCAATCCAGGTATTTCTATTGTTGCTGAAGGCGAAGGAAAATACCTAGGTCCAGACACTGCACAAAAGGCGATGCAAGACATTTTAAGCAAAACCCCTAACTTTGACGTCGTTGTTGGCGCTGATCAGTCAATTCAAGGTGTAGTTCTTGCACTAACTGATGCAGGCAAACTCGGAACAGCAAAACTAATTGGTTTTGGTGGATCTCAAGCAGCAATTGACGGAGTTAAGAAAGGTATTTGGTTTGCAGATCTTTTCGGAGCTCCAGGTACTGAAGGCAAGCTCCTGATGGAGGGAATGGTGAAAGCCATCAAGACCGGAAAGAATTCGGGAGGAATAGATCCAGGAACTAAACTTCCAGATAATGGTCTTGTAACGAAGGCAAATGTCAATAAGTTCAAGGCGGAGTGGAAAGGCTAAGAACCAATCTAAACCATGAAGATAAAGGATTTTCCTTCATGCAAATATTAGAAGGTGGCACCAGAACGTGAAGATTGAAGTCAAAGAGATTTCAAAGCGCTTTGGTGCCACTCTCGCTTTAGATGCTGTTTCACTGACTATTGAAAGTGGAGAGATCCACACCCTTGTCGGCGAAAATGGAGCAGGTAAATCGACTCTGGGGAAAATCATTTCCGGTGTTTATCAAAAAGACGCCGGGACGATCCAAATTAACGGGCAAGTAAGTGAATACCAAAGCGCGTACGAAGCGCTACGACGTGGAATTACCATCATTGCACAAGAGCTGTCATTAGTTCCCGCCCGTTCCGTAATAGAAAATGTGTTTTTGGGTATTGAAGATTCCACAGGACCATTTGTCGCTCGGAAAAGATTACGAGAAAGATTTGTAAAATTAGTCGAATCATCTGGCATCGATATAAGTCCAGATATCTCAGTAGGCGCACTTCGTAATGGTGACCAACAGAAAGTTGAAATTTTACGGGCACTAGCTAGAGACTCAACAACAATTGTTATGGATGAGCCGACCGCACGTTTAAGCGCTCACGAAACTACCACCCTGAAGATGCTAATAAAGGATTTGAAATCCAAGGGGCACACAATAATTTTTGTCTCACATTTTTTGAATGACGTTCTAGAAATTTCCGATAAAATTTCAATTATGCGTGATGGTCGGTTAGTCCGAACATCATTGCCATCTGCGGAAAGTCATAGTTCTCTGGTTGAAGCCATGACGGGCACTAGATTTGGTCAGATTTTTACGGAAAAGAAAATTAATCCATCATCAAATGTCGTTCTAAAAGTTGATAAATTAACTTCGATTAATCAATTTAAGAATATTTCTTTTGAAATTAAGTCTGGTGAAATATTGGGATTTGCCGGGCTGGTTGGATCTGGAAGAACGGAATTAATTAGATCGATATTTGGAGTAGATAAAGTAGATAGTGGTAGCGTGGAATATTTAGGTAAAACGATTACACGTTTTTCGCCAAGTAAATCAATTATGAAAGGAATCAGTTTCCTTCCAGAATCTAGAAAAGATCAAGGGACTATTCCTTTGCGTTCGCTAGCTGAGAATATTTCTCTTCCGCATTTAAAATCGCTTTCAAACTTTGGATGGATTAAGAAAGCATCGGAACGAAAACTCGTAAATAAATTCTTTACTCTTTGCGGAATTAAAGCTGCGTCCATAAAAGTTCCGATAGCTTCCCTTTCCGGGGGCAACCAACAAAAAGCGCTTTTTGCTCGATCACTTGCAGGCTCACCCAAACTCTTCATAGCAGATGAGCCAACAAGAGGAGTAGACGTCGGATCCAAGCGGGCAATTTATGAATTACTTTCGGCTCAAGCAGCAGCGGGAATGGCCGTTCTGGTCGTCTCGTCGGAATTAGACGAAATAGTCGGACTAACTCATCGTGTACTTGTTATGCGCGAAGGGGAGATCGTAAAGGAATTGACGGGCAGCGAGATTAATGAAAATACTGTACTTGAAGCTGCATTCTCGGGACATATCGCCTAGAAAATGAAATCTTATCATGAGGAGTGTGGAAGATGAATGCATTGCGTAAATCTCTAACTAAGTTAGCAGTTTTGTGGGCGCTCGTCATAGTTTTTGTAGGGCTTACCGTAACAACCGAGAATTTCTTTTCAATAATGAATCTTCGAAACATCTTAGACCAACAAGCATTCATTTTGATGATTGCAGGATTTGCTACAATAGTGATCATCTCAGGCGGATTTGATGTCAGTCTGGGAGCAATATATATTCTCTCTCCTATAGTCGCACTTAAAGTTGAAAACGCAACGGGATCAATTCTTTACATGATCCTGGCTGGATCAGCCGTCGGAATTGCTGCAGGCTTAATGAATGGCGTGATTATCGCATATGGAAAAATTAACTCTTTCATTACAACCCTTGCAACGTCATTTATATTGTTTGGACTGGCTTATATTTTAAGTGATGGTTCAATTCTTACACTTTCAAATATTGAAGCGCGTTCATTTGTGACAAATAGAATATTAGGTATCACGTCGGCGACTTGGATGGCATTCATAATTTTAATTGTTTCTTGGATTTTGTTGGAGCGCACGCGTTACGGTCGTTCAATTTTTGCCATCGGGGGAAATATTGAAGCTGCCCGACTCTCAGGCATCCGAGTAGCGCGCATTCAAATAATCGCATTTATTCTAGGAGGCTTCGGCGCAGGTCTTGCTGGGGCATTAAATTCAATTCGAACAACTTCCGCGCAAGCCTCAGATGATTTCAGCGTTATTTTTGCTGTAATTGCTGCGATTGTTGTGGGTGGAACATCCATTGCTGGTGGGTCGGGCGCAATCTGGCGATCGGTTGCGGGAGTTTTCTTTATTGCAATTTTGGTCAATGGCTTTAATCTGAATGGAATCGACCCAGTCTTCCAGCGTATAATTCAAGGTTTGGTTATACTACTTGCAGTCGGGGCTGATTCAATTCGCTCTTCTCGACGAACTTAGCCCTCCGCGTAAATCAACCTGTTTTTGATCGTAATTCCACTCAATTTATCTTTGCCGTTCCACAGAGATTTTCTATTTTTGTGACCAATTTGTGATCAAAAAGGGAACAGCAGAACTAAAAAAGGAAATCTGAGCGCGAAAATCAAAATTGTCAGGCGAGAAGTGAATCTCGCCGTTCGATAAATAAATCGATTTAAGCTGAAAATCTACTAACCATCACAAGATTCTTTCAACACCCAGCAATTCGTCTACCAGTTCAGAGGGCTACTTAAGTAGCCCTCTGAACTGGAAGTAGTCTTTACGGCTTTGGGCCTCCGCCGCCGCCTGCACCGCCGCCTGCACCGCCGCCTGCACCGCCGCC
>Ga0194115_10006212_pt1 | contig 12173 bp, 10 predicted proteins | sample TA2MahsurfametaG_3_FD_148656 | JGI IMG/M metagenome (GOLD analysis project Ga0194115, IMG submission 148656) | Freshwater microbial communities from Lake Tanganyika, Tanzania - TA2015002 Mahale S4 surface | ecosystem: Environmental > Aquatic > Freshwater > Lake | place: Tanzania: Lake... | reverse complement strand
TATTCACTTCATTTGCATTTATAACACTACGAAATGCTCCTGCCTGAGTAGTGCGACGCAATCGAATTGAACCTGTGTGACCAGCAAAATATGTCATATTACGGATTTGGTTGTTCTCCAAATATCTCAACAAAATCCCCATCCATGGTAAATTGAATGGGCACTGTAGATAGCTCGCCAGTTGATACTGAAATTCCAACTGATGTAATATATCCCCAAAGTTTAATATCATCAATATTAACACCTTGTGCGGTGTCTGTGCCAACATTCAAATCAAAAAACACGCGATCAGCGGCTGTAATAGATCCTGTTTTTAAAAGCCCTTTGCCGATAAGTTGCTGGAAAGAAAAGAAAGTGGGCTGTTCACTTATTTCAAGGCGGTAGTAAATTAATGTGGCACTACCAGTGGCGCCTTTTACTCCTGGGGTAAATGTATTAACACCGCTATCAATGCTATTGGTGGACAATAATTCAACAGTGGTATCCAGCGACCAGTCGCGAATTTTGGCAACTTCTCTTGTAGTATTTGGCGCGGCAGTTAGAGCGCCTAAGCTGGCGTTGTCAATACCAACTCTCAGACTACCAGTGCGTCCAGTAAAAAATGGCATGTCACTTTAAAATCAATACTTTTATTCTATAGCTTAAAGAGCTTATTGTTCGTCTTTGCCGTCAATCATAAACAAGCCTGCTACAGTGCCTTTAATGCCTTTGGCAATCAAGGAGTTTCCGTCTAAATCCGTGCCATGATGCATGGCCCTTACCGTAACCTCTCCTTCTTCATCCACCTGCACTTCAGTAACACGAAATATGCGCCTGTTTTTCACGGCTTTGCCAATAACAAAAAGATACCCAACAAAATTGCTTTGATCGGGGGTTACTTTATTGCCTGCCTCAACGTTCACAGCTTCTGGCAGCATGTCCGTATTGGCTGCAGAATTCTGTTGATATTTAAGCAATTGGTATGAGCCCGGAGGAATATTAACTCCCACGGCTGTATCTAAAATGTTATTAAGCGCAATTCTTCCCGTATAAATATTATCCCATGTGTTGTGATTTAATTCCACATAGACAAATGCCCCAGGCAAAATTGGCGTGTCTGTTGGCAAAGTTTTAAATTCAATCGACCTCTGTGAATACCGTTTTGTATTGCAAACCAATTTGCCAATCTTTATCGCTTGGTCTCTGTTTGTTACAAATTGAGAGGCGTCAATCGTCAATCTCGATGCATTAGTGCCATTTACATCTTTCAAATTTACTTGAACAGTATTATTGCGAGAGAAACTATCTTCGCCCCGAGTATCCCTGTAAATTACAGTAACGATGGCATCTTGGGTGTTTTCTCCGTAATCAATAAAATCCTCCTTATAAGAATCCTCAATGATATTGCCCTGGTTAAACAATGCGTTCACTTTAATCTTTTCGCTTATTTCACCAGTGATCTTGTCATATGGCAAGCCTGGTACGAGCGTATCTCTCCCTCCAATTTTGGCAAGCTCTAATAAACTAAAAGATGCATTTTCCGCCCAGAACTGTCGCCATGCAGTGAAATCAGCAATCACACCATCCATGAATAGACCATTGGCTTCGCAAAACTTTTTGCTTAGGCCCAGTTGTTGTAAATCAATTGAGTCAATGGTAGCGTATTGTCCAATTCCGTCTTTTGCATCAAGAATAGTGTCAAGAAACACGTCTGGAGCCCGATTAGCATACCCCGTATCATTGCCTAAATATTGAAAATCCGACCCTCCAAAACCATTTCCAGAAGTTTTAAGCAATTTACATTTCCTGCCTTTTGTGACAAAAAGAGAAAGTGACTTAACATCTGCAACGCTTTTGCCAGAAAATAAATTCAAGCCCGCAAGAGAGAGATTGTCGTAAATATTTTCTTTTTCCGAACCCTTATAGTTCTCAAAGCTATCAATAATTTGCTCACTAACAGCAGCAATTTTAAACTCAGGACCATTATCAAACGAAAAATTGATTTGATTGTCAGATATATTGTTAAATACGTCCCACTCATTGATATTCCGTGGTTGTTCATTTACAGGAGGGGAAAGCAACGAAAGCCGCTTCTTTCCCGTAAATTCAAACTTGCCATTCAAAAGCGTGGTTGTAATGGGACTTGTACCTTTTAAATCAATTGTATCAACGTTTCCGCTATTTTCTAAATAAACATAAGTTACTTTGCCGTTAGAACCCCTTAGTATCGGGTGCTTTTTCAATTCTGATGGCACATCATATATGGGTTCAAATTTAAATTGCATTTGCTTCGCATTTGTCACTCCATTGGCCAAACCACTTGTAAACCTTAAATATACATAGTTATCAATATCATTTGCTCTTCTAACAACAAAAATACACGGAACAGTAATAAATTGTGTGTCATCCTCTGCTTTAACTTTCACTAAAAACATTGCAGAACGATATTTATAGCCATTGTCGGAGTCCCTATATCCACTCGTTACACCCTTGGCTCCATACCTAGGTGCTCTGCCGTTTATTCTTTTGAAGACCCTGGCCCTAATTGAAAAATCAACAATGTGACATGGGCTGGTGGTTTCATACGATGCCTCTTCAATACGAACAAACGCTTTTGTAAAAAACAAATCATCACTGAAAGGATTTACTTTTGCCCCAAACACATCCTTAAAGTCAACAATAAACTGCAAGGCAATTTTTTCTAGCTCTGTCAGAGGGGTGAACTTATAGACAAGAGAACTTGTTACTATTGGTTTTTTGGGCACACATTGATGGACTACCTTGCCACCTTGAGCTAATATTTGCAAAGTCCACCCCTTGGGGCAACTAAAGCCGCTGTTTGTCTGTGTCGCAGGTATTGGTGTTGTCGAAAATGTTTTTACCGTCTTTGGTTTTTCTGCTGCAATGTTACCAGCGGCAAGCAATTGTTCTTCGGTTTTAATTTCAGGTCTCAGATCCTTTTGAAGCAATGCGTTAGCAATTTTAGCAGATGCGTCATATTTTGTTTTATAGTCTTTCATATAATCTAAAGCGTTAAATTCTTGTATTGATATATCTGTGCTCCTAAGATCGTTATATTGTGGCGACACTGTGTAACCGTCATCGATACTTTTTAAAGTGACTATCATATCGCCCTCTACAACATCTCCTGCAGTTGTCTTTATCACCTTCAATTTAATAGAGCCAAATTTCAAGACCCCCGAGTTGTCAAAAACAGTTGACAATGAACGCCTAGAATCACGCGCTTCCTCAATTTGGAACGCTGCTAAAGTATTTGGTGCATGCTTTAGTATGATTTCAAATGTTTGATCTTTTTTAATTTGTGCATTATGAGGATAACCCTGCTGTCCATTGATTTTTAATGTTATTTCATTGGGTGCTTTTGCAAAATTGCCATCCGGGTCTCTAATAAGAATATCGACATTAAGAGGCACCGCCCCATAAATGCCAAAAACGTTGGCCGAAGTGGGTGAATAACAATGACTAAAACCTTCTATTGCGTTGTCCTTATCAATGCGAATCCGAAACGGATTATCTGAAGGTTGTCCAATAGAAATTGGGTTGTTAATTTCCACTTCATTTAACGCTTTCTTTAAGTGAGCATTTTGCAAAGCTCCCGTGTGATCCTCTTTAAAGAAGAAGAAGTAATTTTGTGAAACAAAATCCTTGAGAGTGGTCTCGCCAAATGCAGTTTTGTTTTGGTCAATTTCGCCTATCCCACCAGCGCCTACGGCCATCATCACGCGAAGTAATTGGCTATTGCCATAACTGAGAACGGCGGACCATAATAAAGAAGTGGCCACTCTAACTCCACCATTCTTGTTTACATCTTTGTTTGTATAGATAAGATTTACTGGATCACCATATTTCGCCAATTCTTGTTGTGTATTAAAGCCATATCTTGGAGAAAAAATTTCTTCGCGACGAGCAGCAGCCTGACCTCGATCTTCTTTCTTGGGCTGATTGGCGGAGATTAATGCCCCCACCACTTGCATAATTGTTCCAACGACAAACAAGACAATGCCAACCACTTCCCAATTTTTAACATCCAAGACAGTGCCGTCTTTAATATCGCGATGTTTATCTTGCTGCGCAACAAAATCAAGATACTCTTCCTTCGTTATTTCAAGAGCATCTATGATGCGATATTCGTAAGGAAGAAGCTTATAAACAGGTTTGTCGTTCATTAGTCACGCCAAAAATAGTATTTGGGAGCCACCATTGACAATGGTGCCGCTACAACCATCTTACTGGATGACAAGAAAAGACAATTGTCATTATCGGCAACAACCGCCATGGCAATTAAAGATTGACTGCCAGGTAGATAGAAAACGGCGCCTGGACGTGGTTCCGTTATCTTTTCCCCAAAAGTAAGCAGCCATCGTAAAATGCGACGAATGGTTAATTCATCTTCCGTATAATCCTGATAAACAAAAGGCCAATCATTTTCCAAATGCTTCAACCCCAATCTTTTTCTAATTTCCATGCAAAGAAGCCAACAATCGGTGAAGCCGTTTCCGTCGCTTGGCTTTGCTGCATATTGATGCCGAAGGCCAATTAAATCGTTATAGTCGATCATTGTAAAGAAATTGTAGAATTCAATGGTAACAGGCCAACTAGACTGCGAGAAATACTGCGCACGGGAAACCTGGAACTCACGCTATCCATAGCATTCCTAAACCTCAACTCAACGGTTGTGTCGCTGAAAGCGGCGCCTATGCCAACATAATATTCCGAATAAACTTTTCCGCTTAATGGTATGTAATTAGAATTGAGCCATTGGGTGGTAAACTTTAGCCTGCTCAATCTATTTTGATTGCCCTCTTCAACTAACTTAATAACAATTTCATTGAATGGAAACAAAACAGAAAATAAAGAATTATCCCCGCCAAGATTATTGACAGTTCCTTCTGACCGAAAGGGAGCAAAATTATAAGTGTTACCTTCAAATGATTTGGCTTCGTTTACAAAAAAATTCTGATAACGATGAATTGTTACGTTATTGGTAGAGGAGAGATTGCTAGAAAATTCTTTGTTTAAATTTGAAAGACTTTTGGGCGAAGTGGCGGTTGCCTTTAAAGTGGTAAGCTCAAAATATTGAACAATTGATATGGTGTAGCTCATGATTAGGCGCTAAGTTCGGAAACAAAAGTAATTTGAATAGTACTTAGGCTTCTAAATGTGCTTTGAACTTGTGGAGTTTCTTGATAATACCAAAGGGTTGATTTATCTTTATTTTTATTGCCTGCTTTGATCTTATCGGCCACTTCTGTAGTCAATCCAGCCAAAATATTACTAGAAAGTTCAAAGCCATTAGTTGTACCAAATACTGCATGGTAATGATCATAAATAAGCCCTAAGACAGCTTCCGAAACATTTTCAAAAGACACTTCTAAAGTTGCCCCGTAAGCTTTGTTGCCAAAACTACGCCGCATCGTCTGACCAGACAATGAACGATAAATCTTTACGGGATATTCTCCAAACGTAAAGTTTCGCTGCGAGGGTTTACCAGCGGCATTGGGAAAAGGATTAGCCATGATGATTACACGCCAATACGTTTGCGAACGTTAGGGCTTTGTTGTATCTTGTCAATGGCCAAATTAGCCCCTTGACGAGCACCCTCTTTTGTGGCCACTCGCCGTGTTTCCATCATAGCTTTTTCTAATTGATCTTTACTCACATATTCCACATTATTAATTGTGGTTGTCTGGAAGCTCATGGCGAGCACGGGGGTAGATACACCACTATTGCTGCTCCCATTCATTTTTTCGCGAATGGAATTGCTGTTGAGCTGCACTGGAATAGCCTTGCCATCGGGAAGGGGAACAATGGCCTCATTGTATTTGCCTTCGCCAATTAAACCTAATGTGGGACCGCTTACAGTGCCTCCATCAGCAAAAGCTGTGAACCCGCCTTTCCAAACTGCGCCATTGGCCGCTTTTTTGCCGCCAAATAACGGACCAAGGCCCAAAATAGCACCGCCAACTCCTGCCAATATACTGCCAATGCCAGAAATGACGCTGCCAGTATCTCCTTTCTCGATTTGCTTAATTCCAGCGCCAATACTCATTGCGGCACCTGCAACGGCGCCAATGCCCTGGACTACGCTACCGAGACCTTGGACAAAACTTGTGCCACTTTCGGCAGCACCTTTGGTAGCCTTGGCAATACCATCGGCGTTTTGATTGAGGCTTTCAGAAAAACCAAAGCTGGTTTCGCTAATGTCCTTAAAAGACATGCCCATACTATCAGCGGCAGTCTTAAATGTTTCCGAATAATCGCCCAGATTAATTCCAGAATCGGCAAATACATTTGATACTTTTCCATCTCCATAGGTAACATCCTTAAACTGATTAGCCAAGCTCCCGCCAATATTAAAAGATTGAGGTTGATTGCCGTCCGACCCTGTTCCCGCTGTAGTAGTTAATGCACTGGTAAGGTTTTCTATGGCAGTTTTAAGATTATCAGTGGAAGTTTTAAGATTATCAGTGGAAGTAGTATTTTTATCAGTGGCAAAAGTATTTTTATCAGTGCCTTCTTCTAGGGCAGTCTTGGGAACTAATGCATCCGTAAAGATTTTATTAAACGTATTTTTAAGCATATCCTCCATCGGCTTCATTGCAAAATCCAAGAAAATAGTCAACACCCTATCCTTAAGGCCTTGTTGGAATTTTTCTAGTGCATCAACAGCGTCTTCGCCGCTAATTACTGCTTTCAAGAAGCCTTTGTAGTCGGATACTGTGTCGCCAACAAAACTTTCTACCAAACGACGCACTTCTTGTATGTTTTTTTCAATTTGTTGCAAATCAAAAATTGCCTTAACTTTTGCATCGGCTTGTTTTTTTATTTTTTCAATAATGCCGAGCTGGTTTTCCAATGCTTCGTTGATTTTCTGTTGCAACCCTAAATCTTTCGGGTCGGCGGCATCTAATAGCTGCTGAGCTGCCGCCTGTGCACGCTGTTTAGATTTCTCGTAAATATCATTATTAGCTTTTAATTGCTCGTTTAATTGTTTGTTTTGTTCTATTAATTCAGACGATATTCCAGTTTTTAATAAATTAATTTGATTGTGAAGATTTTCCTCTTGCTTGGTTAGATTATCCAAGCTATCTTTTTGCGGTTTGCTTATGTCAGCAAAAGCTTGCTCTAAAGCTAAAACTAAATTTTTTTGCTTATTAAGACTACTTCCTGCTTCGTTTAATTTAGCATTTACTCCGTCCGCGCTTTTTTGGACGTTAACAAATTTTGCTGTTAAATCAGATACATCTATGGTGGGCAAGTTTGGCGCCGCACTTTGAGCACTTGTTGATAATGATGCCCCTAAAACCTTTTGGGCTTCTTCCATATCTTTTGTTGCTCTTATAAATGCGAGGGCTGCGTTCTTGGTTCCAGGTTTAGAGGCTTGAGCTGCTTTAATAAGTTCTTGTTCAGAAAACGTTTCTTCGCCAACTGTATACTTACCTTTCCCAGACGGAATGATCAACCCCCCTCCAGTCTGGGCTGTGAAAGATTCCTGAGCTGATGCCCTAGCTATTGCGGCGGCAACATATTTGCCAGCAGCCGCTAAACGTTTTGCTCCATTGCCGCTGCCCTCTTCAATTAACTTTGCAACTGTTTTTGCATAGGTACGTTGAATCTCTCCGATTTGTTTTGCATAACGTTCGTTTGCCTTGTTGATTGCATCAGCATTGCCCTTTTTAAAATCCTCCAGTTCTCTGTCTTTCGCAATTTTTCGGTCTTGTTCATTTTGCTCAATTTGAATTTTTTCTTCGGTATATTGACGAATTGCTTCTCCTAATTTTCTTTCTTGCTCAATTAATGCTGGATCTTCTCCGGTTAATGCAGAAGCTGCTTCTCGTCGCAACAAAGCCTGTTCCTGGCTAGCCGCAGCCAGATCTCGCTGTACTCTGCCTAATTCTCGTTCCGCATTAAGACGTTCGTCCTGATATTTCCTTTCTAAATTTGCAATTTGAGAAAGCGCATTTTGACGAATTTCTACAATTTCTTGTTCGCGCTGTTTGCGGGCTTTATCAATTGCCTCTTGCTTATTGTCAATTGCGTCAAGCATTTTTTGCGGTCGCTGTTCATCCAATGTCGCCTGCGTTGCTTGTTTTACTGCAGCTCTAAAATTCTTGTCATATTTTTCAAGTGTCGCTAGTGCTCCCTTTAATTTTTTTAACTGTGCGTCTGAATAAGCGCCTCCTAGATCAGTAAGTATTTTTCCCGCTAACGTATTAGCGCCACCCGCCAAAGCAGCTAGGCCTCGCTCTTTTGAAGCAGCAATGCGAGCTTGCTCTGTAGCAATGTCTCCTTGCAATTGCTCCCTGGTCATCCCTCCCTGTAAAACTTGTTCTGCATAAAAACCACTACCAGGCTGAATAAGCTTTAATTCAATAGCTTTATCAATAACTCCATTCAAGAATTGAATTGAACGTGTTGCAAAATCTTGAATTGCGGCTCCGGCTGGCTGAAAAGCTTGTCCAATATCGATCCTTAACTTTTCAAATGCTTTTGCCATTCTGGCGCCAGCATATTCAGAGCCGTTTGCCATTTCATCAGTGAAAGATTTTGATTCCTTTGCTTTTCCACGGAGAAATTTAACAAAATCATCAATGCTAGTAGTTCCGCCTTCAAAAGCTTTATCAAGTTCTTGCAAAGACATGCCAGCACTTTGTGCAAATTCAACAACAGCGCCAGGCAGTCTTTCTGCTAATTGCCCCCTTAATTCTTCTGCTGTTAATTTACCTTTACTAAATACTTGTACGACAGCACGCATCGCGCCATCCACATCATCCATGCTTCCGCCGGTTTTTAGAACAGCAGAGGCCGTACCTTCAAATATGCGACCAGTTGTTTCAGTGTCAATGCCAAGTGCCCTAGTTGAAGCGCGTAGCTGCGTAAACTTTCTGTAAACTTGATCCAATGGAAGCAAAAGTTTATTGGCAATACCTACAACTTCTTGATTGGCTTTAACGAAATCACTAAAGTTGGTTGAAACACTGGAAAGCCCAAGTCGAAGTTTTTCTATTACCACTGCTTGCTCTGTCATTGCAGCGGTCATTGCGGTAAGATTATCAACGGCTTGACCAATAGCAGCGCCCGTAAACGCCCCTGGTACGCCCCCAAACAGGCCGCCAGTAATGCCTCCAATGGCACTGCCAGCACCACCGCCAAGCCCCCCTCCATACAAAAAGGCACCACCAGCGGCACCAAACCGCTGTCCTCGCGTTAAAGGTTTGCGATTCTGCCGTTCAACAGCTTGTTCTGTTTTGACAATTTCTTGGTTAAGTTGTTTCCATTCAGTAGTATTTGGGGATATCTCCCGTGCTCTGTTTCGTAAAACGACTAACTTCGCCTCTAGTGCATTAAGACTGCCAGGCGCAAACGCGCCCAAGCTTTCTTGCATTTGTATATTTTCAGCAAGCCTATCAGCGGCCTGGAGTTCGGTTTTTAAAATACCAATTTGGCGCTGAAGATTGATCCATGGCTCGGTATTTGGAGCAATTTGTGAAGCTTCAATACGAGCTGCTTGTAATTGCTTTTGTAAACGAGTGGCACTGCCAACGTCAAAAGCTTCGGCCTGTGCACCAAGTCGAATTGATTGCGCCTGCATAGTGCCGCGCTCGCGCAAGCCTTCCGCAATGCCAATACCAGTGGCTCGTTCCTGAAATTTTCTGCTGCCAATTTTTAAGTTAGACAGTTTAGTTTGCATGGCGGCGATCTGCCGATCCAGCTTCCTAAATGTATTGTCTATCTCACTTGATAATCGTGATGTATCAAGATTAATTTGTACGCTTTTGCCAGTTCGAGCCGTCTTAGCGATGGCAGCATTTATCTTCTCAATCTCTTGAAGGATGTAAGAAGCATTGGTCGAAAAATCAATTGTATAACGTGCCATGTTCAGCGACCCTCTTGTGCATGAAGTGAGTTGATGACGGTATCAATATTCTTTAAAGTTTCTTCTGTCCATGGACGAGCTGGATAAATTCCTCCTTTTTTTATTTTGCCCCCATCATGAACAAGTTCTGCCACTTCATCGTCCCAAATAAATTCAGCCGTAGACGCATTGATGGTTTCACGACGCTTGCTTTGCAGCAAGTTTCCAGTGTCAACAATATCTCGTGGCTCTGTAACGGATTGGCCATTTTTTCTACGAGTGCGTCCTTCTGAGCCCTTCCAGCGCCATTTTTCTTCCAGCATTTGCTGGTCGAAATCGGCGTCGGCCCAATCCATAGTTCGCTCAAATACTCTTGTATTAATTCCACGTAATTTCAATAATTTATTCACTTCATCTTGCCTAACATTTGCTCCTGCCAATCGCCTTGCTTTTATGGCAGTAACGCTTAATGCATCAAGCATTTTTCCGATAATACTATCCGCCTTTAAAGCACTACTTTCAATGCGAAGTTGATAGGCCATGTAACGACGCCAAAGTCTATTGACAATCTAACATTTTAGTTCAAGTCTGCGCCTATCAATCCAACAATTGCTGGCGGCATTTGCTTGTTTTTTAAAGCCCATTTCAATGCTTTTTTCGTGGAATCGCTCAAGCCATCAGCACCTGTTTGCATTTCATACGGAAGAAAAGACTCAAGGCTCGCCTTGTGAGCCTTGCCTCCTAACGCGCCATACACAAGCATGGAAAGCTTTGCGGTGCTGACGCTTTCCGCGTTAATTCTTTGCTGCATGTGTAGATAAAAATGATGCAACACGCACGATATTAAATTGACTGGCGTTTTATTAAAATTTGCGGCGTAAAAAATGGGATCGCTTAATTGCAGAAACGCTAGTTGAGCATAAACGGCTGCCCAGTCAGTTGAATTACTAATTGACAATTCACACTGCTGCGCCAACCGTTCAATTAGTTTTTTGGTGCATTCTCCTCGTTTGTCTCCTCGTCGGTTGTGGTTTCCTGGTCCGTTGTTCCGTCTTCTTCTGCCATAAATAATTCAACTTTATCCAGTAAATTTTTAGGCAATTTGCTTGTATCCTCCTTGTCCCAGTCTTCAGTGAGCACCCATTTTTTACCTTGTAACACTTCTCCCCGATTTCTAAAGAAAACAGTAACAAGTTCTTCGGCTTGCTCTTTTGCCGAAGGCATGGCTTGCATTAGTGCGTTTGTTTCTTCCGCGTAGTCTGCAAAAAGTCCTTGATTATCCTCCCCGGACTGAAGCATATTAAACGCTTCTTCTACGTCAACATTTTTTTCGTTGGCAATTTTTTTCGCAAACGAAATAGCCTTCAATGTGAATTGGGCTCTTTTCTGGGAATATTTGTCACGAAGCCACGCTTCTTCAGCCAGCCAACTACCATATTTCCTAAGGCGGAGACCTTCTCCAATTTGACCGTAAGAGGCGTTACCAATTAAGAAAAATTCGGAATACTTGCTCATGAGTTTTATTAACGCAGTGCCAGTCTAGCATTCAGTATTCGCACTGGAACAACACTTCCCGCCGCTCGAATTGGCGTAATAGCCGAGACTTCTTTTCCTTTGATTGTAAAACTTATGATTGAATCACAATTTGGCAGAAAACAGGCAAATCCAGCTTGTATCGCAAATTCATCTTGTACCGTATCGAAAAGCCACGCCTTTTGACATTGGCTGGTAAGTAGTTTCACAATGGCGGATATAAATTGAGAAGTTGTACGTCGGGAATTCTAATTGTGTATTGACCGTAAACTATGTCTGTTTCTGGTCGAAATGTAAACTTGGCGTCGGGAAAGCGCCTTGCAATGCGTTCAGCAGCAGCATGCAAGGCAGTTGAGTTTGAGGTGTAATCAATCAGCACAATGGTCCATTGTTTATTGTTTTGCACCTTTCCAACCATTGAACGAGGGTTGATCGCTGGGAACTCTTCCATTGTCACTTCTAGTCCCTTTACTTTCCATTCCTTTGGCACACTCTGTTGCCCCACCACATACACGGCAGGTAAAGTGGAACCATTCGGCAGCGTATAGGTGCCAATTAAATCGGGGGAAGACGAAAGAAGCTCAGCAATAGCTTCTCTCAATTGCATAATATTCATAAAAAAGCCTCCCTATAAGGAGGCTAGCAAGAAAATTAATTAAATAGTGATCAGCTATTGGGAGCAGTCGGGATGATGCTTCCAGAGGATGTGGCATTCTGGTGAATACCAATGCGACCACGGCTATTTAAGTCAAAGGTGCATTCAACAAGATTGTCAGCGGGATAG
>Ga0194115_10006206_pt1 | contig 12179 bp, 10 predicted proteins | sample TA2MahsurfametaG_3_FD_148656 | JGI IMG/M metagenome (GOLD analysis project Ga0194115, IMG submission 148656) | Freshwater microbial communities from Lake Tanganyika, Tanzania - TA2015002 Mahale S4 surface | ecosystem: Environmental > Aquatic > Freshwater > Lake | place: Tanzania: Lake... | reverse complement strand
CTTCCGGGGGGAAGCTGCATCCATTTGATCTTCGATAATCTTGATTACTAAAGTCCCTCTTCCGACCCATGCCCATCCGATCGTTTCTATTCTCCATGCTTTGCCTCTCCTGGGAATAATTCAATCGACTGTTACTCCCCTCCCTCGCTCCGGAAGGCGTGATGAAGCCCCCTTCGCGGACATTGTCCCGTTGCGGTGTCCCAGACCACACGGAATGGTGACTCTCGCCTGTCTCCCTATGGAGGCCAGGCCCGTGACGATCAGTGACATGTGGTCTTTCTGGCGGTGGAGGCTTCGATGGTCTGTCCTGATGTGCTGATTCTAGCCGCTTAGCGTTTTCCGGTACTAAACTCATCGGATGGTCTGGAGTAGCATTGTCATGGAAAACAACGTTTCTGCTGGGCGATCTTTTGTCACACTCAAGTCGACGGTCAGCCATTTCTCCGGTCTCCCGACGCTCAGGCCCTTGACGACCAGTAACATCTGGTCCTGGATACCATCGTCCTTCTAACAGACGACGGCTCGATGGTCTATCGTTTTCCCGGCTTGATTCTTGCTTCCAAGCGTTTTCCGGTACTGAACTCATCGGGTGGTCTGGAGTAGCATCGTCATGGAAAACAACGTTTCTGCTGGGCGATCTTTTGTCACACTCAAGTCGACGCTCACCAATTTCGCCGGTTTCCCGACGCTCAAGCCCGTGACGACCAGTAACATCTGGTCCTGGATAACATCGTCCTTCCAATAGACGGCGGCTCGATGATCTATCGTTTCCTCGGCTTGATTCTTGCTTCCAAGCGTTATCCGGTACTGAACTCATCGGCGATTTTTCGTCACACTGAAGTCGGCGCTCAGCCATTTCTCCGGTCTGCCGACGCTCAGGCCCGTGACGACCAGTAACATCTGGTCCTGGATACCATCGTCCTTCTAACAGACGACGGCTCGATGATCTATCGCTTTCCCGGCTTGATTCTCGCTTCCAAGCGTTTTCCGGTACGGAACTCATAGGGTGGTCTGGAGTAGCGCTGTCGTGGATAACAGGGTTTCTTCTGGGCGATTTTTCGTCACAGTGAAGTCGACGCTCAGCCATTTCTCCGGTCTCCCAACGCCCATACCCTTGACGACCAGTAACATCCTCTTCCAGTGTTGATTCTTGCTTCCTAGTGTATTCCGGCATCGAACGCATCAGATTTTCTGGAGGCGCATTGTCGTGGATGACAGGGTTTCTCCCGGGATTTATTGTGTTTGACATTTGGTAACGCTGAACTATTTGGCATGCCTCCCAAAGGCCCGGCCCGTAACGAACAGTGACGTCTGGCCCTGGAAACGATCGCCGGTTCGATGATCTAGCATGCAGTTTTGATTCCAATTGCGGTATTGAATCCTTCAAATGATCTGGAGGCGCATTGTCCTCGAAAACAACATTTTTTCCAGGTGATCTTATTCCTGGCAGAGGGTGGCGCTCAGTTGTTTCACTTTTCTGCCAAGGGATCGCCCAAGGAGCAGCATTAAAATCTCTTCCTTGAACCGATCGCATTTCTGATATCCGAATCGATGCCGTATCCTCCTTCGGTATTGATTCTGCTTTCCTAGCCTTCTTCGGAATGGGACCCATCAGCACTTCTACAGATGCATCGTCCTCGCAAACAACGATTTTTCCTGGCGATCGCGTCTGATAGGGAGTGTCACTCTCAGCTGTTTCGTTTTTCTTCGAAATAGTAACATCGGGTCCTGGCACCGATCGCCCATCTAACCGAAGGCTCGATGGTGTATCCACCTTAATTGCCGATTCTGGCTTCCTAGCCTTCTTCGGAATCGGGCCTATCAGCTGTTCTGGAGGAGGCGCATTATCCTCACCAACTGCAAGAACGTTTTTTCCCGGCGATCGTACCTTGGACAGAAGTAATGCAGTTATCTTCTTCGGTGTGGTCCTAACTCTTTCTGACGCAACATTCCTTTTATTCCATTCATGGCTAGAACAATCTGCAGTTCTAACAAACCTGTTTCGTTTCACCGGCGTCTCCACGTCATGCCCCCGCGATAATTTTTGCTCAGGCCGATTGCGGTGTTTCCATTCAGAGTTTCTTGTCTCTGCGAGGTCCAACGTCGAAGAGACGACTGTTGATGTCACGGCCTCGGTTGGAATCTCTCCATGGCTCGATCTGAATCCCAAGTAATCTGGTGGCATAACAAGTTCGTCAAGGACAAAGCCAAATTCCGAGAAACTTGGTAATGGAGCGGCATCTGGAGGCAAGCACCAGTTGTCTGTGGTAAGGAACGATCGAGCCTTGTGCTCCAGGTTGTGGTACGACGACAAAACGGCCGAATCTGCCGAACAAACTTCGCGTTCTTGTTCTGTCCCACAACTAACCTTTTCCGTTCTTTGAACAGGATCAGAAACTTCCTCCGCCTCTGGACACATCTCACCTCGGGATAGCAAAGGATCCGGTTCACTACAGGAAAACTTTTTCTGTAGCTGCAAAAACCAAGTACAAGCTGCGACTGTAGGATGAATATTTCGAATATGTGGAAGTAGAAATGAAGATAAAGAAACATGTGGGCATTCTGATTCAATACCCCCCGTGGAGGCCTGCAAGAGTTTCTCCATTTCGTCCAACTCTATATTGGAATGTATCGAACTGAATGATCCGTCTGGTTTCAAGATGAAATCAACTAGATTCGAAAACAGTGATAACTGTGATTCATGGGATCGATGACGTTCTTCTTGTGAAGGAAGAACTGCAACCGCGGAGGAAGTTGGACACTCAGAGTTATCCTTTGAGGTATGAACTGCGATCAGGGAGGTGGGTGAACCCTTAGATTTATCCTGTGAAGGAAGAACTGCACCCGCGGAGGAGGTTGGACTCTTGGAGATGCCATCACCACCTTCCGTTCGTTCCTTCTCTGGTACAAACTCAATAAGTTTCACTGTTGGTATCTTCAAGGTTTCTGTACATGGGTTTCGTAGATAGTATCTGCCCTGAGATGTGACGACGTGATATCCTCGAAAGGGTTTTTCATAGTCGATCGTCCAAAATTCGAGTTCATCCAGTTCTACCTTAACAGCCTCACCATCTGTTTCTTCTTCTTCTCGTTGTTGCTGCTGTCCCTTCGGAGGAATAAGTCTCCCTGCCAATACATAATGTTGCATATCCATCGTATCGATGGGTAATGAGACTCTATGAAAGGGATGTTTACATTTGAATTCGTCAAGATATCCCAATCCTGGATCGGGTTTCCGAAATAGATACCATCCTTCTAGGACACGGATCGGTAGATGTGATAGGAATTCTTCATCGTCCAACATTTCTTCAATATATAACTTGTTGGAAGGATAACTACTAGATCGTCTTGGATGGTCAAACATTCCCTGGGGATAAATCGTATCAACCTTTCATCATAGAAAGAGAGACCGTGCGTTGAGAGAGAGAGTTCGAAGGTGGGAAAATCATCGTTTTTCTACAGCAGTTTTTACGATCCAAAAGAAGGAATTTTTTTCTTACATCTTCTTCTGATAGACTACCGGGCACCTTCCTTCGGCCCATCACCTCCTCACTGTCAGTTGCCATGCTTCCGTTTGTGGAATCACTGTCATCCATCGAAACAACTTTGCTCTAGGATGTATGTAGGTTACAATACACGGGGTCATCAGACATGATCGACCTTTTCTCCAAATGAAGAGCAAAATGTCACTGTTTCTTACGGTCCAACGTTGGCGGGTTGCGGATCTTTCATATGGCCCCTCCGACTAAAACTCCGACGAGGGCGAACGGCGAACGGCGAACGGCATCTGTCATCCGTCGAGTGTCGAGCCATCTGCTACACGGAATCTGGAATCACGCAAGGGCCCCTTTCCGGCCGTCGGGCTGTCTAGAAACGTGTGACCCCAGAAGATCGAAGAAATGGCCTTCGAGGGAGCGGTTGGAGAGCAAAGGCTATTTGGGTCAAAGCTGACTGTGGTCTAAAACTATTTACCGTTTGTTACGCGAACGATCTGTAACGAACGGTCCGGAACCTCCTAGAAAGCATAGCATCTGCAAACACCCCCATCTCGAGGAAAGCTGTCACCCAAAAAAAGATAGCGAAAAGAATATAAAGTTATGTCTGCTCCAGTTGAAGCCGCAAATCAGGGCCGTCGTGCCAATGAGGGTTCGGGCCCACGTATGGACAGTGCTGCACTTGGACATATCGGTGGAGATTCCTTCATCCAACGTGAGGCAAATCCCGAATGGTTGAAGAAACGAGAGGCAGTTTATGAGTCCATCAAGGAAAAACGTGACGAGGAACGCTCGAAGAAGGTCCCTGTAGACATCACTGTTACGATGCCTGATGGGAAAGTCTTGAGTGAAGATAAGGAGGGAGTGAAGTTTCAAGCTTGGAAGACCTCTCCGTATGATGTGGCAGTCTCCATTAGTCAAGGCTTGGCAGATGCAAGTTCAGTCGCTCGTGTTACCTATGCCAAGTTCGTTGATGATTACAGTCTATTTGAAGATGGTATGGAGGGAGAAGATGTCCTTATGGAGGCTATGGAGGATCTTTCTATTTCCGATGAGGCTTCTGAAAAGAGCCTTTTGTGGGATATGACACGGCCATTAGTCGGACCAGTCTCAAAATTGGAATTTTGCAAGTTTGATGATGATCGTGATGCGAAGACTGTATTCTGGCATTCCTCTGCCCATATTCTAGGTGAAGCCTTGGAACATTTGTATGGTACCAAGTTGACCATCGGCCCTCCATTGGCGGGTGGATTCTTTTATGACTCCTACATGGGAAAGGACACCCTGAAGGAAGATGATTGTAAGTCAGGAATGTAGATGAATGAAGACCCAATGTATGACATGTCAGTTCCACTCACAAGTAACTTACCATATTGTTGCAACTTCTTTCCGACGACAGACCAAAAGGTTGAACAAGAGGTCAATAAAATTATCAAACAGAAGCAAAAGTTTGAGCGTATGGTCGTTACCAAGGAAGAAGCATTGGAGCTTTTTGCGGACAATCCATTCAAGCAACAAATTTTGACTACCAAAGTTCCGGATGGTAGTCGTACTACTGTCTACAAATGTGGTGATTTGATTGACTTGTGCCGTGGACCTCACCTAGCCAATACTGGGAAGGTCAAAGCCTTTGCCGCCACACGTCACTCAGCTACCAACTGGTTGGGTAAGACTGATAACGATTCTTTACAACGTTTGTACGGTATCAGTTTCCCCGATAAGAAGCAGTTGAAGGTTTGGCAGGAAAACATGGAAAAAGTAAGTTTGTGTCGTGGTGTAGTTCTATCTTCTCTTGGGACTGCCGGGCAATGATGAAAAATCATTCGAATCTCATTCTCGGAAACACGATGACCGAAACATTTCCATTCCGCTGATTCTACTGAGACCCACTGCTTAATATCTTTATATATTTTTTATTTTTGCGCATGTTGCCTAACCGCCTTTCCTTTCTCTTGTCAATAGGCCAAGGAGCGGGACCATCGCCGGATCGCAGCAAAGCAAGAGCTCATCATGTTCCACGAGTTGTCCGCGGGAAGTGCTTTTTGGTTACCCCATGGTGCCCGCATCTACAACAAGTTGATTTCCTTCATTCGTTCACACTATTGGAAACGTGGATACGATGAAGTCATCACGCCCAACATTTTCAATTTGGATCTTTGGCATCGGTCAGGTCATGCCATGCACTACAAGGACGCCATGTTCTGCTTCGACGTCGAAGGTCAAGAGTGGGCAATGAAGCCGATGAACTGCCCAGCTCACTGTCTGATGTTTGGGTCCCAAATTCGTTCGTACCGTGATCTCCCAATTCGTTTGGCCGACTTTGGAGTCTTGCACCGAAACGAACTCTCTGGTGCCCTAACTGGGTTGACTCGTGTACGACGTTTCCAACAGGACGATGCGCATATTTACTGTCGCGAAGACCAAATCACGGCTGAAGTACTCGGTGCCTTGCAATTTATGAAGAGTGTTTACGACACCTTTGGAATGTCCTACAAGCTAGAATTGTCCACCCGACCGGCCAAAGCCTTGGGCGACGTCGCTTTGTGGAAGATCGCCGAAGCTGCGCTCGCGGATGCCATGAATGAATTTGTGGGCAAAGGAAACTGGCGAGAAAACCCCGGAGACGGGGCTTTTTACGGACCCAAAATTGACATCAAGGTCATGGATGCGATGGAACGTGTCCATCAATGCGCCACGATTCAACTCGACTTCCAGCTTCCAATCCGTTTCGACTTGAAGTACACCACTGACAGCAAGGAAGAAGGAAAGCAATTTGCACGTCCAGTCATGGTCCACCGTGCCATGCTTGGATCTGTGGAACGTATGTTTGCTGTCTTGTGCGAGCACTGGGCTGGAAAGTGGCCTATGTGGATCAGTCCTCGTCAAGTGATGCTGATCCCTGTCCACGCTCAATTCAATGATTATTGTGAAGAAGTTAGGCAGATGCTCCGTGACGAAGGGTTCTACGCCGACGTCGATACCTCTAAGGCTACCTTCCAGAAGAAGGTAAGAAACGCTCAAATTGCTCAATACAACTTTCAACTTGTAGTTGGAGAAGCCGAAGTCACCAATCGAAGCGTGAATATTCGTACACGGGAGAATACGGTTGAAGGTGAAAAGAAGGTCGAAGAAATGATTGCCATGTTCAAGCAACTCGTTGCAGAACACAAGTAAAAACTACTATTAGGATTTTAAATGAACGTCGTGCAGAGACTGAAGTGGTTTAGAGAGACCCATGCTTACGGTTAGTATCAGGGACTACATGAAGGAACGAGGTGGTTCCTTGTCCTACTCTCGGCGATCGAATAAAGGAAAACAACATACAGTTACAGCTTGATAAAATCTCTTCCCGGCCGATGGGAAGAGAAGTACGAGGTGTAGGTGGAGAGGCCATGGTTGCATCGGGCCGAGAGTTGCCTCGTTGGAAAATCGACTAATGCTAATTCAGCAGTCGAAGTGTTCCACAATGGTATTGAAGATCGAGTAAGTAAAAGTGTACATTCAAATGTTTATCGTTCCTAATGCTATTGGCCGTCGAATATACCATCGTTCCGTTTATTGAAAGAATCTGACAAATGAACCTCTCTCTCTCTCTCTCTCTCAACTGTTCAACTTGATTATTGGCATGATCTTTCCTGTATTCTTTTCACTCTCGATACAAAGATCGACACCTACCTTGGCGTCTTTCTCGAAACTCGTTTCTTTGTGTTGTTGCTGATGTTTAGTTTGCGGTCGACGGGGTGTCACAGTCAAACATCCAATTCACCCCAAACTTGTCTTTGCACGAACCATGGTAGGATCCCAGAACATATCTTGGGGGGGGCGTATCGACTTCACCTCCCTTGGAAAGTGCAGCAAAGATACGATCGACTTTCTCCTACGATTTCGGCATGAGAACGATCTGTAAGTTGTTCCCTATGGTGTGATAACCCTTACCCTTAGCGGGGGTGATGTCACAACCCATAAGGGCCATTTCCTCCGAAATCGGAAGTCTCATGTGCAAGATGAGATTCTTCCAATCTTCTCCGTTGGTCTTCGAGTCTTCAGCATTGGAGGAGGGTGTTGTACTATCTTCCTCGTCTTTGGGGGATCCTTCTTCCTCCGAGTGTGGTGGCATGTTACCATACGTAGATATCATCGTAAAGTCTCCACCAAAGATACCACGATAAAACTCCATTGCCTCTCGGCAATTACCATCAAAATTGAGATAGATACCAACCTGCACTGTTGAAATTACAAGGAATGGGACTGGCGTGGGGAGAGAGAAACCAAAAGGCCAAAACCAATGAACGGGATGGGAAACCGGGGAGAACGAGACCACAAGGGGTTCTCAATTGTCGAAACACCTGTAGAATAATATGATGGGGGCGAGTCTCCGTCGTCGCGGGGCTAAAGGACTGTTGGTGGCAGTTCGAAAGTCGGCTTGAAGTTTCGAGACGATTTTCTACCTTTCAACCGTACGTGCATCCCCGTGCTCTGGACATTTTACCGGTCTGTAAGTGAAAAGCTACCGCCGACGAATTCGACAGAATCTTGGGTCGTGTCGACTGTAGAGCTCTCTCGGAGATTCACTCATTCCATGATGTCTTCAGAGTATGTTCGTGACTACTATACCCACCTGGGTAACACCCTACACTGCACGCGAACGAAGTATGTAACTGTAAAGATACATCTTCATTGAATTGTTGATATACTAGTTCATGGCAAAGGTCTCGTCGATTCAGTAAGAGGCGAACCTGTGCGATGTAGAATCGAGTTTGAGCTTACAGTTATTCCCGTCTAGGAGACAAACTTCGGAGCGTTCCGGAACTATGTCAATGTAATTCTACGGGAATGACGATGAATTGGAACCATCTCTGGTCGAATGGAAGAAAAATTACTGGTATCTTCTTGTCGATGACCCCGGACAAAACTATGGTATGGAGTAGGATTTGTAGAGAAATATACAGGAGGGATGACAGCCTAGATCGTTCGGGGCATGTATTCACCAATGCCGTCCTTTGTCACCGATTCGATGAAAACCGTCTACCACTTTTCAGTAGTATTGAGCAAGAAGGACTTGCTAGAAAATAATGGCGTACATTAGAATGTTTATCGTCCCTATCGCTGCTCGACGTCGGAACGTCTTTTCGTTCCCCTCTCAATCACTCACCGTCCAACTTGATTTTCTTACTAGCACGGTCTTCCTCCGTGGTTTCATTCTCGATAGGAAGATCATCACTTGCTTTGGTCTTTGCCACATTTGCTTCTTCTACAGGTTGTTGTTGTGGATCCTTCCCGGCAGCAGGAGTCTCACAGTTGAACATCCAGTTCAAAGACTCATCTGACCACCTTCCTCCCATAGGGATCCATTGGGCTGTTTTGTGACTGGGCGTAGTAACAACCACATAAAATGACAAGTACCTTCAATTATCATGAAGAAAGATTGGTCAAAGAAGTGAGGGCCTTGGTAGATCGCTATGGAGCGGAGCAGTGCCAAAATGTCGTCGATTCAATGACGTCGACCAGAGACAAAGGAACAGCACGGAGAAATCATGTACCATCATCCATGCAGACTATGTTGGTAATGTATTTGTGAAACTATTTCATGCCAAGCCCGAAGACACTCTCAGTATAGTCATATCGGAATCGAATCCCAATCCCACTTCGATGCTACAAGCCTTCGAAGACTACTATGACTCCCTCGTCATCAAAGTCCATCCTCCTCTTATCAATCCAAGCAGCCCTGCGGGTCGACCAGCAGGATCAAGATTCGATCAATTGCATTTTGCCGGTAGACCAATCTCCAGTTTTAAACGTGAACGCAAAAGAACATCATATATCACCAAAGTTCTGGAAAGGAAGAAAGTAGCATTGTTGTTCGAAGGTATCATCATTGAATCCGATCGTGGAAGTCTGGATGGAAGCCCACAGTTCATGCCTTTGATCAGAGATCTTGTCTTGAAAGATCGATCGCTGTCATCCTTTACTGTATCCAGACATCATTTTAGCGTCAATGGCACTATAGCGTTGGGAGAAATCATCAGAGCGAATCAGTTGCGATGCTTGGTCGTCGATCCATGGGCGATTGAGGGAATCTTTGATTTTGCAGGACATTTGACCCGGTGCCTACAGGCGCACATTGAGACGTTCGCGAATGGATCAGTCCTTCGAGAATTACGCCTTGGAAGGCTTCCAAGCTTTTTTGATTCACATGAAGAAAGGAGACAGATATTCGATGTCATCGGAACAATTCCAAGACTACAGAGTTTCTCCGTTCGGATTCAAGATCCTGTCACACTGGAGCTACTGACAGAGTTTATCAAAGTCTGGAAGATACCATCGGTCGCTTTCAACTGTGATTTTTCTTGTGGTGACGCGAATTTGCGACCAGTCTTTGATGCCACCGTGGCCTCAAGATATCTGAAGCACTTTTATTTTTCATGGGGATTACCTGGGGACTCGTCCAGGGAAGAAGATGCCGTCGCACCAATCCTGCAGTCGATACAATCTCCAACACGTAGCCTGCAGACAATTGACATTCGAAACCCTATGGACTTTCCTTCGAATGTTCTATCCCTCGCGTCATTAGGAAAGGCGAGGACAGAGAGAGGTGCTGCAAACAGCCAGCTACGACAGGTTGTGTTCCCTGTTTCTTTGGAGCCCGAATGCAGCAAAACTATGAAGGAATTGTATAGAGTTCTGCTTGGAAATCATCCATTCTTTTACTAGTTTGGATCCATCATTAATTTGGCGAGACAGAATGGAATGGCTCTTTTGCACGAGGAGATCTTTCCAACGATTCCAAGTGGTTTATGGCCGATCATTTTGTCCCAAGATTTCTCATCTCCTTCGCTCAGGGGTCGGTGTAATCTAGTAGAATCGATTGTTGATTCTCAATATAAATTCACTGTCACCAACAGTAAATTCGATGACGTGAAGAGGCCTCGATATCTCTGGACAAGCAGGTACAACATGATACTCAAGCTAGTCAAGGCTGGCATTGTGGGAAACCCCGTTGATCGTGTTGGAGTGCTCTCCACAAAAGAACAAGTTTCTTCGGAAGGTTCCTGAAAACACAGATACGACGGGATGACGTTTCCCATTGGGTATGTTGATAGTGAAAACATGCGAAGAAGTATCGAGGGTACGTAGCAGCGTTCAAACCAGTTCCATATAGGGGAACGGTGAGAGACAAAGACGATTTTGCTTGCCATGAACTGATAGGATCCATATCATCACTAAGGTTCCCTCTAGTAATCGTCGACGCCGATCTTTTTCCGTCAGTGGGGCTAAGGGGGTATAGTCGGCGTGAAGTTTTGTAGCGAATTTCTACGTTCCTAGCAGTACGTATTGTATTACCGTATTTGCCGAGGAGTGCCGGGGGGGCAAGGATTCTGTAGCATACCAAAAAGTCCTACTAGGTATGTACTAAAGGACCATACATTCCACACGCCCCACTGCTTCAAACAACACAACTTTTACACTCCATCTTTTCTCGTTGGATCGCTTCTGGTATCTCTTCACCTTACCTTTGACTATCCCTCCTTTTTTTGGTTTTTGTTCCAACTAAAATCAATGCAAAAGTCATGGAAGGAAGATCAAGAGGATATTGGGATAGACACGAATGTGTCACAGGAGGAGGACAAGGTTGTTGTTTTTGGGCAACCACCCGAGACGACAATTTTGGAAGAATCCTGGAAGGAATTGGAAGAAAAGGGATTTACACCCATCGTTGCGAATACTATGTTTAAGAATCCACATGATGAAGAATACAAGAATGAAGAAGAAAGTAGGACAGTATTAGATGTTGGTATGTCCTGTCTAGTCATCCACGACTTGTCCAAACTACCACCACTGCCAGAACCAAGATTTAGAGATCGTCGTCAGGAGAGGAATGTTGGGATATCTTTCGTTTTGACGATTATTTTGGTATGTATCGGTGTGACACATGGGATTTCACTTGAAGCGATTGGGGGGATAGAGAAGTCGACTACAGTATGGTGGATATTCCTTATTGCCATCTACATGGAAGCAGGCATCGCATGTATCCTTTTAGGAGCTTTATTGTTATCAGATTCTGGTGTCGTACATCGATCTGAAGAGACTATATACCCTATACCAATACAATGTGAAGATTGGATTAAGGCATATTTGGAGGGTAATGTCCATGATGATGTCCAACCACCAACAGAACGATATATTACCCCTTCTGATCCAAATCAACTCGGTGATTCCTATTGTGTCCGATGCCTAGTATGGCGAAGACGACAGGAATCGAAAAGTTACTTTCATTGTAATGTATGTCAACGATGTGTACGGCATTATGATCATCATTGTTCCGTCTTTGGAAGATGTATCGGAGGGAAGGGTTTATGGAATGGAAACTATCGTTTCTTTATTAGTCTCATTGGTTTCGGTGTCCTTGGATGTCTTACCAGTGCTATATGCCTACTCTGGAGTGCCTCCTTACGGTTCCATCCACTCCTTGCGGTACCTATGGCATGCATCCTCCTTTTTATGATTTATCGGATTGTTAAGACACGCAGTTTTGCGAGGGGTTGTACCATCTGCTAACATTCGGGGGGAGGGGCGGGGGCATCATCCAGGGCACACACAAGGTAGGATTCAATTTCCGTTTCAAAAGAGCGAGACCCATTTACGCAGTATATTCTTCCAACACAGTCCCGACAGGTTCCTCCTCCC
>Ga0194115_10006205_pt1 | contig 12181 bp, 8 predicted proteins | sample TA2MahsurfametaG_3_FD_148656 | JGI IMG/M metagenome (GOLD analysis project Ga0194115, IMG submission 148656) | Freshwater microbial communities from Lake Tanganyika, Tanzania - TA2015002 Mahale S4 surface | ecosystem: Environmental > Aquatic > Freshwater > Lake | place: Tanzania: Lake Tanganyika... | reverse complement strand
CCAAAAATAAAAGCAATTAGAAGGCTACCGAATGATGAAAAGCATAAAAGTGACCCCATTCATCTATCTTGCAGCATTAATTTTGATTTAACATGAAGCGTCTTGCAATTCTCGCCTCTGGCTCTGGTAGCAATGCTGAAAAAATCATGGAGTACTTTGCGCATTCCTCCAAAGGAAAAGTGGTGTTGGTGGCCTCCAATAAGACTGATGCTGGGGTATTGTCTCGAGCACAAAAATTTGGAGTTCCCACATTAACGTTTACTCGACCCGAATTGGAAGAGGGCCTACTTTTGGAAAAGCTCAGAGAGGCCCAGGCAGATTGGGTGATATTGGCTGGTTTCTTACTCAAGGTTCCCGACGCATTGATCCGAGCCTTTCCCGATCGCATGGTGAATATCCATCCAGCCTTGCTTCCCAAGTACGGAGGAAAGGGCATGTATGGGCATCACGTGCACGAGGCCGTAAAGGCTGCTGGGGAGACCGAGTCAGGGATTACCATCCACCTAGTCAACGAGCACTACGACGAGGGCAAGATTATTTTTCAGGCGGCTACTCCCCTGCTTCCTGAAGACAGTGCGGATACCATCGCCGCTAAAGTGCTGGCTTTGGAGCATCGATTTTTTGCTGAGGTAATCGAGAGTTTACTGTAATCGTTATTCTCTTTCTCATCTTCGGTTGGAGATTCGAAGGTAGGCATTACCTTAAGTTGAAAATAATAAATACAAATCTTTTTGTTAGTAGATAAACTATTAACTGAATGGATTAGAGCAAGGAGCTTTAATTCTATATATTATTTTTAGCTAACAGCTTGGGCCGATCAAATACTAAAATGTCAAATTACAGTCAATTCATTGAGGAATGAAGTTAAAATTTGATTTTCAAAAACCGAGTTCATACCACTTATAGCCTCCCCAATTTTTTTGAAAAAACTAAATAATTGAATAAATTACATCCAATAGAAATCAATTTGATACCTATAAACCAAAATCCTAATTTAGGATTACCCTACATTTAAATCTTCCTAAATAAAGGTAGATTTTCAAAACAAGAGGTTAAAAAATTAACTAGATTTTATGACTAGAATAAAAGGGAAAGAGCAATTATGTAGTTGCGAAAAAAAGTACTTCAAGTCTTTTCAAGGATTTGGAGATCGTACCTTAATTGATCGGTATCCCGATATTGAAAGTATCGTCTTAAAGAAGGTTAGTGAAAAATATCGACATTTTTTAGCAGAACCCGACGATGAAGGAGATACCATCACCTGGTATTCCAAACCCTACCAAGAGACGCCCAGACGATTTTCCGAATTAAATGAGGAGGATAAGGTCATCTACGAGCAAATAAAAAATGAAACCCTTGCTCATTATCAAAAAGTAATTGGTGAACTAAAAAGAGAAAACCAAACTAGCGAAGCGGAAGCCTTAGAAGGTGCACTCAAGTACATCAATGAGGATTTTATTTTTTGTTACGATGAAGCGGTAGTACTGGGCACCTGGGGAATGCAATTGAAGGAGAATTTTAGGGAATCTCTAGGCACGATTTCTAAGAATTTATTCAAAATAAAAAAGAAAGCTCCTGTAGTTCCTCCCGCAGTAGAGGAAGTGCCTCAAGAACAAGAAGAAGTCGCCCAAGCAGAAGAAAGTCCACTACAAATTCGATTTGATGCAGGAGAACAGGGACAACTCATCGGGACCGGTGAATTTCAAAAAGCGAAAGGAGAATCCATTGCAGAACATGAAATACCGAAAGTTGAACCCAAGGCAGGGTACCAGTTTACAGGATGGGATATAAATCCAAGCAATTTTCTGGCAGAGGGAGATGCCGTCTTCACAGCCCAATATACTCCCATCGTCCCACCCGTGGTGGCCGCACTGCCCTGGTATACCCGACTATGGAATTGGATTAGGAATTTTCTTTTCAGCAGAGGCTGTTTACGTTGGTTCTTATTGCTATTATTCTTATTGCTTTGGCTGTTGCAATGCTGCGAAAGAGAATCTAAGAAATTGGAGGATTGTTCGGAAAGAATTGAGGATTTGGAAAGGCAAATAGATAGCCTAAACCGCAGTCATAAGGAATATAGAGATAGTGTAGCAATTACTGACAGCTTGGAATTTGATGCTATACAAGAAGAATTAGATAGCATTTCAACTGCCATATTTTTTGAAGGTAATACAGATAATATTATAGAATATTCAGAACAGCAATTGAATGCGATAGTGGAGAAATTAAATAGAATCAACGGTTGGAAACTAGAAGTAAGGGGATATTGTAGTTGTTGTACCTCACAAGGTGACCCTGAACTTGATGATCAAAGAGCTAATAAGGTAAAAGAACTTTTAATTAGAAAAGGGATTCCACCCGAGTCTATTCACGCCAATGGTTTGGGGGATTCAAACCTTGTACCTTGTAATAGAGAATTAATTAAATGGATCAATGGGAGAAGAATTATTTGGAATGAAAATATGCGTGTAGAGATTAAAATTTCTAGGATATAATTAATCAAGCAATGAAATTCATATTTTTATTCAGCGTATTTTTTTTATTGTTGAGTCAACTCATGGCTCGAGAAATTGAAAGTGTGAGCGATTCTTCCCAATCCAAGCCGGAAATTACAGTAGGGATGTGGATTGATCAATTGGGGAATTTAGATTATGAAAATAATACCTGTGAAATAATAGCGTATGTCTGGGTGACTTCTGAGGGCTCAAAGTACGATTTAGAAAATAGTGCAGATTTTACCAATTCCTGGGAAAATGAAATCTTATACTATGAAATTGACTCTGTAATATCCAATGGAAAATTAATATTTAACGAACTGATTAAAGTAAAAATTAATAACATTTCAAATTTTAAATTAAATAGTTTCCCTTTTGATACCAATGAAATACTAATAAATGTAGAACTAACAGGCCACTTTACGGGAGATTTAAAAATTGCTGTAGATCAAATTAATTCAATCATCAATCCAAGCATAAATCCAGAATGGAAAATTAGTCAGTCACCTTTAAGCTATCAAAGGAATATCTGGAATTCTGACTATGGAAATCTGAGGGAAATCAAAGAAGTGGATGCCATTCAAACCAAGCTCGTATTGAAGAGAAACGCTTGGCCCATCTATTTTAAGCTATTCTCTATTTTATTTTTAGCTTTCATCTTAGCCTCCCTTTCCTTTTTCTTACCCAATCAAAAAAGTGAAGAGAAGGTGGCTATTGTGGTAGGAGCACTTTTCACAGCTATTGGAAATAAATATATTACCGAATCCATCATCCCCATGTCCAATAATTTTGGATTATCGGATCAAATCCACTTCACTACTTTATTTTTTATCTTATTAATCATCATGTTCGCTATTTACGAACAACGTAAGAAAATCAGAGATTCCATCTTTTTAGATATCACTATATTTACTACCTTTTTGATCTCCTATGTCGTTACGATTATTTTAATTACAAAAAGTTATATGATAGGATAAAAAACGAAGTAAGTCGTTTAAATAACCTGAAATTTTATTATTCCAACATCAAATTAAGAAAAGAAATTTACTTAAAATTTTTCCTTGAGATAAGACAAATCAGCATCTATATCTCTTTGTTTCTTTTGAATAATCTCAGAAATTATACTGGTCAGGTAGGGATACTCATTAAAGGTAAATTCATATTCATAAAAATAAATAGTGAGTTGATCGAGAATATCGGCAAACTTTCTATCCCTAAGGACATCATTTCCCGCTCCAAACGATTTAGAATCCAGACTGATTAAATTTACTAAAACCTGTTGCAGAGCTTCATTTCTAATTCTATAATTATTTAAAAGTTCAATAGACTTTACAGTAGCACTGGTTTGCTCAAGCGCATTTAGTTGCTTTATCAGTTCTAACACCCGCCCTTCATCATATTTTTTTGCTAGCGCAAGTCTAGACGCATGATACACTTGAAGATTCTTTAATTTTTCTAAAACTTGAGGATTACTGCCTAAAAGTACTAAATCTCTTTGAATACTACTTTTGGAGGTGATTTCTTGTAATTCATCGAAAGGCTTGTCATAAAAAGTTATCAGTTCGCTTATAATAACTTGCTTTCCCTCTTCTTTTTTTGCAACCAATTCTTTCGCATGCGCCGCTTTAATTTCTGTTAATTCTATCTCCTTATCCTGAATAATTTTCTTGTTTGCAGACAGTTCCTGGTTTCGCACCTCTAAGTCTTTATCCCGTTTATCAAGTTCTTTTTTTAAATTACTTTGCTCCAATTTCTCTTTCTCATTTTTTAAATTTGAGATTTCTTCATCTTTCTTTTTTAAATCTTTAGAATAAGTTGCTTTTTCTTTTTCAAAATCTTTTATTTCAGCTTTTAGTTTCTCTATTTCTGCATTACGGGTTTGAATTAAACTGGAATCTGAATTTATCCTTCCTTTAAGCTTATCATAATAGCTAAGAGGTATAGTGACTTGAGATTCCTGCCCATAAACTTGAATAGAACAGAGTAACATTAAAGCTAAGAATACCACATTTTTCATAATTGGTTCGTATTATATTTTACATGTAATCATCTGCTTTCACCTCATAATCCTTGATTAAATTGGTCAATTGACGATGGTTTCCTAGAGGAAATTTTTGTTTAAATGAAGCAACTTCGTTTTTCAGTTTTCTAGTAATGGCATTTTGAAAGTCAGAAGTCTTACTAAATTCGGTATACCTTCCACCATGATAATTTATTTTTTCAAGTAGGTAGTTATAATTATTGTCTGATAGGTACTGCCGAACATTCCTTAAATCTTCTTTTAATCGAGCGCAATTGTTGACATATGCATTTTCTAAATTTGCCGAAAGGTACTGTTCTGATCTTTGAATTTTATCCGTCACATCAGGGAATTGATTGTCCAATTGTTGTACAGGAATTGAGAAAATTTTACAAGAATTTACAAAAGCTGAAATCTCGTCATACTTGGCCAAAATGGATCTTATTTCCACAAATGAATTGGACATGTCACTTCGCGATTCCAAATAAGGAGATTTACTTAATTCCCTCATTTCAGCTCTAATTAGATTGAGCTCTTCCACTTTCCATTCAGATCTGCTAAACACATACTTCGCTTGTGCCACAAATTTGGGAGCATAGGTGGAATATAAAGTTTTATGTAAAGATTCACTGACCTGGTTATTCTCACTTTCAGTCTGACCAAAATGTTGTTGGCTTGCAAAGTCAGTAATCCGGTAATGAATATCCTTATAAAATTGATGACTAAAGGTACTTTCAGGTTGATTGGCCAAAGAGTCTATTTTTCTATCGATTTCTTCAATAAATTGGTTTTTTTCTATTCCTGGTGGGACTATAACACCAGTTCCTCCTTCCCCAACCATAGAATTGATCAAAAACCCAATCAATGCTAAAAACCCAATTAGCAATATTACCTTTACAGCCTTCATAATTAATTATTTAAATTATCTCTGATTGATTTCAAATCTTTTCTATCGTCACGATTTAGATTCTTAATTTCTTTAAGGTTAGTAATTATATATTCAATTTTATCTTTATTTTTCTGATCAATTGTTTCATTTAAAAATTCATCCCATACCATTTTTATTGGAAATGGTTCGCTACTCAATAATTCTTTTAATTTATCGTCGAATTTCTTATTGAGAGTTGTTTGATCATTACTATTCGAATCATTTTTCCCAGTGGAAGGATTATTTTGTTCTGTTGGCTGATCTGAAGATGAATTTTTATTGTTTGTTTCCTCTTGCTGACCTTCATTTGATGAGGCTCCGTCTCCTGATGTAGTTTCAGAAGAATTTTTAATATCAGCAATACGTTTATCTAATAGTTTCCCTACATCATCAAGAGTATAATCCTTAATCTTAACCCCCCAAGTAATTTCACGAATAGAGCTAGTGTCATTGTCCTGTGCTAGAAGAAGAGAATCAATTTTAGTTTTTATTTCTTTTTGTTTAGGATAACTAAAAAGACCCCTTCCATGCTTAATAAGTGAGTCTAAATTACCGTTATCAAGGTACCTTCTAAAAGCGATGGCACTATCTAATTTGGAACATAAATCTTTATTTTTACTTAGAAATGTTGAATCTTTTGTTGAATCATTTTTGCAAATTTTCTTTAGACTATTCAAGGAATCTAATTTCATCTCGTTCCCAGCCAAATATTTTTCGATTTTTTCTCTATCTGTGAGGCGATCCGGCTTCCATATATCTTTCAGTAGAAAGTATGCTCCTAATGCGATGAAAATGGGAAGTATTCCCCAGACTACTTTGGGAACTTTTCTATACCATAATTCTTCAAAAGAAGCTTGGTAGTATTCGCAGTCCCCTCTTTTTCCCATCGATTCCCATCCGGAAAATTTATAGCCGTACTTTGCATCACAGCCTAAATCTTCAGGAAGTTGCCTTCCCGTAAGCTCCAGAGGCTCCCCTTTCCAGGTGTTCTTCCCCTTACGCTCATCGATCTTTAATTGGTAAGATCTTCTTTCAGAAAGAGATCCTCTTGCCGATTCAGGTAATTCTTCTAAATCCACCGTCTTTTCTTTGTGATCCGTTGCGGGGGAAAAAGTAAATGTTTTTGATTTATAGTCGGGATGGGAGACAGTAATTTGCCAAGTCCTAGTGACTTCATCTCCTCTAAACTCAATAAAATCATCAGTAGGCCGAACGCTCTTGTTGCTCACTGTTATTCTAGCGTCACCTAGAAATTTGTTCCTATCTCTACTATCAAAAACCCTGATTTTTAATCTTACCGTTTCAAGGAGGGTAATCGTAATCTCCTGGTTTGCAGACACCTTGGATAGCTCCTTGGCTTCGGATTCCAAATTGCCTTTGATTCCTTTAATAAAATAATTTTCATTTAGTTCTTCTTCTCTCAGGATAATGGAATTATCTACCAGGTTTCTTTTCCTTTTGGTAATCGAGGAGAAGGCAAAAAGTTCGGCGTCTAAGATCGGACGAGAAAATTTATCCTGTGCTTTGACCTGAAACTTGAAGGTTTTTTCATTTAGAGCAATATCCTTGATCGTTATGGTTTTACTGTCCTCATTAATGAGCAAGTAGGAGGATCCAATTTCTACACAGGTTCCCTTTTTGACCACTGCATCATGGTAGGTTTTGGACCAAGTGATTTCTAATGGATCATTTCTCCTTACCTTTTTATTCATGAGTGGCACCCCATTTACCTTTACCTCTAGCCTTACACCTCCTTGAGACATCGTGGAATAAATAAGTCTATAGCTTTGGTTGTTTAGGTCAATTTTCCCTGTCAAATTCCCATTGGGATGATGGCGAATTGACTTCAATGGGTTTTCCAATCGATTTTCTAAGGACTTATCAATAAAAAATACCTGCTTAAATCTTGTGTATTCTTCTTGAGACGGTGCGTCAAAATATCGCTCTAATTCTAAATTATCGGAATAATAGATGTGGGCTGGGTCTTCCCCACCTGTCGGGTAATTTTCTCCCGCATGGACAACATCTCTTAATTTGTGACTGTAATTTTTAACTATATTTTCAAAAATGCTCCAATCTTCTTGTACAAAATCTAAGAAATAATCGGGGCAATACTTGGTAATGTAGGTTTGCACTAACTCATCCAACAATTCAATCACCTGAATTCCCGGTAATTTTTTATTGTTCGATATAAAAAGGGAAAAACCAATATTGCCTAGCCCCTGTCTTTGTACATCTTGAATAATAAGCTGCTTGGTGAAGATTTGACCCCCTGATGCGAAGGCTAACGTATAAAAAAATTTCCCTAGTAATAGATTATTGCTACTGCCATCCGGGCGTAAGTCCCCTGCAAATTGGAAAAATTCGGGGGGAGTAGGTTTGGGATACAGTACTTTGTAGCCATCTTTTCTTCCTTGAACAAATAATTTCATCTGCATCACTTGTTAAAAATATCAAAAAGACTTGTTTTGCTCCCTGGAATCCTTTGCATCAAAATTTCCAGCAAATTCTCTGCGGAACGTCCGTCAAAATCACCAATTTTCTGGAAATACACCTTTCCTAAGGAAAAAGGTTCAATAGTTACATTTCCACCATTTATTCCTTCTTTTTTACAAATATCCTTTAAGGTTTCAATAAATGCCTTGTAATTATTTTCATTAAGGTAATTCTTTGCATATTCCACCCACCTTTCTCTTTTTACCTCATTGCCTGATTCATCTCGAAGCAAATCACTTTTAGTAAGTACTACAAAAATGGCATCGGTGGACTTACCAAAAATTTTATGGTCTTTAAAATAGGTGGTCGCTGCCGCTAAGTAATCACTTTGGCAGAATCCATTGCCATCAGGTCTATTTTCCCTATTGTAATCGATAAAGAAAAAATGGATTTTTCTATTGTTATTTCTTAAAAATGATCTGAGGGTATTGAAAGTTTCCTCGTGAGAAACAGTTTCAAGAGGATGGCCAGAATTCAGGTCAAGAAAACATTTGAAAATCTCACCACTCAATTCAATCAAGGAAACATAGCGTAAGGCCTTTTCATTGGGTCTTTTAAGGGTAAAGGGCAAATACTGGGTACTTTCCAAAGCTGTGGGCGCAGGCAAGTAATCGTTGGCAAGTCCATCATCAGAAAAAATATTCGTCAATTGTGTAGCATATCGGTATCCCGGGCCTGTAGCAAGATTTATAAAACCTTTTTTTCTAGATACATTCAGCAAGGCTCCCAAAGCACAGGTTTTCCCAGAACCAGGTGCACCCCAGAAATATACTTCAGTGAAACCGGCAGGGATAGCGGTAGGTGTTTGACCAAGAAGTAATTCAACATTTTCTATATTCTGCAAATTTTCAATGGCGGAAAGTGGAATACCACAGTTGATCAAATCATCTTCAGAAATTACGTGTTGTAAAAACTCAATAATTTTTGAAGGGGGGTAGGCATTTGGATTTCTTTGAAGGTTACTCAGTATGGTTTGTTTCTGAGCCTGGTAATTTTCTTTCTGCCTTTCCAAAAAAGAGATGATTTGTTGGGCTTCAGCCACATGCCTACCCGCAGGATATTTCCTAAGGTATTCTCTCAAAGAAACTTCATCTCCTCCACGCTGAGCAAGCTCCCAATCCTCTTCGTCTCTCCCCTCCAACTCTCTTTGCAAGGCAGTGATTCTATTTCGTTTTACGACACTCAAATCCCCCGTTTGCATCAATTCCTCCAAGGTTATATTTCCCTCCTTGATTTCTGTAAAGAGTTGTTCTGCAGTTAGGCTATCGATGTTTGCTAAAATTATAGATCTTTCTAATGGCATAATTTTTCTGTTAAAGCTTTTAAAGTTCTTTATCGTCTGTAGTGGAATCCCCAAAAAATAGTTTCAATACATTGCCTCTTATTCTATAATGCCTTTTTGAAATCAAATAAGAAAATAACATTAAAAAATATAAGCCCAAACCAACACCTATTCCCATTGGATTTGCTGAATTCTTAGTTGTAAAAATAGTTGAAACTTCATCAAAAGAAATAGGAGAGTCAAAATCAGTAGTTTCCTCCCCTTTTTGACGATAGATGGAATTTTCGTTTAGCTTGGAATTCCATGATTTCACCCCGCTATTTAAATCATTTACAATTTTGACCACTTCAATTGGTGACCAATTTTCCACCTTACTTTTTGAATCGGAAAGCCAAGTCACATTTTCTTTCATTTCCTCATAATTTGATGGCTTCAATTTGTATTCCAATGCATCTACCTTTGCCTTAATTTGAGTTTCATCGGAAGTTCCTGAGATAAAACCAAAATCTTCGTACTGGGAAGGATTTACAATTTTAGCTTGAACGATACTTTTTAATTTGCGCTCGTATAAACTTATTCTATTGTCTGCATACGCATCGTAAGCTTCAAAAAGCCCCTCTGCCTCAGTAATATTGGAAATGATTTTATTTTGAATTTCTTCTTTTTGTTGGCTTACTGCAAAGTAATGTACCAAAGGAGAAATAGAGAAATAAGCTACGACAGCGTAGGTAATAAATAAGATCAGCTCGGTAAGGATAGTGGTTTTAAAATTTCTTGAAGCTCTTTTGAGTATCTTTAACACATAGGCAATCATGCCAAGACCAAAGGCAAAGGCTGAGGCCATAATAATGCTCTTGGTTAAATCTCCGAGGGTTAAGAAATTATAACCTAGGAAAAAAAAGAATCCAAAGGTAATCGCCCCCATCAGGGTAAGTAAATCTGCTAATGAAAATTTAGATTGATTCATTTTATTTTTATCTATAGTAAGTTTAGTCGTTAATATTTCTCAATTCGCGTTCAAGTAACTCTAACTGTTTTCTTAACCTCTCCATTTCACGTAATAACTCATTTTTTCTCTCTGATCCAGAGGCAGGGGGTTGCCCAGGATTTGGGCCAGTACCCAAGGTGAATGATCCTATAAAAATTCGTCCATCTTCTGCCTTAATTACTCCAGTGAATTCTTCCGTTTTATCCCCATATTTAACTTTAATTTTATAAGGAGAATCATTGATGCTGGTATGTTTTTGGTAATATGTTAGGTACACGTTATAGGTACCACCAGGAGCGCCTCCCGTAGGCCAATAAATATTTTCAATGGGTGTTTCACTATCAGGATATCCTCTATTGGTATCTATTTCCAACATTCCCCCGCTTGCAACCCTGGTATTTTGATAACTTACCGTACTTCCTGAGGGATCCATACAACTCAAATCCAGATCGTTGTAATTGTCCCAACTTAAAAGGACTTGTACATCTCCCGTTGAAGGAATTTGAGGTTGATTCTCTTGGCTTTCACAATTAGAAAAATCTCCCGATTTTACTTTTTCCAATACTTTATCAAGCTGAACTAAATTACCCACATTTCCTTCCACAGGCTTGCCAGTCCCTTGGAGTATGCATTTGATTTGTTCTGCCGTTAAATCATTTTTCAAACTTTTCATCAAAGCAATGGTACCCGTGATAATGGGAGTAGCCATACTTGTTCCATCCATCATTTTATACCCATCGTCTCCTACAGAACTGTAGATAGAAACCCCTGGTGCCGAAATGGTGGAGTAATCCCCGTAATTACTAAACACAGCCTTATCTAGATTTTGACTGTCTTTATCCAAGGCAGAAACAACCACAAAATTCTTGGGTCTATTCATGGGATTGATCCCTGCTAGCATATCATTATTTCCGGCGGCCATAACCACAATGGCATTGTGCTTTTCCGCAATTTCCATGACTTTTTGCCAAAGTCGCTCCTCTTCTTTAAATCGATTGTTTTGTAAATTTTCTTGTTCACTCTCAGGAAGTGATCCCGAAAATTCTAGTCCTAGGGAAACATTGATTACATCAGCTCCTTGATACAAGGCATATAAAATGCCATCTAGTATGGAGGTGGTAGTCATAATTTCCTGACTATCTGCTACTTGAATGGGCATAAACGCACAATTGGGTGCAATGCCGCTTAAGCCCTCCTGATTATCCATCAGGGCTAAGGCGGTACCCGCCACGTGGGTTCCATGGTCCACCTCTTGAGCAAAAATTTCGGAAGAATGTTCCCAAACATTATAGGGCATCACAACTTTACTTTCCAATTCGGGATGGTCTAAACTAAACCCATTATCAACAATGGCTATGGTCAGATTGGAAGAACCTTTTGTAATATCCCATGCCTTAGGTGCGTTTATCGCATTGAGGTACCAGGTATTTTCCGATGAAGAAAATGCAGGATCGTTTGGTATATAGCCTCCTTCAAATAAAGATTCATCAAAAACAAATAATTTGTATTCTGGGGCAAATTTTTCTGGAATTTCCGTCTTCAGGTTTAATCTTTCTGAGGGAGGAATCTCAATTTGCATTCGCTTTACTACATCGTCATAATATACTACCTTATAATTCTCGTCAGGATACTTAACTTTAAAATCTCGCGCTAAATCCATAATGGATTTATCCTCATTTTCCATTAAAATATTTAATCGATTACCAAGAATAACAGGATTTCCAGGTTCTCGAATGATTTCAGTACTATCTACAGGAGGCAATTCACCTTGATATGGAGGCAAGATATCTTCGTATTCAGGAGGAGTGGGGACTCTTTCGTATGGATTACCTGGATCATAAATTCCACCACGATCACTTACTAAAGAATCCTCTCCTATCCAAGGTTTACTGTCTATAGGATCAGGAATTGGCCTTACTTCTCTTTCGCAGCATTGCAACAGCCAAAGCAATAAGAATAATAGCAATAAGAA
>Ga0194115_10006204_pt1 | contig 12183 bp, 13 predicted proteins | sample TA2MahsurfametaG_3_FD_148656 | JGI IMG/M metagenome (GOLD analysis project Ga0194115, IMG submission 148656) | Freshwater microbial communities from Lake Tanganyika, Tanzania - TA2015002 Mahale S4 surface | ecosystem: Environmental > Aquatic > Freshwater > Lake | place: Tanzania: Lake... | reverse complement strand
AAAAGCCAAATTGGTCAGGTGTTCCCAATATAAAGTCAGTTGACAAAAAAAAACTCAATTGAACAATTTGTATTCATCTACATCGAGACAATCCAAAAATAGGGAATTGATTGGAGATTGCAATTATGAGAGTCTGTTCGCCGTCTGGGGCAAATTGATTCCTTATGGAGAGATAACGGCCTTTTTAGGTGAACACGTTAAACAAATTGACCGTTGTTTTTGACACATCCGATTGGTCCCAAATGCTTTGTTATTTGCGCACTTGGGTTTTTTGGGTCCTATTTTAGAGCCCTAGAGGCTCAGGGCTGGCAGCACCGTGCTGACTTCTTTCACAATCGCTTTTGACCAATAATCAGGAGTCCCGGTTTCCCGGTCAATCTCCATTGCCCTCTTTACATCCATCGGTCTGGGGACCTCTATCCCGTATTTCTCATTCTTTCTCTTTACCATCCTCTTCTTCAGAAGCTTTAGAATCCTATCTTTCTTCTTAATAACCACCGGAACCCACCACTGGAAAGCTGGCTCCGACACAAGTTTCTTTGCAATCGCGTATTCGGCTACTTTGGCCGGGTATGCCTCCTTGAGATCTTTTAGGGATTCCCATGATGTCTCCCTGGTGTTTTTCCACTGCACCAACAATTGCCATCCTTTTGTGGTTTGTCGTCTTACTTTGCGTCCTCGTATGCGTATAAAGGCATCATCCCCATAAACAGCTGATCCATCTTTCTTATGGTCGACTATCTCCTGCAGTTCGGACACGAGGAACCCTTCATCGTCGATTGCCATAAAGACCTCCTCCGCGATTTGGTTCGCCATATACTCCTTGATTGATCCGTCATCAAACTCGATTAAATATACGGAAGTGTCAAGCAGCGGGTTAGAGTTCCAGGTCCCAATATACTTTCCATCCTGGTCACGCTTACGATTCTTGACAGTCCCGATAGCCGGTTTGTCCCCTCTCATTGTTCGTATCCTTGCGGATATCCACCTGTTAAAGTCTGCTGGATTTTCGGGATCTGCCTCATTATTCAAATTGGTTGGATACAACTTATCATCAACTCTCACATCAAGTACGGGCATTACATCATCCTCGTACTCCTGGAACTCCGGGATCTCCGGGTTCCAGTTTGGGCGCTCATAGCCCTCCCCGTCCTCGACGCTGTTGATTTCAGTTATCCCTTTTATTCTGTCACCAAGCTTTACCTTTAGCTCGTTCTCCCATTTGTCTTTCATCCGTTTAATCTGTTCGGACCTTTCCTCTTCCGGCTTCAAAGGGAACACTGACGTTTTGTGTAATATACTAGATCCTTTCGAGTTCAAAACAGCATAACATAGGACATCTCCAACCACTTCCCAAGCGCCATTCGGGTCTTTTCTCCCAAGTCTCGGGGTGTATGGTACCAGATCCACTCGTAGAATGTAAACAAAACAAGGTGAGATACATCAGATGTGTTACCGGTAATGACGGTCGCGCCCACTTGACCATTCTGTTCAGCATGCCCCAAATTCATATGGCTCCGTATCTCCGAAACCCATACCATGCACCGATCCCACAATGGTGCAGGGACGTTCATTGATACCATAGCATGTGAGTACAAACGAACAAGCTCCCTGATGCAGTCCTCAGCAGGGCGCAGGTTATGCATGTATGGTTCCACGGGGTGCTGAATCGCGACTTGTGCCTGTTGGGCCTTTGTCAGGAACTTCCCCTTTGTCAATTCCTTAGCGTAATCAGGTACAATCGCTTCCGGGAAGCCAATGGCTCTAAATAGTTGGTCCAGGCTCAAGTGAACTTCATCGCGCTTCTTTATTGGGAACACCCGACTCCATTGACATGAGGCTGCATATACAACGGCACATGTATTTCCCTCCAGGGATTTACATGGGCCATACCATACGTCACAGTATAATTCCCGGTTGAGCCGGGGATATTTGAGTTGGTATTGCGTTGCACGTAGTTTTTGCCCACCGATAATATTTGTGAAGTCGTGTACCGCCCTTTGGGTCGTAGTCTCCAACATCCGTTTGGCAACCTCAACACTACATCGCCATCTGGCTGCAAGTTTCACTGGGGTAATAAGATATAGGCGAGACGAGGATGTCATTTGCGATGTCGATCGGGAAAAAGAGGATTCGTTACGTAGCATCCTGTCCCCTAAAGCCAAATAGAAAGAGGGCTCATCAAATCCAGGGGATATTGAAAGTAACTCCGACGAGTGACAAGAAGGGTTAGCGCGAGCGAAAGGGGTTGAATGTACTTGCCTAAGAGTGTGGTGTTCACGCTCAAGGCGTTCACGTAGCGCCGTCTCATCATGAGAGAAGCGAGCATCATAGGGATTCCATTCCAAAGGTGATGTTAGCACAACATGTACATGATTAATTTCGTCGTTTGCCTCTTTCTGTGTTGGTTTTCGAACCTCGAAGTAACTAATCGGTTTGAGGTATTTCATGGGGATACGGATGTTCGTTGCCGGGTCGTAAATACAGTTTCTCCGGTATGCGTATCAAGGGTATGTCGTTGACAATGATACCATTTTCTTGCATTTGATCTGGGTTTAAAAGGTGGTGATGCATTCCTGGAATATAAAAGACTTGATGGAAAATAAGGATAAAGGTAGTGAGGGAGTAAGGGCAATCATATGCAACGGCGACATCGACGATGCTGATATTGTTCATTGCAGGTAGGTCATGGTGGAAGCCGGAAACGGAGACAGTCTTTGAGTGAACATGCAAAATATGGCAACCACTTCCAAATGCACAGGTATCCGCATGAGAGTCTAATTCACAGTTAGTACTTCCATGCGCTTTGTAGGTTGTAACATCAAGCAGACGACTTCGCCTGTTTTTGTTGACAACTTCCACTGCCCATCAGTTGTTGCTTCGCCTTTGTGAACCACCACTGGCCCTCATCATTGAGTTTCCGCCCTGATAAGTCGGATTACTTGAATCATTGTTATCCATTCTCTGTCGTTGTGGGTCCGGTGCGGCTGCTTCAGCGTTTTCTACCTGAGAGATTAAGCGTGCCCCTCCACTTCCGGTTCCTCCGCGTTGGTCACGAAGGTTGTTGATTACTTCCTTTTCTTCCGCTGTAAATGTTTGCCAGACCAAGAAGGGGTATGTGCCATTGTGTAGCGGTACCCCGGTTGCAGAGTACCTTTGGCTATCAGCACGACCTCTACCCCCTCCTCAACCGTGGCCCCTTCCACCACCAGTTCTTCCGCGGCCTCCTTGACCGCCTCTGGCACTCCTACCACGTCCACTGGCTGTTATATGCAGATCGTCCGCCACCACGATTCCATCTTCCCCGTCCTGGGGTCTCGCCCCTTCCTGTGCTTGTCATCTGTGAAATCCGAGGGTTCTGTTGATACTCCTCTCTGGCTCCATAGATCTCATCTACCTGTCCCTTCAGGAAATCCAATGCCTCTTGGTAATCCGTTTTCATAGTCGCAGATGCTTTGATAGTAGATACCGCTACCGCCAATTTCTGGTCTTGAATCTTTGACAGTAACTTACGAACCTTGGCTTCATCCGTTTGTGGCTCGCCGTTCTCCTCAAGGTCGACGAATGCGTCATTGAGTTTGGAGGTGAAAATATCCCAGGTAAAGTTACGAGCATTCCCTGTCCAATATATCTTGTTGAGTACGTTATCGGCAACAACCTTGACCAAGTTGATGTGGCTTGCTCCCAAATAATGTGACTTCAAAGACATCATTGCTCCTCTACCGTCTCTCTGACCTTTGAATGCTTTTACCCACCCAGGAATAAGCAGTTGTATGGTGAGTGACAGAGAAGATCATCTCCCAGACTTTGGAATTGTGATTCACATAGTTGGGTACATAGTTACCGAAGGTGTCATAATGACTAAGGCGGGTATTCAAATCCTCTGTATACGACGGGGTTCCAAGCGGGTAGTAACCTCCGGGCTGTCCCGTTGGTATTGCGTCGTCATCTCTAACTATGTAGGATAGTGGGAAACGATCTCCGTATGATCCCTCAATCCATTCATCCATGTCTTCGATTATGTTGCGGGCCTTCTTGCTCTCGGTCCATTTATCCGGAAACTTGGGGTTCTCCTCCTTTAGCCTGGTATCTCTCTGTTTCTTAAAGGCATACAAGTTTGTAAGGTTGAGAATCGTTGCTTGGGCTGGGTTCCATGTGCGGTTGGTTCAATTGATGTAGTTACACCAAAATGCCAACATCTGAAGTCGGACTTCATGTCCGTGGCCGATTGCCACACCAGGATCCAGCACCTCATCCGGGATGTTGTCAGGTATGTCATTCGGGTCATCATACATTGCAATGATTGGGTTAGGAATCATCCCACCCGGTTTCTTACAATTGACACATGCAGCTTTGATGTCCTCATCGGTAACGCCAAAGAAAGACGTGGGCGTGTCATATCCTTGACCAATAAACGCACGAGATTGTTTGGCAGTAAGGCCGAGAGTACCAGTAAGGTAGATTCTCCAGCCAGCAGCAATTCCAGCCATGTTGACGATAGGTAGTAGTACGAGGAAGAGAAGAGAGGAAGACAAGATACACTTCGATATTTCCGGGCCGTAAAAGACTGATCCAGTGTCAAGCAGAGCCCGTCTACTGGTGTTCGCGTTTTGTCTGTTCGCACTTTACCTTTTCGATATTGTTTGTTTGCGATACAAGCGCGCTCCCCTTCCCTATTTAGTTCCTTATGTATTCATAGCCATACCTAGGTTATCAATATATTAATCCTTGTAAATATATAGGAGGTAACGGTCTCCTGCGGTGCGTCCACCTGAGTTGCGCGCCTCACGGGATCCATATGGATCAATCTCGTCGGCATCAAGCACCCTGCTGAAGGCTGTCCAACTACAGCAACAATATGGGTAAGCTTGGAGGAAGTTTTCAAGTCTCCTCAAAGACTGTGCGCGACAATGGCCCTCTGTTGCCATGCCGGATATTTTTGTTTCACCTTCCCAGCTTAGCCCATACGTAGAGCCCGAATGGGTCTGATAAACCGCATTCCTATCGATAACGTTGCACAAAACCTAACATTCCATATTATGAGCTTACCCTCTACGTTAGCGATACCCATCCAACGGATGATAGGTACCTACCTAGGGTTCAGATCGAACCCACTACCTCAATACTGAAACGGTTAGTCATATACGCGCGATAGTCAATCAGCCTCGACACTCCTGCGCCGGTCTACGAAAGCGATTGTTGTACATCTTGTGAACACGTTTGCAGCTTCACGACTATATCATAGAGACACGGAAGGGTTGTAGGCTACTGGTTCACTCTTTCTGGATAGAGGACCTGAGGGCTCGAGCGGTACCTTCGGAATATTTTTGAGCTTGCAGTTATTTGACGTCACCCTGAACAACAAAACCCCGCTTCGCGTCATGGCACGAGATAGTCGAAACGATGGACTTGACGCCCTTCGAAAGCACCGACAACGACGAAGAACGAATGCCACGGCCTCAACTTCCAACAGTTCCTTCTCAAATTATAGCAGCAGCAGGACGATTCCGAAGCTGGACTGTGACGGAGGCTTCGCAATCGATCCGTCCTTCCGGACAGAAGCATCGACTTATGCTGTCCCGACGACGATAACGGAAGATGAATGCAGCATAGTCTCACAATCATTCCCGAATGGCTTTGCCAGTGGCATGATTATTGCGACAAGCTTGGATAGAGAGAAAATGAGAAAGATATCCATTCTAGGTCTTGATCACCCAGCCGATAATGCGAACCGGCACAAGGACTCGAAGCGGAGCGACAGCTGTCTGATCAATCCTTCAGATGAGTTCGTATCTGTTTCGGAGTCCGAAGATCTGATGGATTCCTCCGCTGATGATATTGCATTCGACGTGGACCGACCAACAACTTCACGGACGCGAAAATCGTCGAAATATGGCAATTCTACTTCGTTTGCGGGTGTCAGGCTGTCCGAACTGCGAGAGATATCGAGGGGACTTGTCTCATCGTCACGGGATGTTGCCTATGGAAACAGTGGAGAGAAGACACGAGGAAATCCAGGATCCACCCCAGAGACCGACCCTCGTACAAGCCAAGTGAAAAACAGAGACGCTCCAGGGGGGAGATTTGCGTCGATTCCAGTATCGTTGGCTGGGCAGAATGGCGCTGATGGTGTTCGCAACCATGTTGAAAGATTCCGGAAGGGGGCGCTTGTAGAAGCCACAGTCGAGAAACAACAGTTAATGAGGATGATATCACTACTCGGGATGCAAGATCCTGTTTTCGGAGACAGTGACGATGTATGGGAAAGTGATGATGAGCAAGTCGTTGACGAAGACAAGGAGAGTGATGATCGTCCATGGGATAGGAGCGATCGCAGGAACAGATCAGAATGTGGAAGCTCACTGGATGTGGATAGACCAACTCCCACGGCTAATTATGAGGCAAGATCTCCTTCTCGTTCCTCCCTGCCGCGACGCGAGACCTACCCGATAGATCAAGGATGGGAACCACGTCCAGGAAGTTTTGTTCAAAAACTGTCACTAAAATCGAAGCATGGAAGGAAGTCTCCCATAGCGACTTTACCACCCGTACCATTACACCAGTCTTCAAGGGGGATGAGCGACCGGAAACGAATGTCAGCTTCTCAAGCCCGAAATTCACCCAGGTCAAGTTATCAAACAGGAACGAACACATGGTCCACCTCTCCGACGCGTTCAGGACGAAAAAATTGTCCAAGAATACATCATGTGGGGCCGCCACCAACCTTAGTTTCAGTCTCTCCACCGATATCAGTCGGACGGAAGTCGGCCGATTCTCCTTTGCCACGATGCGAGAAGTCAATCGAAGACCCTATGGATTCCTCTGGAAGGTTTTCTTTGCCAGACTTTACCCCTCCAAATGGAAGTTTTAAGTTTCGCAAGGCGAATCAGCGATCATCGACACCGACTCAAGAAGTGTTGTTGAGAGACATGGAATTAGCACAGCAGGTGCAGTCCATATACCTAGACGATGATTTGATGAGAGGATCCGCTTATGTCATGGAACAATCGATTTCTGCATTGAGTGCTTCACTAAGATTCACGCCCGACGACGCCTCTGCCGATGATGTCTCCCTCTAAGATATGACTGATGTGCTTGACCGAGCGATCAAAGTGGAAGAGAAATCGCCAATGATTGTGAGACTATACTTTTCAACTAGGTAGAGATAGGTAGGCACTTATTTTGGTTGTGAGATTCTAGAGTAGAGCCATGTCGGTTAGTCCTGAATTACTCTTCCAATTCTGATGTAAATGACGTGCGGCAGATCACTGAGCTCGGAAATGAAGTTACTTTACTTCGATGCTATCTGTGCATGGTAGATATAGGCAGGCACTTACGTTTGTTGTAAGATTCTAGAGTAGAGCGACGTCTGTGAGTCCTGAATTACTCTTCCAATTCTGATGTAAAAGACCCAAGGCAGATCTCTGAACTCGGAATTGTAGTTATCATACTTCGAGGCTATCTGTGTACGAGGGACAAGATTGAACCGCAGGCTGTTGGGGCACATTGTAGGTAGCAAGCTTTTCCCTGACCTTGATGCTGCCATTGAATCGTTCTGATGCCTTGGAATCCTTCTCCATCTCATAGGCTTCGAGATTTTCCTTTTCATTGGGAACAACAACCGTAGGAACGGATAGGTCAAGTTGGGGGAGTATCTCAACTCTGGAATCGTCGCCACTGTCGAAAGACTGTGATCCCATCGGTGCCCTCAAGGACGTCATTGCTTCATCTTCTTTCTCGTGAGTCAATACATCGTTCGCTGCGACGGCATGTCGTTTCATCTTTTCTTCGAAAATCGCCTGCTTTTCAGCAGACTTAGCCTTGGCGTAAAGACGTGACAATTGTATTATCAGCGTCTTGAATTCTTCTCTGAATCGAGCTATATCAGCCATATCGAAATCAAACTCTGCTCCATCGGAAATCAGCTCTTGAAACGCACGACTCGACGATCCGGATATGATGTCGGTCTCCTCGCAGTGCATACCAGCGTCGCCGTACGTAAAGTCGCGATCACGGAGCTCATAAATGGCATAGGCATATCGACAGACGAAAACTCCACAGTCCCACGTATTGTTCTGTAAGGGCACTGTATGATCACGGAAATGAAAATTAGATGAATCAAACTTAACCGGATACGAGAAGCAGTTCAAAAGAATAGAAGTGAATTTGTTCACTTACCACGAGGACAAAATATGGGAAATTTATCGGGGATAAACACGTCCTCTTTCGCGATCCTCTCCCCTGTTGTCACTTTCTCGCCAGCCATACGATTGTATTCACTATTGAGCCATTTTCGGACATGATTAGCGACTGTCGACTTGTTGTGCATACGCAATGAGTCCATAAATATCATACACGAAAGTGGATCCTTCTTTGTGGGTTCTCGTTCCCACGATTCGACTAGAGCACCAGGATTCACGACCACACACAGGGACCAATGCATGGATTTATTGATAGGAACGAAGATAAGCTTCTTGGTAAAAATGTTGATATTCTTCCGGCGGGTCCAACCAGCAACGGAATCAGGTCCTTCAGCTGCAAGTCTCGAGTAAAAATGGGAACTGAAAAAGTGGAAACTAGAGTCGAGCGTTGTATTGTCTCGCGATATCCTACACAGGAAAAGAACAATATATGAGTGCCTCCCAACATATCTTGAGCCGCTGAAAGTGATACGGACCCATAACGTACCACTGCATCCAGAAATCTACTAAGGAATCGTTCAACCATTCCCCAGGATCCAAACGATCATAATCTTCCACAGAAATCGTCACGAAATGAGCTCGATGACGAGATTTTCCTTCCCCATCGTCTTCGGCTTCACATGTTTCTTCCTCTTTGGATATTTCTGATACAGATTTCATCGTCCCAGCAGCTTCGTTCAATCCAGCAGCTGCTGCCTCGATTTCAGTCGTCTTTCCTGGAAAGGGATATACCATCAATGCATAATCCAGGGGTCGACCATCGAGGAAGGCGTTACGCTTCGTAACCCGTTTGCGATTTTGAGGGGCTAACAAGGAGCTGGCATATTTCCGGACATTTTTAGGTTTGGCCGGGATCCGGCGTACTACGTCTAGCCTGGAAAGAACTTCGATGATTCGATTCAAATCGTCAGTCTCCCTAAGCTCCAATACAACGTATCGCATCGATACTTCGTTACTCTCGGGATCGAGCTGTCGGCGGTAGTATTCTAGACCATTCTCCAACGTAGGAATAATATGCAAGGCAACAAAGGGACCCAACTGATGGGCCTCATCATCCTTTTCATTGTCCTGGTTGTTCTTGTTCTTCGCAGGTTCGTTCTTCTCGTCTCCACCGTCCCAGACCAGATATCTGAGAAAAGTGCCGTCGCGAAGGGTCAATAAAATATTATTATAGCCGCTATCATCATCCGTTCGAGTCCGAGTCACTGTTCGTCGTGTTTTCTTATACTTCAGTTCAAGTTCCATCCTTTGAGGATCGAGGGATGCATGACATTCGGCATGGTATACCTTGTTTCCAACTGCCATTCGTGTTAATTCCAAGTCGATCTGTTTCACCGAGTAGACGAGAATCGAACGGGTTAGTCTTTCGAGACAGTTGCACAATTAAAAAAATGTTCTCGTACGTACCGCCATTGGTTCGGGTGGTCCGACTTCTTCAATTTCACTCTCACTGTCACAAATGTCAACGACTTCAGGACTTTTGTGGATGGGACGGATTTTGGAAGAAGAAGACAGTCGTCTTGATCGTCGCCTCTCCTGTTTCAAGGGTGACAAAGACCGTCGCTTTTCCTGGTTCGGGTCGTAGTCCCCATCACTATCGTCATCACCACGCTTCCTCCATGGACGTGGAATAGCACACGGAAGAGTTTCACTGGATTGTGATGCCTTCTTGATGGCAGCACCAGCGACTATTGGAATACCCTTCTTCCGGCCTAGTGAAAAAAGGAAAAAGGAAAAAAATAGTGGTATTCGGTTAGCGCCATAGTACCACCACCACAAGTCCCGCGTCCCTCAGAATACTACTTACTTGGTAGGTTCGACCGAGATTCAGGATTTGTCGATCCGACTGTTGAAATCTTGTGATTGCATTTTGTAATGTTAAATAGAGAGCTTCGCCCAGTCGTAGTCCTAGTACTAGTCGTAATTGAAGAAGCATGATGAGTCCTCGTAGTACTAGTAGCAGTACCCATCAACTGAGGAGCATTGACTCCTGGATGTGGCTCAGAAAGATCTTCCATTGACTGTCTCAACCTTTCCGAACCATCTGTCGTCCTCATCATAATATGATGTTGTTCCATATTCGTTTCTTCGTCATTCCGATGAAATAATGGTTTGATTTTCTCATTTACCCCGTTTCTTCCATCGTCTTCCACAACAACATCCTCTTCGTCTTCAGATGAGGTAGATTGAAATCCATGATTGGAATCATCATCATGACGTCTTCGACGGTTGCCCACAATTGGTTCACACTGAAAAGGAGCACGAGAAGTAGCTAGTAGAGTCTTATTTTTGTCGTGGGGACCAGACGCTTTGAGATCAGCTGGTAACTCATCAGTAGGTTTTGGTCGAAACGGTCTTGCCACATGAGAAGCAACCTTGGTGATCTGTTCTTTCACTCCCTTCATTATCTTCAAGAAGGGTGATGCTGTTGTTTGTTGTTGTGCTCGAGACTCTCCTTCTTCTTCTGATTGTCCAAGTCCTCGTCGTTCTCCACTTCCTTCTCGACCTTCTTCGTCACTGTTCGATTCCATACTCCCATGGATCCGTTTCCTTTTTCCCAAAGCCGTTATAGTCTGTGTTTCGTCATCATTCGTGGTATTGGAAAGTCGAACTTTATCACCATCATTGTCATTACCATCATCATTATTGTCGTCGTCATCGGGAATATCAATTGCTGCTTGAAGTGTTGTTCCCGATCTACTACTAATAGAATAAGCAACGGGAATCGCAAGTTCAGGTTGTCTTTCCTTTGGTGGTGGTCTTTGTTTTGGTCTTTCCTGTGGTACTTTTGTGGAGAAGGAGGTAGGAATGGGAGGTGATTGTGATGATGATATCGATGTGGTAGAATGACGTGGCCTTTTGTGACGTTGTCTTTCCTCCTCCTCATGACGACCATACCATTTCTCTGCTCTTGTTGTTGCTGTATCGTATAGCATATTCGATGATGAATATTCCAAGTCATCCTCACAGTGAGAATTCTGACTGGAACGTTTCTTCCGAGGGATGGGTTGATCATATAGCATTCTTGGTGAGGTCGATGAAGGAGACTCCTTCTTCTCACACGACTTCTCCATGTCAATGCTCTGAATCCTGTTGTTCCTAGTATGGAAACCAGAGTCACCATGATTATCGTCAGATGTCATTGAGTTTGAGGTAGTAACGGAAGCTGTCGTCGTTGAAGCAATTGTTGATAATGATGATGAAGGGGAGGAGGCTAGTCGTTGCATAGAGTTGTCGTTGGTATCAATGGCAATATTTGATTGTCCCTCTCTTGTAGTTCGTTGTGGAGAGGAATGTCCCTTATCCTCCTCCTCATTGTTCTCATCGTCATCTCCCTCTGGATCACTTTGATCGGATAGGACACAGACTGTCCGATTCAGGGCATTCCCAAGAAGATCTGTTATTTTTTTCTGTTTCCTACTAGTCGTCGTACCCTCCCTTCTATCCTCCTCATGACGATCATCCTTCTTCTTTTTCTTCTTCCTCCTCGGCCTAGTGTCGTTGTTGTTGGTGGTGTTGTACTCATCTGGAAAAGTGTGAATTCGACCAAGACTATCAGTCGGTTGATCATTCATTGGATACCTTCTATTTGTAGTACTACTCCTTACTGCGGCAGTAGAAGAAGCGGCCGCATTGTTCCGCGTCGAGGACAAGGAGGCAGATGGGGAAGATGCAACCGTCTTGTTGTGGTAGGACGGTGTACTTGTGACACCCATCACTCGTGCTGAAATAGTCACTTGAGTATCATACAACTTCCCATCAGTAGTAGTATTAGAAATCCTACTACTAGTACCTTTAGTCCCTGTGGTCTTGGTGGGTGTTGGTGATGATGAATGTAGGAATGTGGCGATGTGATTTGGACGAGAACGTCTATCCTTTCCTCCTCCCACTCTACCTTGAAGTCGTTGTGCCAGCTCCAAGGGTCGTTCTGATCCACGATGCGTTCCAACTTTACTTGTAGTGTCCTTGAGGGCAGGGATTT
>Ga0194115_10006203_pt1 | contig 12186 bp, 37 predicted proteins | sample TA2MahsurfametaG_3_FD_148656 | JGI IMG/M metagenome (GOLD analysis project Ga0194115, IMG submission 148656) | Freshwater microbial communities from Lake Tanganyika, Tanzania - TA2015002 Mahale S4 surface | ecosystem: Environmental > Aquatic > Freshwater > Lake | place: Tanzania: Lake... | reverse complement strand
GCTAGAATTATATGAAGTTCGTGACACGCTTAACAAAGAGATAAGGTATACAAAAGATGCAATTAATTTGCTTGGAAAGGGCGAAAAATGACAGATGATCCTGAGGGTTTTGATGATGAAATTGACGATGTTAGTATCATTGACAAAATTGACGTTTTGATAACACTTATTGAAAATGGACCTAAAGACAGGTATCAAGCACTGGTGAATGTATTATATGACGCAAAATTTCAAATTTTACATGCATGGAACGAAATTCAATATTACACGGAACTTTGTGAAGGCTACGAAACAACAATCAAAAAGGTGGGCGATAAACTGAATTAGATTTGTCGCCCTGAGGAGAGGGCGATGAATTTATTGTTCAGATATTTGCTTTTCTACATTTTAATTTTCTTCACGGTGATGATTTCGCCGTACATTTTTTCAATAATCATGCAATGACTAAACGACTTATAACTTTCTTTGTCTTATTCTTTTTGATATTCTCAATAGCAGATGCCAAGCCGAAACACAAAAAGAAAAAGAAAGAAAAACAGTATGCGGTAAAAACGTACAGCAATGTATCAGTAATGGTCACAAACATTACTGACGGCACAATCACACGATCACAAAATATCGATGAGGTTCGTGCGTTGGCTAGCATGACAAAACTCATGACGGCTATGGTTGCTTTAGATTACGATCACGACATGAATCGTAGAATAGTGCTGAGTAAGAATGCTGGCAGCAAGATGCCACGCCGTGAATACACACGTGGTGAATTGTTTCATATGTTATTGATTAAGAGTGATAACGCAGCAGCAGAAACATTGGCATCAGATTACCCTGGTGGGCGTCAACAATTCATGCGTCACATGAATTCCAGAGCATTGATGCTAGACATGTACAATACACACTTTGATGATCCCTCTGGTTTAAGTAAATATAATGTAAGCACAGCCAGTGATGTAACACAAATGGTAGTTGAAGCATCAAAGTATTCAGAGATACGAAATATATCTACCAAAAAGATCGCAACAATTTTGACACAGGTCAAACAAAAAAATAGAGTGCTAGTTCTACATAATACGAACACTGCTATACTATCGCAAGTAGATGGTGTTCAGGTAAGTAAGACTGGCTATACAAATCCTGCAGGGTTCTGTGTAGCGATTATGGTACACAAAACAAATGGAGATAAAGATTATCATGAGATAATAGTGGTGATGGGCGCACGTAATCCTGCTCACAGAGTTGACACTGTGAAGAGGGTCGTGTACAATGAAGTGATAGGAGATAACTATGACACGACGAGCCGAATTTAATGCCGTAATGAAACGCATCCGCAATCTTGAAGAATATGAGATACAAATTGATGTGCCTGAAGAATTTCAATTCGATGGTCCTGTACCATTTGATATGGAAATTGCTGGCGGTGTAGCATGGGTCAAAGTAATCGCAGCATCAATGGAAGAAGCAAAGTACAAAGTAAATGAATACTTCGAAAGCAAATACAAATAAACCTTGGATGGCACCAGAGTATGATGTACCTGTGCTAGAAAATGAAGAGATGTGGTCACAACGTGTGATTGATGAAACCGCACGTTATCTGTGGTTAGAAATTGAAAGGGAAGATGATGAAAAAAAATAATACAATCACAGTAGTACCAGACCCAGTTATTCAAGGATTGTTTCCAACACCAATTCTTTTTGCGAAGTTTCACCGTGACTGGACAAAAGAAGAAAAAGAATTCTTTGATGAGACTGCTAAATTTACGACACAAAACTCCGGCAATACGACAAGTGCTGATCGTTATGTGTTAGATCACCCGGTAATGGCAGAGATAAAAGAGCATTATCAGTTTCATATAGATTATTACATGAAGAATGTATATGCGCCAAAATATCCTGTTGAGGCATATATCACACAATCATGGATGAATTACACAAAGACTGGTCAGTTTCATCATAAACATGCACATCCAAACAGTTGGTTGTCTGGTTGCATTTATGTAAGCACTGACCGTGACAAAGACCGTATTACATTCTATAAAGACGGCTACAGTCGAATTAATATACCTACAGAGACATTTAACCCATATAATTCAGAGTCATGGTGGTTTTCTGTGGGGCCAGGTGATATCGTTATCTTTCCATCATATCTGACACACATGGTAGAACAAACGACAAGCACTGACACCAGAGTGAGTATTGCTATCAATACATTCATTAAAGGTTATATTGGTGATGAACATAGTCTAACTGGTCTACATTTGAATGAACAGAATTCTGATGCGCCACAACGCACTGAACCACGACCAGAGAATATGCAAGGTGGCTATTAATGTGGATTTTATTCATTAGCCTGTACATGATACAACCTAACACATCATTGGTGCAAAGTAAAGGCGTGATACAAGCACCACAGCCAAGTCTTGAGCAATGCTATAAAGAACGTGATCGTGTAAAAGAAAAGTGGCACATGGAAGGCTATCGTGTAAGCCCAAGGTGTGTGTATCTGAAACATTATTAATCTGGCGTTCGTATAATGGATAATACAACACTCTTCTAAAGTGTGAACATGGGTTCGATTCCTGTACGCCGGACCAATTTTATTATGGAGATATTATGACTATTACAGTAAGCAGTCGAGGAGTTGGTGATATAGACGCCTCAGCAATTACAGCAAGACCTTCAATCGGAATATTTTCACCACCAGCTTCAACTGATTTTCTCATTCAAGGTAAAATGTTGACGGCATCAATGAAAATGTCACCATATGAAGCCGAGCAGATGGATGATATAGAGATGAAAAATAGATTGATTACACTGCTGGTGCGTGAGATTATGGACAATAAATGCGTAGAGTTTACAAAACAGCAAGATTTTGCAAATGATGAAGTTATCATTCGTGCAAGAATCTATGTGACATCCGATGAAGATGTCAAATTGATAAGAAAGGTGCAAAAATGACAACGCCAATTGACACAAAAGTTATCAAAAAGAAATCACTTTGGAGAAAAAGACAGGCGCCCAGCCGATAAAATGCTTGACAATCTTACCGCTTTCGACTATACTGTAAATGTGATGAGAAAGTGAGTAAGAAATGAAAAAGAAAGTTGTCAAGTTTGATTTGAGTGAAGCATGTGGTTGGGTTGGTATGGTAATGATTCATGCTGCGACACTACCAACTAGTTTGAGTGTGATTCTAGGTTATACTGATAAGTTGCCACCACTAAGCATGGTGTTGATGGTGTGGAGTGGCTTGTTTCTGTTTCTAGTTCGTGCGTTGGGTAGAAACGATAAGTTATACATAATTAGTAACGCTGTCGGTTTCTTCTTTAACAGCATTCTATTGGCTTTGATTGTGTTTAAATAATGGAGAATGTGATGAATAACTTGGTGAAAGCAGCAACACAAAGAAAATGGGAATTTCAGGCTTACGGTGGCTACAAAGATGAAATCATAGAGTCTGTAAAAGATTCAATTACTTTTAAACTTTCGGGCCCAGGTATGGTGGTAGCAAGTTATCTGTCCGATGCACAAGAATTAATTGCGGGGAATGATGGTGAACGTGCCCGCCAGTATATCAATATCGCTAAGATGTTGATGATGGAATTCGAACTAGGATTCAAAGGTCGTGACTGACAAACTTGGTCCGCTGTATGTCGTAGCGGGCAATCAAGATGAGTACGACGATTTTGTGATTCGTAAAAGAATGAAAGGGCACGATTATGATTTTCGATACGTTGTCGGAGCCGATGTCCTGCGTGGCTTGGACAGTATTCGTGGGTTCTACATTGGTAGTTATCAAGAACGCAATGACTGGCCCGAGATTGATACCGTTATCAAAAAGATAAAAGCCAATGGTGGTTGACAAAGTTTTCATTTGCTGTTATACTAATGTTTCTTGAGTTGATAAGGAGTTTGTGATGGTTGCGCCCGTAGTACCCATGACTGATGAAGATATGATTAATGCACTGGCACGTGAAATTGCCGAGGCTACGTTTGCTGAAGACGTTGATGATGAGGCTGAGGCTGCGCTTGATGCATTATTTGCTGAACATGAGGCAAGAATGTATGCCGCACATTCATATGACCTTGATGCTGAGGCGTATGGAAATATGTAATGAAACTATGTAAAGATTGTAAATACTTTGAAGAAGCCTCTGAACAAGAGGCTTTTTGTTTACATCCGCAGGCAGTGAAGTATGATGACCCTGTTTATGGTAATCATTCAAAAAGAACTTGTCGAGCAATGAGAATGATTGATGAAGGTTGTAGTTTAACTGGTAAACTGTGGACATCAAAGCCGGGGTTTGTGCCGACATGAAATACTGTATAACATAATGAATACCGAATTTAAATTACTAGAACAAATTGCCGAAAGTAAACGTGCGATATTTGATTTGATTGAGCATAATGAAATGCTTGACGATGAGAGATATCCGACCGATGCGGCACTAGATGTAATTCGACTGTGGCCCTTCACTGATGCGAAAGGCTGGTTCAGATTCATTAAAAGCATTTGGTATCTGGCTGATTGGGGCTGGAAAGAACGGAATAACGAATATCATATCTCTACTGCTGGCTGGTCGGGTAACGAATCAATCATAGGTGCCATGCAAAAAAATGATGTGATGTGGCAGTTGAATTGGATACAATTCCGCCGTGGTGGACATTATATCTTTGAAGTGAGACAAGTGCCTGAAGAATAAATAATGGTATGATTCGGTGATAATCCAATCAAGGCCATCATGTCAGAAGAAAAGCCAGACTTCAAAAAATACAAACCCAAAAAGAAAAAAATCGAAGTACCTAAAGAATTCCTAGAGAATGCAAAATCATACGAAGATAAACTCATGTTGGTGCAACACCTGACTGAAAGAGAAAAAAATCGTGTGCTACTAGTAATCAAAGGTATGCTATCGGACGCTGTGAAAGGCAAAGGTAGAGTGAAGTGAAGCAATTGTTGGAGATATTACCTAAGTTGCTGAGTGTAATGCCAGAATTGGTAAAATACATCAAATATTTACCAATTCTGATGATACTTGCTGGAATTGGTTATGGAATATATTACGGTATGCAAAATTACAAAGACCCATACCTGTGCTATAATAATCAATTGTATGAACAAAAATTCATAAGTTCAAATGTGTATGTTTTTATCGGTGACGTATGTGTGAGTGGAAATGAGAACGAGAATAAGCCTGCTGCTACAGAGAATTAATTGGGAGTACGTGGTACTCTATAGTTTTTATGCATCCTGTGTCCTTATAGCGGTGACAGGATATAACGTAGTTCGTAGTGAATTTCAATCTGCCGAAGAGGCATGTCAAAATCGCAACGGTGTATTGTTGCAAGAAAAGCAAGGCACTTTTGTCTGTATCAAACGCAAATCTGTTATCGAATTAGAAACAAAATAAGTCTTGACAATTCACAGCACCTCTGCGATAATAACACCGTGATGAGTTGATTTGGAGATTATTATGATACATGCTGAATTTGATAACATTTTGGTCGAGACTGCAATTGCCGAGGCATTAGCGGCAAAATCTGCGGTTGTCATAAAAGCAAATAAAATTCCTAAAGGCGTACATTATCCTAACATGGGTACGATTGGCTCACGGATACGGCGTAAGGCCTTCAAAGCAGGTACCAGCGGGTTTTCTATGGCATACTCTAAAAATGATCTTTTAAGTAAGTTTAAAAATCACAAAAGCATCGGTCACTATTGACAAAGTGAGGCGTTCCTGTCATAATAACACTGTGATGAGTTGATTTGGAGATGAAAATGTTTGAGAATCTAATGGCAGAAGTTGAATACATCCGAGAAGCACGTGGCTACAATATACTTGAAGCGATTGCTTTTATTGACGAATATGAGAAAGAGTTTTCCTCTGAAGTCCGCCGTGAGTTGAAGGCGTTCATGCGTGAGGGTACTCGGATGTTTGCTCCCGTGGAAACTGTATGATTGGTGAATCTTTTCTTGATGGTCGATATGTGACTGGCATGTATATGGGTGACTATCCCGTATCGGGCACTGTGCGTTTGAGTCGTGTAAAATATGGTGGTGGTATGTCTCATCATGTTACACTTAACAGGCCAATCACTGTACATGGTGCAGTGCGTGATTCGATTATTTTAGATGCAAAAGAGATATTAGGAGTTTTATAATGTACGTAGCACATGATTTTGGTAAAGTTCGAATTGTTCATGATGGCAGTCCGTTTGATGTACGTTATGATGTAAAAGTCGAAGTTTTAAAAGACGGCGAGTGGAAATTCTATGATGGATACAATAGTCTTTCCAATGATTATGCATTTTCTGAGGCAAATAAATCTGCTAGTCGTGCGATTCGAGAATTGGCTGCTGAGTCGGCAGCAATGTTTGAATAATGAGGAGTATAAAATGACCAAAGTATTCGTTGTTGTCGAATGTACACCGTATGAGGGCGACACCGTGCTACGTGTATTTGAGAACTATGACAAGGCTATAACATACGGTGAGGGACTGGTGTTTGACGGTGCTATAGAGGAATTCGATGTATTTGAGCGTGAAGTTTACTGAATTTTAAGTGTAGCAATAAAGATGCATAATGGCGAATAGTGGTGAATATGTAAACGCACTAGTCCAGGAGTGCTATTTAGTCGCATACCAGTGGTAGTATAAAGTTGCGAAAAAAACACTAGGCCTAGTAGCACAATGACAACATCGCGCCGCACGGTTCAAATTTGAACTGCAAATACCACTTGACAATTCCTACCACCTGCGATACACTATGCCTGTGATGTTTTGAGGGCTGCGTAATGGAACTGATTGAAATTATCTTTTGCCTGGCTGCGATACCAGTCGGAATCTATATTGTCGTTGATGCAATGATTGATAGGGGTGAACTGTGATGAATGTATTATATGATTTGGGTCCTGTGTTTGTTTGGACTGATAATGATGTTGACTTTTTTGTATCATGCGATGATTATCTCATAGCGGATTATGATGATTTTGATGATGCCGTGGACTGTGCAAATGATGTTTATAATGATATGATAGGATCGGGAGTCGTGTAATGAGAACGAAAACTCTGGTACCTGGGCTGAAAAATTCTGAGTTGACTATATTGCGTAATTACCGCAGAAACCACTTGACAGAATTCCCGACCCTTGCTATAATGCTTGTGTGGTGAATGAAAAGGAGATTGTGATGATTCTGAATCGTGAAATAGTGAACAAAATTGCAACGCTGCGATACAAGGGCATTGTGCCTGCAGGTGTTGCTGGTATACTGAAACTGCCTGTTGCTGATGTGGAAGCGACTTGTGCAGCATATAAGTTCAAATCGTTGTATGAGATGATCCTAGAAAAGAAATGGAGTCTAAATTGACTGATGCGAAATTTACTAAACATGCTGCTGGGTTCGAAGTAACTAAAGCAGTGCTATGGGGTACTGTGCCCATCGTGGTAGTACCGTCACGTAAGCGCCGTGTGAAGATAGTAGCACGTGTTAAGTCTTCTAAGGGCTTTGTGAAGGGCACTGGTGGTATTGCTGCGGGCTACCCAAGCAAAACATTTGTATGAGTAAAGTAGCACAATTCACTGCTGAAGATGTAGCAAAGGCAGTAGCAGAATTTAGCACTTACGTGGCACCACGTGAAGTAGTTGCTGGTGGTAAGAACGGTGACGTGACCGTATATGGGGAGAACCCCAACACACGGAAGCCGCCGAGGATTAATGTTGATGATGAGAATGAGGAAATTCATGGGCTATTACAAGAACTTGGTAATTGAAATTCTTGAGATGAGTGATGCGGGGTGCAGTGTGCCCTTCATTGCTAATTACTTGGGCGTTGCAGTGTTAACAGTAAACAATGTGCTGGAGATGTACGGGCGGCCAGAAGAAGCATAACGACAAAGGCAGCATTTGACGGTGTACACCAATATATGGCCAAAAAGCTACAATCAAAGGAACATGCTATTTCAAAGCAACCTTTTCGAATGGATACTCGGCTTCACCAAAATTTTTTTTCTGGCCAAAATATGCTGCTAATCCTTTTTCTGCTGTACGTTATTGTGAATGCCGGTATCGTGACGTATCTGTGGTATCAAGATGCTAACACAGGATGGCTATACTACTATCGGCGCTTAACACATGAATCCGCTTGACATTATTGAGCCTCTGTGGCATACTCTGTATGTCTGTTATGACTTTATAGGAAATGCCATCGTGACTATTTTGGCAACAGGATTTGCTGTATTTGTAATGTGGTTCGGTTTTCGTGTTATATGGGGTCTTATCAAATTAATATATAAGCCCTTTGTGTTGATTGCTGGTGTAATTGCGGCAATCTTTTTGTTAGCATAAATTATGGAGATGTGAAATGGCAAAATCTGCTACTGCTACAAATGTAATACCTATTCAACGTAAGACTGCTAAGTCAAAGCAACCTTTTCGAAAAATCGTAAAGAATGCTGCACCTTCTGTGAAACCTGATTGGAAACCACCGAAATGGGAACATGAGGTCTGGACCATAGAGGATTATCTTCACAATATCATTTTCGCTAAGTCGATTAAGATTGATCCAATTACAAATCGACCTGCTACTGTTGAAACTGATTCAGTGAAAAATAAGCAAATCATTGAATGTGTTATGAATGGTATTGGTCTGACTTCCCTTACGATTCGAAATATTACAAATGCTCCAGAGATGCGGACATTGTATAAAATGAAATATGTAATTCATGAAGGTGGTCATCGCTCACGTGCAATTAAGTCTTTTTACAATGATGAGTTTTCAGTAAGTGTGCCTGGTCTCCCTGGTGAGTATCTGTACTCTGAACTACCTTCGGCGCTACAAAAACACTTTTTAAACTTTAAGTTGGTAATCAATATCGTTTCTTGTACTGCTGAACAGGCACAAGAAATATTTGATTGTCATAATCGTGTGACTGCTGTAAAAGGTTATTCAGTGATTATGGCTAATGAACAATCAAAAGTTTGTGAATATGTGCGCCAAATGACAAAAACGTGGACAGAATACGGTAATATCTGTCATCCGATTTTCAGCACGACCTCGAATAAGCCAGTGTGTTGGCATGCCTCGGTGTCAAATAAAGGTAATCTCTGGGATACTTTTGTGTTTGTGACGGCTCATAAAGTAACCGGTGGCGGAAACGTGGTCGCTGGTGAAGATGAGTCGAAGCAATATGTAAAAGAGAACAAAGAAGTTCCTGTGAAGGTCCAAGCAGAAGTGAAGAAGTTCTGGGATACGTTTTATGCTGTGTATGATGTGGCACAAAATAAGATTACAAACGCTTACTTTGGATGTTTTCAGGCTTTGTACTTTCATTTGTACAAATTGAATAAGCGTAATTTGAATATCTATGATGTGCGTAGTTTCGCTAATGCCTTTAATAAGGTGTATTCTGAAATTACAAACAAAAAGTGTTCATATACGATTGATGTAGATGGAGAAATTCTAAAGTTGAATAAGTTCATCAACACAAGTTCAATTGCATTTACGAAGCCTGATGAGCAAACCATCGTGGCAGAAGAAATCAAAAAACGTATGGAGAAATGTAAGTATGTCTTTTAACTATGTAGGTCCTGGTTATGCACTGACAGCCAAACGTCGGTCGCTAACCAAGACCGAAAAGACGGCTCTCCTTGCACTGACAAATGGCCAGTGTTGGATGGACTATCATCATCCAGGCTCTTGTCCTCAGCGGGGAACTTATCTGACAGTCAACACGGTGCGGGCTGCTCACCGAACGGCTCACTCCCGTGGTGGCGATGATTTTGTACCTATGTGTGAATATTGTAATGCCGAGCAAGGAGTATTTGAATTAGATGAATATGAAGTTATCACAATGTATAGACAACTCCGTGATAAGAAAAAGATATCATTTAAGCAACAACTGTCCGATATGGTAAAAAGTTCTCGAAAAAGCAACATAAACACTGCTTGACAAAGGATCGTGGTTCGTCTATAATAGAGTCTGATGAATGAATTGAGAAAGGAGTTGTGATTATGGTAAGAGTAGACGGTCAAGTAGTAAATGTGAGTGATGCTGTTGGCTTTAAGTGTGATATTGAGCAGTGGGGCTACATTACTAAAATCAACGGCAGTATCCTGACACTGAAAGCCCCGTATGCTTCAGGTTTTGAAGGTGATTATATCGGTGGTAATGAGTATCATGTCGTCGATGCTGATTCCTGCTGGATTGACTAATGGAGAAAAAAATGTCCGATTTATCTACTGCATTGATTGGTTACAAAGATGCTATTCTGGCCGACTATGCAAAATTCAAAAATGAACTGGATCATCTAAAACTATACGATTCTATTGACAAATTCGGCGTAGAGTTTGAGCCGGGTTCTAAGTACGTGAAAATCGTAACAATCTCGGCGGGTGGTAGCCGTTCGGTTCACTCATTCGTTGAGAAATCGAACGGCGTGATCTGGCGTGCTGCATCATGGAAAGCACCAGCAAAAAACTTTCCACGTGGTAATGTGTTTGATGCTGGTACCTATTTGAATCGTTTACAATGGACAGGAATTGTCTGATGACTGAGTTTCGGTGGGAACGATTTGGTGAGAAGTGTTATTATCATGACGTAAAGACTGGTAAGATTGTCGGGTCAGTGAACAAGATTGCTCTTCAGGAAATCTGGATTGCACTGGTGTTCACGGGCGAATATTCGTTTACTGTACAGGATGAAAAACATCTCGGCCAATACATCAATATGGATTTCGCTCAGAGAGCCGTAGAGTTTTTCTGGAATCGTGAGATTCGTACATTATTGGAATAGTATGAGCATCTTTATATTTGTATTGCAATTTTTGTTTGTATTTCTTTTTTGGAACATGTCTACTGTTGCTACTGATGAGAAACGTCCTGGCTGGGCGTTTGTATATCTGTTTATTTCAGCAATCAACGGTGCTGCTGCGTTATCGTCTATTTTCTAAAAAAATGAACAAATACGGAATACATTCAAATCGCTTTCAGGGCGATTATAAAAAAGTTCTGACTGTGTGTTCAGCCAATATGCTGCGATCACCTACGATAGCGCACGTGCTATCAGCCGATCCATATAATTTCAATACAAGATCAGCAGGCACTGCTGGCTATGCGTTAATTCTCGTCACCAAAGATTTGCTGATGTGGTGTGATGAGGTCGTGTGTGCTGACACCGAACACGCATTGTGGGTTCGCAACAAGATGACGGAGTGGATGATCGACAAACCAATTATTGATCTTCAGATTCCAGATAATTATGAGTATCGTAATTCCAAGTTAATTGAACTTATCAAGGAGCGTTATGAACAACGAACTGCTGACTGACATTGCCAGACAAACTGGTGGTACATTTTTCGTAGATGTTTTCAAAACGCATCAAGAAAGATACGCACTTCAATTGTTGTCAGAAATACATCAAGTGTTTTCAAAACAGCGATTTGACGGATATGCAATAGATTTCTGGGATGACATAGTGCAGCATTTTCAACTTGACAACAATGAGATAGAAAAGTTGTTAAAAAGAAATACTTGACAAAGTACCGTACTGGCGCTATAATTATACTTGTTGATGATGATTATAAGGAGTTTGTGATGGCTTACGTATCTCAAGAATTGAAATCTAAGTTAGCACCAAAGATTAAAGCAATTTGCAAAAAATATGGCGTGAAAGCAAGTCTTGCAGTACGCAATCATTCTGCACTGGCGCTAAATATAAAGTCTGGTAAAGTAAACTTTATCAGTGATTATGGCAGCACATCTGAAAAACGTGCTGATGCTGAAAAGTTCGGTATTCAAGTAAATCCTTACTGGTATCAGGATCATTTTAATGGTAAGTCAAAAGCATTCTTGTCAGAAGTAATTCCAGCAATGAATGCTGGTAACTGGGATAAGTCTGATATTCAAACTGATTACTTCAATGTCGGTTGGTATGTTGAAGTAAATATTGGTAAGTGGAATAAACCTTACGTATTGAAATAATGATGAGTTATGAACAAAACAACACACATTACTAAATGCTCACAGTATCGTACATTTAGCGATAATGGCTCATGGGCACCCGTATCGGAGGTTTGTGTATAGATTGTAGTTTTAGTTCAAACTGTGTACAAACCCCGAAGCCCACAAAGTTTCGGGGTTTTTTGTTTTATACTGAGTGTAGTTCAGCCTGGTAGAATGCCTGCTTTGGGAG
>Ga0194115_10006201_pt1 | contig 12188 bp, 6 predicted proteins | sample TA2MahsurfametaG_3_FD_148656 | JGI IMG/M metagenome (GOLD analysis project Ga0194115, IMG submission 148656) | Freshwater microbial communities from Lake Tanganyika, Tanzania - TA2015002 Mahale S4 surface | ecosystem: Environmental > Aquatic > Freshwater > Lake | place: Tanzania: Lake Tanganyika... | reverse complement strand
TATAGGCACTCGACCAGTAACTTTTCAAACCCGACCCTGACTTTGGAAAATTTGATACCCGGGACAGTCCTTACAAGCGTCAGAGAGGTCGATGTTAATTTTGACGACACGAAGTTCATTAGATGTGGATATGAAGGGTTCCAGATTGTCAGTAATAATGTTGTCGTCTTGCAAAAGACAACTGGATATCAACAAAGCTATTCATGTAAGTTTTCTCCTGTCAATGACGAATATGCTGTAGTCAAGGCTTCTAAAAATCTATAGATTTATCATCAAAATAATACAGTAATGGCAAGTTTTAGAGGAACTGGCGATATATGGGGAATGGATTGGAATTCTAACGGAACTTTATTAGCTTTCATCTAAAATGGCAATGGTCTCTGGGTCATAAATAAACTAACTAATGTTTCAACTAAATATAGTTCAACGACTGGATCACCTAATGCTGTAGACTGGTCCCCAAACGACTAAATGATAGCCTACAATATTTATGCCAATAGAACTATCATAATCAACGCTGTGACAAAGGGATTGATTTCTAATTATACTACTACAGGCTAAGTCTATGAAATGCGTTTTTCTCCAGACAGCAGGAAGCTTGCCTAAGCACGAGGAGCTTAAAGAAAAGTCGTAGTTTACAGTATAACTTGTCCAAATGGCTCCTATCAGGCTGTCAATTCATCTTTATGTTCCAACTGTGTAAGTCCTTGCAACACATGCACTTCTTCAACTGCCTGCCTGACATGCGTAGCTGGATATATCATCAATTCTAGTAGTTGTATCGTAGACTGTTCAAGTATATCAAAGTGTTTGACCTGCATCATCAATCCAGATCCCAATTTCGGTGGACTTTAGTGCACAATTTGCGATGCCAATCATAAAGTAAGCAATAAAGTTTGTGCTCCCAACTGCTCTATCATCACAAATTGTGATACTTGTCACGTTAATACTGTGAATGTTCTGCTTTGTGATACATGCTTAATTGGTTACCAACTGCATACATCAAATAATACCTGTCAACTTTATGATTGCTCCGGCATGATCGGCTGTAATTTTTGTACGGTCGTTTATTATTCCTCAACTGCATCAACCCAACTTGAATGTCTAAATTGTTCAACCTATTTCGTCCTAGCTGGCATAACCTGTCAAATAAACTGTTCATCCATCAGCCAGTGTACTTCATGTTATGTTAACTCATCGAACTCTCTACGATGTCTCAACTGTTCAAGCTTATTCTACCTTTCAAATAACCAATGTGAGCTCAACTGCGCCCTCATCGACAAATGTGTTAACTGTTCCCTTACATCAACTCTTTAATGCACGAATTGCTAGACTAACTATATTCTTTCAACAAATAATACATGTTTGCCGAAATGCTCAGTTATCGACAAATGCACCAATTGCACCTTGGATAGTAATAACTCTATAACCTGTACTGAGTGCAGTTTTGGATTTTAGGTGGTTAATAAAATTTGTATGATAGTTTGTGGGGTCGCAAATTATCGAACTTCCCCAACTTAATGTGTTGCTTGTAAAAATGGATGCATCTTTTGTGATAATTCAGCATGTTCTTTATGTTCTCATGGCAAGATCATTGGACAAGGATGCACTTAAGTTATAGGATGCTAAGATATTTAAAGTTTATATCAGAACACGACAAATAATTGCAAAAAATGTATTGAAAATCAAAATTTTGTCCTGAATACCCCAGCAAAAACATGCTAATGCAAGCCAGGATACGATTTAAATAACAATATTTGCCACAATATTATTGGCTGCCTCGCACCAATTATGATAAGTAATGTAATTCAGTGTAAGACCTGCAACTTTATCTATAATTTCGTGCTTGTGAATAATAGTTGTATCTGCAAACATGGATTTAGTCTTCAAATGCAGAGCAAGACTTGTGAATAGATCTGTGGTGATGGAATTTTGTTCAAACATCGCTGTGATGATGGAAATACAAATGATGGTGATGGATGTTCCTCTTCTTGTATGGTATAAAGCAAGTTTGGGTGTTAGGGTGGTAACGAGACCCATCCTTCAGTTTGTTTTTTGAAAACAAAATCACTTTTTTACCTGAATATGGTATAAACTTCAAAAAAAGATGATCAAAACACTGTTACTTTCAAATTTAAATTCAGTCAAAGATTGTTATTTACCAACAATCAGCAACAATAAAATGTTGGTGATTTCAAGCTGGAACTCAACGGTACTCAAGACTACGTTTGGTCCTTCCAAAATTAAGAAATCAATATTGAACTGAATTTCAATTAAACCATCGAAAACAATCCTATTAGAATTTCTTTTACGTTGAATAATGTACCTCTATTCAGAACTATCTAATTTGATCAGATTTTCAAGGTCAAATCCGACACTTAGCCTCTGATTTTTAAATCAAAGTAAGACCAACATAAAGATTCGCTTATGAAAATCGTCATTACAGCCTTATTTATCCTTATTATAGCAATGAGCTTCATCATGTCGACCTTACATAAGATGGCTGGTGTATAAATGCTCCACACTTACCTTCTCATTTGCTATCTTTTCATCATTTAGGTCCAAAAGTATTCTTTGAGATCATTCCTTCAGATTTTAGACCAGTTTAAAATCAATTTTGCGGATATTCTAAACAAAATAAATAATAAAGTCTTCAATCCTTAAATTTTCACTTAAGCCTTAAGCTCTTTAGTGTACTACGCCGTGACATTTTTGTTTGTTTCAATCTTTGCGATCCTTTATCTTCTCAAAAAAGCAAAAATCATAAAAATTAAGCTGATTTCCTTCAAAAAGAAGCTGTACAATAAGTTTGTATTCCCATTGACTATGGCATTCATTTATGAGATTCTTCAAATTCAGATTAATATTCTACAAGAGGATTATTCAAGCAAATATGGTAAGTTACTGATAGCTCTAAGCATAATATTCAAATCTTTTGCTTTTGGAATCATATCTTATGAGCTTTCAGCCCTCTTTTTCAAAAAATCTTCAAAAAAATATAACAATTTTGTAAGACTCTCTTAATGTTCACAATCCTACATAGTTTACTACATTATGAACTACACGATCATCATGTCCTTCCTGACTATATTGAATAGAAAGTCATTCTAATTTTATCTATAAGTCTTACTTGCTTATATGTTAGTGGTTTTCATAAAATTTATTAGGGTTTTGCCTTACAAACATAATATTCATAACGTTGTCCATATCGTTAATATGATAACAGTGCTGCTTTTCCTTGGATATCTTATAATCAGTAATAGAATTCCTTCAGTTGTAAGTAATTTTACTCAAGCTTAGGTATGTTTCGGAGCCATGATTGTTCTGAACATTATTTTTAATTTTATCAGGATGGGTTTTATTTTCAAGCAAAAATGTTGTAAAAAATAGAAAGACATGTTGAAAAACGCTCATAAAAGATTTTAGTAAGACATCAAAAAGCATAATAAGAAGTAGATTCACAAATATCTGATTTAGTAGCGACGATAAGACATTCTTTATCAGAAACCTATCTTATTCCAAAAATCAGAATTGACTGAATAACATAAAAGACACATAAATATGCAAAAAGCAAAAAATAGATTGGCAAAATAGCTTGGATTAACAACGAAACCTCAGGAATGATCATCTTTATTTCGATATCTATAATCTAATTAACGATTTAAAATATAATGAGATATAGTAGAATAATGTATATCTTTAGCTATCAAATTAAAATTCTTAAAGGAATCATTTTGAATTTCATCTTGTTTTTGGTCACAAATATATTTTTATGGATCTCTCGCTTGGTCAATCTTTTGTATTTCTAAAGTTCGTCGAATTTCAAAATCAAAGGTTTCATGTTTATATTCATAGACTGGGCTTAAATTTTTTAAGTTTTTCTCTAAGTGCTTATAAAGGGAGTATTTTCTTTATTTCTACAAGACGCAGTTTTCAATGTATACTTTCTATGATGATTTTTTTAATTTTTCGTCAGATTCGGCTAGGTCTCAAAATGTGGATTGGTAAAAGTATTCACGCTCAGTACGATTTTCTAATTTTCATCTAATTGCTGCATAGAAACTCCCACCCTATGAAAAGTTTTATTCAACTTTTGACTATTTTTCTTTTTCTAATTGTAATCCGTCTTGATTCTCTAATCCTTCTGTATGATTGATTAGGAAGAAGGGTCTTGGGTTTGACTTTTGAACTTCCTGCTATGCTTTTTATACATATTTTCGTAACTTGTTAGATTAGCCTTTAAGTTATTCAGAATGTTATTGTTTTATCTCATCTTTATGATGGTGTCTATTTATTCTTCTGAAGACCATGGCTTGAACCCTGAATCGAAGACTATCTTTTACATCAATTATTTATCTATCTGTTAATTATATAAACTGTTAATAATATAAAGAAATACTATTATATAATCATCCCTTTGATTGTTAAAATAATTATATTTTTCGTTACAATACGATAAGAAACATGGGCAATGATCTCTCTTAACAAAGATTATCAATTTCAATTCAACCTGGAGTAAATTTCTCTAAAATTCATAAACCTCAGAAACAAAAATCTTTGAAGAGCTAGAGTAGTATCAATAATAAGGTCGAAATGATGTTTCCTTCTTATTTGAAGAAAATCAATAAAAATGGCACCAAATTAGAATATAACTAAAGGTGTAATTATAAAGATCGAGAATATTAATTTTACACAAAAAAGGGCAATCACAATGATGAGAACATTCTCTGCATAAAACGATAAAAAATTCTCAATAAGCTTTCATAATAATAAAGTCTAGTTCAAAATTAAAATCAAAGTCATATATTATGGAGGGTCATAGACCTATATTAGACCGTTTAATTGAAATAAAATAACGTAATCAAGTTAGGTGAAACATAATTTGTCGTAAAGAAGATCTGCAGAAATTACAATGAGTTAGATATTTACGAAAATATGAAAACTTCATAGTTGTACTAATCGAGAAATATGTATAACTCACACATGTACAACTCAAAAAACCAAGCCAAGATGGAAAATAGTCGGTATCATGAATAAAATCATCATAATCATCACAAGATCAAAAGCATAATTATGTAGAAATCCAACCATCTAAAATCCTCTGAACTTTTTACATCTGACTCATAATGCTGTAGGATCTGTTTCAGTCGATCCGATTTATAAAAAAATCCATTATTGAGCCTTTGTAAATGCACTGGCAGTATAAAGCATATTCATTATCACTGTTTGAAAAGTTGGATAAAACATACCTCTAAATATGAATCTTATGATAGTTTTTAGTATATCGAATACAATCTCAGCTGTGATATCTGTAAAAGTAAAATCTAAAAGGTTATTCATCACAAGAACAAAAAATATATTATTCATGGGGAATATATGAACCATCCTCCTTTTGTCATTTTGGACCAAAAAACAAGTAACCCTTCGACATCCTCAAAGGTTAGGTAGTATATCATCAATTTCGACCATAAACATACGGTTATGTTGGGTCGGAATCGCAATTGTGATGTTTGGATGAATGAAAAACACATGCATGACTAACATTGTTAGCTCGTCTATGAAGGCAATAAGCTTTTTATTAGAAACATGAACCCTAGCAGTGCGACCTTCATCAATTTTACATCATAAAATGTGAAAAATTCTTTGAATTTGGTCGTGGATAATAATTTGATAACTATAATGAGAGAAGGAGAATCCTGCTGTTATGACAATAAACTTAAAATAGTTTATTAGGAGTAATCTTATTAATGACTTAAATTAACAAATTAACAAATTCCAATGCATATTTGATTGTTTCATTCAATTAAAAGTTTTTAATACACATCAATCATTATTTATTTCTTAGATTCAAATATAGATTTGTTTTTTTCATTATTCTTAAAATCCCCAAGCTGGATCGATACCTTCATGATCATAAGCACTATCTATGATTTCTTTATCCCCTTCTTCCTTCTTATAATTAACCTTATCCAGCATGGAGTTAATCGAAGTCTTCAAAAACACAAAAGGCAATTCTTCCATCTTTAATTAATTTTAATCTTTGGTTTCAATATCCATAGCCCCGAATAACCTATCGAAAATGTTGAACATATGGGATACATTATATATCTTCTTGGATTTTTTTGATTTTCTATTGAAAGATCTTCTCTAATTTTAAAAAGATGAGAGGATATTGTCGAGACAATGGGCTCTTTCGATGTTAGAATCTATGACATGATGCACATCAGGGCAGGATAGGACGTTATGGTCTGTCTAGCCACAGATTTAACATTTATCATAGAACAAATCTCGAGGTTTTGAGTTAGATAGGATCATTTCTTTTTGCTCTTTCAAGGATTTCTTCTGTTCTGGATTCTATTCTAAAATATTATCGAAGTTTTATTGAGAAAGACATATAACCTGGACAAGAGATTTGGATCTCAACCCGAATCGTACCTTAGTGTTTGTTAGAAATTCATAAAAATTATATATCTTTTCACCTTATCTGATTCTAAATTATTGACTGCTAGATTCCCATTGAACATATTGCAAAAATTTACCATTCAACAAAAGTATCAACTTTGGTCTCAAGATTTCTTATTAAAGAATATCATATCGAAACTAATAATTATTTTTCAAAATAGTTTTCCAATCTGGAAAATAAACGTCTGTTTAAGGTTGGTAGGTAACTTCTTCGATGCAGTTACAGATATCCCTCAGGTTTGTGATGTTTAGAGGGGTTAATATTTCACTGAAAATAGGGCTGTATGCTTGTTATCTGATGTCGTTTTTTAACCTTTCGGATAATTTATCGAAGACTTATGAAGAGTTGTAAAACTTGTCGTAATATTATGAGTAAAGCAGCGAATTTCGTATTTTTATCTGAAGTTACTGTGGGATTTTCTTTTGTTTCATCAGTTCCTTCAAACTTTTAAAGCGATGTCTAAAATATATAGATTTTTACATGATCTAAAAGATTTAAAACTTGTAATCCCCAAGAATCGTCATAAATTCTTCAAGAAGGAATGCCACGGTAATCGTGCTCAAAATCAACAAAAACAGTGTATAACATGATTCTATCCAATTTTTGCCAACAACGTCTCCATAAGCTATAGTTGAGACTAACGCACTAGAAAAGTAATATGCGTAGATATATTTTCCGAGGTCGGAGAGTGAATATATTGGATTGAAAGACTATGAGCTAAACTGATAATAATCTATATCATGAAATATTATTACGGTCTGGATATTGAATTGGATCACCAAAATATTGATTTTCTATCAATTTTGTATCGATTATATAGAAAATCGAGCCTAAGATATGTGAGAGAAATAGCAAGACATAGAAGATGATAGTCAAGTTGAATCCAATCCTAAGAAAATCATTTTGATATATCCTGAAATAAAACTTCTTTAGGAAGATTTTGATCGCAATCAACCTCAATAAGATCAAATTATGTAGGTATGAAGCTGGCTAGTAAGGTACCATGAAACTGAGCAAAAATATAACATACACTATAGCCAGTAGCCCGTTGTATTCATACCGAAAATAATATCTGATCATTTGCCTGAAATTTTTATTTTAGCTGATAAATGGATTTTTTTGATATTTCGACGTCATCATGATCTGAAATACTATATTTGTTGCGTATATTAATAAGAAGATGACATTGAGGGGTATGAGATCTGACATGACGTATTAGTAGTAATTTCTGAAGATGAGCCAGAAGGTACATTCATTTACGTAATAATTATCTATCAAAAAGATCAGCAATGTCCACCAGAAATAATACTTTACAAGGTATTGGTTGTTGTAGGTATATTTGTTTTATTCATTTTCTTTTTGAGGCAAGGGATTTTAATCTTAGATGGTGATATAATGACCGCCTTTTAGGATTGAAGATTCATATGGCCTCTCCATATAATATCAATTATATTCTGCATATCTGATATAATAACTTTAAGAATAATCATAATCAATTTATAAAGATTTCAATCGTCCCATACATATTTTTCTTATATTATATAGATGAACTTATTTTCTTCTCCATCAATAAAGATTAAATTTTATCGTGATAACACTCATCAATTATCGTCTGCCCTAAGTCTAATTTGATGAGTACATACTTAAATAGTGAACTTTTATGGGGAGAAATCATTCAAAAGGATCCGGTAAAGCTAATCTAGGTGGAATTTATTATAATTTAGATATAACATCGATTTGAATTAAAGTTTTGGATCGACTTTATTTAACCAGTTTGACTGGGTTATCTTTTTAATGCTATCGAATGCCATCTTATTTGAATCTTTATATTTTTATAAAAATACCTAACTTGAATGTCTTCAATGTCTTCCAATCAGCCTTAATCAAATGGATTATTCCTATAGTAGATATTTAGTTTCGAGTCAAATCAAGATATCTTTAAAATTAGGCATTATTTACCCCAAGACAGGTAACCTGACTCTTGCCAGAAATTTCATTCCCTTGTCACCTATTTGATTACTAGCTTTATGGAGTTATAGATACCAAAATTGATATATTTCAAAGAATCCCACTTTGCTTATTTTAAGTACATCATTCCGATGTAAGTAAATCCATTAAACCCTAAATATCAATGTATTGACCTAGATTAAAATAAGTTATTTATTCTAATCTTTCCTTTTTGTTGTTAACGAGGTACTTCAATCCATTATCTTACAACATCTTTCCATCTTTCGTCAGCATTACTGATGTTCTCTCACAGAATGTCGCTTTCTCAATCTTATAATTTCGTCTCTTCATTTTTAAAAGTATCAAAGATAAAAATAGTTTTAAAAAATTATATTAAAAGCATATAAAATCAAGTAAAATTATTATTGATCTTACTGCCTTGAACTATATCATCATCTAAACAGAATTTATTTAAGATCATTATTTTTTTTTATTTTTGTGCTACTTGATTAAAATATGTGATTTACTGTTCATCGTTTAATCAGAATTAATGGTTTACATATATATCTCACAATGGGTAATTATAATTCTATTATTGAACATGATGATTGCCATCAACAACCTACCCTTGAAACCTGAATAAAGAATCTTTTCATGCCCAAATACTGATAAAAATATCCGTGCCCTCTACAGAAAGATAATAGGAAATCATAAAACACCTAAACTAGACGATATCAATGTTGATGTCAGTGTGTGTTTGAAGAATAGGACTTAGTCTACCGATCATTCTTTGTCTCATAGAAATTAAGAGGTTTCTAAGAGTAACAGGCTCAGTTATAGGAAGGGTCATAAGTCTTTTTCAAAGAGACTTTAGAACTGTAAGGAACAATTGAATACTGAGACCGATGGTGGGGAAAGTTTTAGTCTGAAAAAGTCATTATTGTTGCCTGCTTTCAATAGGAAGCAAATCAACAGGCTGAGAAAGGTAGAGCTGAAAAGTTTGAACATTACCAGTTACGACTTTCAGATGTAAAGAAGCAAAATCATAGCGTAAACTTTGGATCAAAGCACGATCATCTATTCTATGTCAACTAAAGGAAACATCAAAAACCCTTAGGCAGAAAAATTCTCATAGAAATCAAAAACCTAGTCCCAAAAAGAAAAAAACACAAACCGTTCCTATCACCCTATCAAAAAACTACTCTAATCCAAAAAAGACTCAACCCTCAACACTCGTGAAAGCAGGCTCTCAATTAGCCCCTGGAAAAGTTAATAATTCTAACTATTCTGATCTTATTCTTAAACTTATTATTTACCGTCTATTTTTATATTAAATGTTGAATAAAATTAACCGATAAGTCGCAAATAACCTTTTCAAGACCAAATACCCCTAAAAACAAAAATCTAAACAAGTCGATCTCATAAGCAATACCTCCGATCAGGTTATGATTAAATACAAGGCTACTAAAAACGGCAAAGATGATTATAAAAATTATTTGATGGACCATGACAAAAAAGATAATTATTCATCTTTTTATGAACTTTCTATCTCGCATGAAGATGATCATAATTTTTGTAACAGTATCATTTTCAATAACAAAAAAGCTTAGAATGGATATATACCCATTTCTTACAAGATCAGTAAGAAAAACACAAAAAAGATGAAATTTCAAAAAAATAATGATATCAATGCTTCACCAAAGATAATACCGATCAATCGGATGACTATTTAGGGATTTAGGCCGTAATTGAAACCTCTCAAGATTAATAGAGAAACCATGAGAATCAACTAATTGTACTCCAATTTATAAAAAAGAACTGTTTCTTAAGAGATGTCCACAAAAAACGTATTCTTCCTATCCATAAAATAAAGCCTTCAAGCCAAGGCCAAAAGATCCAAAGGCTTCTCCATGAATAAAATCCTGAACAAAAACGATATTGATAAAAATGAACAATCATTTAGAATCAATAATAGAAGTAATAGATTCCATTCTCTTTAAATGAAGAGGAAGGAATCTATAACTGCATGGTAAATTTAATAAAATCATTAAGATGACTGATTGATGGTGATATTATGAATGATTTTTTATTGAATTTTTCCTGGTATTTGTTAAATATATTATTTTGTTCTATATTTGATACGATTTTATATAATTTAGAACAATCAATATATTTTTCGATGAAACTTTAGGATAAGTTAAACACTGAGAATATGATTAGGAAGACCGTGAAAGAGTTACCTTCTTTGTTGAGAAAAGATAGTTCTAAAGATATGGTCTCTTTGAATAATAAAAAATGTAATAAAAAATCTAAAGAAAATATGAATCGACAAACAGATTATTTGTAGAATATCAACGATAGCCTCAATTCACTTCCAAAGATGTATGTTTATATATGATTTTAGTCTTCAAATGTAGAATAGAACTTTTTATTACGAGACAAGTACATTCAATATGGATAGCAACAAAAATATCGAGAATATGTCGTACATGAAGAATGAATTCAGCAATATAAGCAATTTCAACAGTATTATAAAATCTTCAGAATCGCTCATTCATAAGATCAACAATAAAAAACTATGTTTAATCGATTAAAGACCCTCAAAAACCCAAAAAAAACCCTTTTACAAACGAATCTACAAAAACAATAAAATCCTTCCTAAAGAACAACGTTTCTTTTAAAATAAACCCTATGTATTATCCACCCAGAAGGTAAAATAACTCGGTTACTACTAAGCAGTACCATTTTAATTTATTTAGTCCAACATCTATAAGCCCACGAATGTCAAGATGTAATTGGGAAAGTAATGCATGATTACAAGTAAGTATCCTAATTATGAGTTGAAGTCTATCCTAAAGGGGAATGATTTCTTTTTGACGAATGTTAAGAAAGAAGAGATGATGTTAAGGATCAATTAGTTTATCGATCAGGAATTAGATAAGGAGCAGGAGTATTAGAAGATTAAGACTTAAAGTCAGTAGGGATGTGTTTAAAATCAATAGATACAAGAAGAAAATGTTTTGTGTAGTGATCAATAAACTAATTTGCAAGAAAATCAGTAAAATAATCAAGTAAAGCTTCTGCAAAATAGTCTTTACCTGACTATAAATGACTATTAATTCGTAAAAAACTAAGAATTTAAATATTTCAAAACAAAAAACCTTCAAAACTGGGGCTAAGTCCTAAACAACTTCAGTTCCATCTGCAAATGCCTAAAAATGCATAAGATAACCTACTTCAAAGTCAAAGATGAACATCTATTGAAATGGAGCGGTGTCAAAAACAGCATCTATTAGGTCAATAAGGATCTCTTTCATTATATTTTGAGTTGTGAGCAGAAGATCTATAATTGTTGTGTTGCGTTTTTTGATAGGATGAGGGTGAGAAAGATGAGGGAAAATGCTAGGAAGAAGGAGAATTTGGCACGATGGGCTTGGTTGAGGTTGAAGATGAGGACTGAAATCCGTAAGGCCATGAGATAAAAATTATAAAAAGGTTTAAAACTTCATAAAAACCTCTTAAAACATATGGATTGGGATATCTAAATTCATCTCTGTAGTTTCTCAGTTTAACCTTAAAAAAGAAACACATCTTTATTTGTAACTTCCTTCGAAAACATCTACCACGAGATCTGGAGCAACACCAGCAAGGAAATCATTTTAATCATACCTACTTTGAATGAGAATATTCTTAAGTTACTTCAGAGCAAATTGAAATTGAGAAAGAATATTACGATTATCTGTCCTGAGGTATTTGACGTGTTTCCTGCTAATTTATG
>Ga0194115_10006200_pt1 | contig 12189 bp, 16 predicted proteins | sample TA2MahsurfametaG_3_FD_148656 | JGI IMG/M metagenome (GOLD analysis project Ga0194115, IMG submission 148656) | Freshwater microbial communities from Lake Tanganyika, Tanzania - TA2015002 Mahale S4 surface | ecosystem: Environmental > Aquatic > Freshwater > Lake | place: Tanzania: Lake... | reverse complement strand
CCCAGATCTCATCAACGTTCGGCGCGATCAGCTCATCGATCACGATATTGGCCATCTTGTGCGCTTGCTGGTGGACGAGATTGCTGCCTGGCATGGATATATCCTCACCTGCTAACCAACGTTCTATCATCTTGTGCATGCTGGTCCCGCGACCAGCTGCTTCGGTCACGATAGCCTGCGCAGCTTGCTCACCGACGCGTTTCTTCCAGTTTGCTAGCGCGGCGCGTTTCTCTTCTGATTTGGTCCTATCTAATATGGTGGTTACGCTGGCCACCTTGCTGCCATCTGGGCATAGATACAGCCTACCTGATTGGCCTTCGATCTTTGATATAGGATCGTATTTGAATCTTGATTTGATCAAACTCATCAAAACATTATATTTTTTATGATTGATTTAGTCAATTTTATGCGCGTTTCTTAGCTGCTTTTTTTGCCATATTGGCGACATCTGTTTCATCACCAGGCTCGAAATCCTTACCTAAGTTATTGTCATCTTGCTTGATCTTGAGCACGACATGATCTTGATCATAGGTCTTGATTAGGTTCTTTATGGTCTGATCTGATTTATATATGTTGTCTAGATCATCAAAGCTGTTGCCTATTCCAGCATTGCCCATTAGTTTGAGCACTATGTTGGTTGGGACACGGACGCTGATGTTGCTGCCGGGACTTTGCTTGGCCTTGCTGCGGAGATAATTCAACAGCGTGGTCAGCGTGCCTGCTGGAAGTGCCATCTCAGGCGCTGATTCTATCTCCAGTAATCTCATCTCAATCGCGCTTTTCGCGTCCTAGTGGAAGATCGCCTCCCACTGCTGCATCGCTCGCAGAGAACTCATCTTCTGAGCCAGGCGCTTCTAGATCACCCATTTTGCTAGTATCTCCGGCTGGCATGTCCACTGGCATCGGAGCAGCCCCTGTCAATGCAAGCACGGCATTGTTCACTGATTCGCGGGCAGATTGCACGTTGCTCAACAGATCGTTCAAGGTGCTTGATACCGATGCACTGTATGTGCTGGCTTGTTGCTCGCCGATGTTGCTGCGTATGCTGTCCGTGAGCGGAGGTAGCTGTTCGTTGACCATCCTGCTGATGTCCTCCAACATGTCCTGCAAGCTATCGACCATGTCTTTGGCCGCCATCACTGACTGTGCCTGGGTGACCTCATCCTCGTTGATCATGCGCCTCACAGCTGATTCGATGCTTTCGTTCTTTTCGATGCTCTTGGCAATCTTATGTGCTTTGGTTATAGTGCTTTTCTTAAGAGGTGGCTGGTCACCAGTCTGTTTCATGGCAGATGCCATGCCTATCGCATATGGACTTTGGGCTTTCTCTTCGATGAAACTCTCCAGCACCCTGCGCGCCATCAACATACCGGTGTAGCTAGCATCCTTCTCGCTCTCATGTAGCTTGTTGGAGTTGCGGATCGCGCTGAGCTTGCGATCAACGCTTCCCAGCATGGTAGCGGCCTTGGCTGCGTCCAGGCCTTCCAGCTTGATGTTCCAGCCTAGCATGGCCTGCATCTTAGCATTGAGCTTGTCTGCATTAACAGGAGCGATATCGTCGAGTTTCATCTTGATTATCCTTGTTTATAGCGTATTTATGCGATACGTTGATAACTGACCACCTGATGTGCGTCATCGAAGACCCCATGTATCTCATATTCAGTGCGGCTCAAACGGTGGTTGATTATGTTTTCTTTGAAATTATCGCCGCGATCTTGCGCTGTTCTTAGGTGATGTTCGTAGAGCTGCTTGTCAGCTGATAGTTTGTCTAGCTTGCTTTCGGATGTGAGCAAGAAGCTGGATGTCTTTTTATCGTCGCTGCTCTTGGCAACGGCGTAGGCCAGCGCCCAAGATCTCAAGGAAAATATGGCGAGGATCTCATCTTCACGCAGTATCTCCCACTTGCCATCATTGGGAGATATCATGAGATCATTTACCCTGATGGATCTGCCCTCGGGTGATATGATGAGCTCTTTTGCAACGTGATTGTTGATGAATTCCTCAATCTTAGATATGGATTCTGGATCTAACTTCATAGCTCACTATTCCTCCTGATGATCTGCGTTTCACCACACACTTGTTTATCAATCTTAGGATCAGCTTGAGATCCTCATCTGAGAGTTCTGCTTGTAGTATAGGCAGCTTGCCCAGTAGTGCCATCTCTTGGTCAGATATGTGTATGTTTACACCGTGGCTTATCTCTAGCTTCATGTCAATGACGCGTGATTATGTACCAGAGTAAACCACCGCAGACGCCCAATAATCCCACTATGCTGCTAAAACCCACAGCTATCAGAGTCTTGAGGGCAGAATTTTCCTTGGCCGCTAGGCTGCGTTTGATATCTTCTATGCCCGTGTCTAATTTATCCATGCGAACACCCATGTCTGTTTCCATCTTATCAATGCGATCTGACATGCGTTCTAAATCTTCTTTCAAACCTTGGTACCTCTCAGCACATAAGTCAACATGCGCTTCGAGGCTCTGCTTCTCTATGCTGAGAGCGGCCATCTATCCCTCCTGTGGCGATTCTAGCTTAATGGAGCCTGTGAGAGCCTGTGTTGCCTTATATTTTACTTATTATAGGAATCAATTACAGTAATACCTATGTTTTTTAACGGTCCCTTGGCTATGAACTGCATGGGAAAGCTGGGTGTGGTCTCAGTCAGCCCAGTCATTATGGGCACGCCATCTATGTCAGCGAGAAATAACTCACCATGCTTGCCCAGGACATCAGCGCGCTCCACCGAGAAAGACAAAACCCATGATTTGGTCAAAGTATTGTCAGACGTCTGGATGGGATCTTCTATCACGAGGTCGACATCCATTGGTTGGCATCGCAATCCTATCACTTGCAGCAACATGTCATGATTGCGCTGTTGATTCCTCTTTATGAACCAATCAGATTCATCGGTCTTGCGGCGTATCCCTGTTGCTGTGATGTCCACAGATGTCACGATGATTATCTTCTGCATCATTTGTAGCTCCATGCGCATATGTAAGGATAGCAATTCCTAGCAGACGTTTATGCGCTCGAATATTATAGCATCGAAGATGTCATAGCATAGATCTAAAACAGCCTGCCATTTGTATAAAACTTGTGGTCCGATGCGCGGATCGTACCACATTGATCTTAGACATGTGATCATGATGAGGGGGCCGCTACATTATATAGCGACCCCCCATGTACTAGCTCAGCTAGCTGCCTATTAGGATAGGGCGAGCTTCATGCCAACGTTGGTCACTGTCGAGGTCGACACGTCCTTGCTGTTGGTACCGACCGTGGTGCCAAGAGCGCGGATGGCGGTTTGAAGCGTACCTGCTGTCCAAGACGCACGCTCGCATAGCACTGAGATCTGGAACGGGCTAGTGGTCTCAACTTGATAGTAGATGATGGAAGCCTGTTCCTGGATCTTGCGGAGCACGATGTCGATGGTCTCATCAGCTTCGCCTTCTGCGTCGATGTCAGTGGCGGTACCAGCTGCGACCTTGAGCAGGATACCGAAAGCTAGCGGTTGCGCGCCAGCGATGCTGACGAGAGAACCGAGGTCTGTGTTGATATCAACACCTGAGAAAATATTACCAGATGTTCTTGCGATTGAAGCCATTATGCTTCTCCTTCATGTTTTCTGCATCCACTTGGATGCTGGAATTATTTATAAAGAAGCTAGCTTTTTGCCCAGCATATAGCCTGCAACCGCCGCTCCTGCTACCTTAGCAGCCAACGGGATGCCTGGTCGCTGTATTTCATCCGGAACCAGCAGGTTCTTGCCCATCATCACCGCATTGTATTGGTTGAACATGTCGCTGGCGCGGAGGTCATGCCTCATGCCCTTATAGATCCTCGTGGCAGCTACCTTGTGCTCATCAGGTAATCCTCGGTCCCAATCAGCCACGGTCCTGCGACTAGAACGCAGAGCAGGGCTCTTTATGTTCAGCTGATTTTGAAGTTTCAGCATGAATTGGCGATTGAACTGCTTGTCAATGCGTCCTTGCGCCATGTTGCGCAGATACTGCATGAATCCTAGATAGGGCAGAGTGACCCTCCTATCTTTGGTCATCCTGCCCTCATAGCGATCTTGGTTCTTGAGTATGAACGCCATGTTGTGCAGATCAGTGCCACTAGCACGCCATCCATCTATGCTGCCGCTGCCCAATGTTGCTTTCGCATATTTCTGTGCCTTGCGGGGATCGGTCTCTTGGAGTATCTGCAGCGCCATCACAGCATTGAAGAAACTGTCTGCTAGCTCGCTGGTGTAAAGCTCTGCCATCCTAGCAGGATTACGGAACAATCTAGCTTCCGTGATTTCTTGTATGAATTCAAATGCCATCTGTCATGTCCTTAACTTCAACTTGCCCTTGCGCTGTAATTCATATGTTTTTTTATTAAGCTGGCTAATGATATATTCATCTTTAGTAGGATTCAATGGGGTATCATTGGCCTGATTATACCACCTACTGTTAAAGTGATAGTAAAATACAGGCTGTTGTTGGATCATAACGCTTACCAATGCGTTATCTGGTATTTCTTGTGGCACTTCTGCGCTAGGTTGATACTGGGCCGTGCTTTGACGTTTTCCTACAGGCCTAACTATCCTCTGGAACAGCGTCATGACCACAGCGCTTTTGAATATGTCAGAGACTTGCTGTTCATCAGTGAGATCGGATCTGAGGATCTTTTTTTCCAAAACATCGACATCATCGGGGGATATTCCAGCATACCTAGATATGATCCCTGCTAATATGATCCTTTGCGTGGAAACATCATCTATGTCTTTACCCACGGCAGCTTGTGCTGCTAGGGCTTCTTGCCATTTTCCCATCAATGGTTTCACGTATGTTTGGGCTTTTTTCTCTATCTCCGCTTTTATCTTAGGATCTACTACGAGCTTCTGATCCACGCCTTGGGCAGCGGCAGATATCTCACCTGGTGTCATGTTCCTCAGCGCAGTAGCTACATCTATCTCAGAAAGCCTCATTGTCCAGCTTTCCTTATACCACGCATGAACTTAGCTGTGTCCTGCCCGCGGATGCTGTTGAGCAACCTGCGCTCTAGCTCTCCCGCGGTCTCAGCATCGTAGGTCTCCCTGATGAGATTGACGAGATTTATAGCTGAGCTGATTATGTGATTAGCCCTGCTCTCGATCACAGCCTCGCGATCCTGCGTCCTGTAAGCTGTGCTGATCTCGTCTAATAAGCTACGGGTCTGCTTTTTCATGGTAGTGTATTTATTGCTTTCTGTTCTATGCATGTTAGCTTAAATGCCATAGATCAAGTTCCTGTCAATGATTAGATCAGCTTGCTAAGTATCATGTCCTGAGGGACAGCAACATGCACAGGCAATATCATGGCAAGGAAAGAAACACATGGCTACGCAAGAGCAACAATACGAACGACTGTTGGCACGATTCAAGAGGCGAGTTCCAAGCAGACCAGAATACCTCAATAGGATCGCGGAAGAGCTGGAGCTGATAGTAGAGCAGCGGTTCACTGATTACTTCATACAGATCACAGACATACTAGATATGACGGTCGATATCCCGCACATGACGCGCGGATCAGCCGGTTCCAGCCTCGTGTGCTGGGCGATGGGCATCACTGACGTGGATCCCATCAGATGGGACATACCATTGGCTAGGTTCCTCAATCCACTTAGGGAAGACCTACCAGACGTCGACATAGATTTCCCGCATTGGGCACAAGACACGGTCATGCAGCGCATATTCCGCAGATGGCCCAACAAGACTGCACGCATATCCAACTATGTGACCTTCAAAGAAAAGAGCGCCCGGCGCGAAGCCGCGAGGAGATTGGGCGCCAAAGGGAGGCTGCCGAGGAGGATCGATTACAAGAAACTGGGCGTCGACCCAGAGGAAGCCACACGGATCGAACGAAAGCTGATAGGCAAGAAGAGGGCGATATCAAAACATTGCGGGGGCATCCTAGTATTCAAGCACGACCTGCCCAAGAGCCTGAAGAACGGGGAAAACCAGATCCTGCTAGACAAGCATGAGGTGGAAGACCTAGAGCATCTCAAGGTCGACATCTTGGCCAACCGTGGCCTCAGCCAGCTGATAGACATAGAACCAAACATAGCATTGGAAGAATATCCAGAACAAGACATCCTCACGTCGAACCTACTGAGTCGGGGCGACGTGTTGGGTGTGACGCAGGGCGAGAGCCCTGCCATGCGGCGCTTATTTCGAGCGATAAGGCCGCAATCAAAATCCGACTGCGTGTTTGCTACCGCGCTGATAAGGCCGGTAGCGACCACTGGTCGACAGAAAGCCAGCTTCTTCCATGACTGGACTGAAGAGCGATTAGCTGACAGCATAGTCTATGAGGATGATGCGATACTCAAGATATCGCGCCTCATAGGCTGCGATCACTATGAAGCTGACATGTATCGCAGGGCCTTCGCCAAGAAGAACGAAGAAAAAGTGTTCGAGTTCATGCAGAGGATGGGCGACCAAGAAGACAAGGCCGCCATACATCGCGAGCTGATGCAACTGGGCAACTTCGGACTGTGTCGTGCGCATGCGGTCAACCTCGGTAGGTTGATATGGGCGCTGGCCTATCAGAAAGCGCGCAATCCGCAGGCGTTCTGGCGGGCATGCCTCAAGCACTGCCAAGGCAGCTATCGCGGTTGGGTCTACAAGCGCGAAGCCATGCTGGCCGGTTGGGAGATCGATCAGATGGGCTATCGCGTCAGCGGTGAACATGATGCGTGGAGGCAGTTCCGCAAGGTGGGCTACTGGACCACGCCCGAGTTCCTGCCTGGCATGAACGTGCAGAACACTTGGCTGGATCGCTGGGATTTCACGGGATTGGTGGCCAACGGCAGGGTGTTCAAAGGAGACAACAGCAAGTATGTGACCTTCCTCACGCTGGGTGTGGGCAACGGTCGCTACATCGACGTCACAGTGAGGCGTCCATTGGCTTATTCTGACAGCGTGATAGTCAGCGGCACTGGTAGATTGAAACACAGCAACGGCAGCGATTATCTAGATTGCACAGAAGCTGAAGCTGCTTGAAATAATAAGTATCATAGGTGTGCGATTAAGTTTATCCAAATCTTTTGCCTATCAGTATCATAAGGGAGCCATTCTATCTTGCTAATTAGATTTCCAAGCAATTTGATCCGATTTTGATCAATTGTTATAGGCAAAGATGGTATAATTATATCAATAGATATAACTCATACCTGTGATCATCTCATGTTCAGCTTCGTGGAATCTTTTTACAGGTTCTGTGATCATGATATGATTATCATATAAGAAGGCGTTTTTAGATTTCCACGTAGTCATATATTTTTCAATATTTTTTATACCCATTTTCTTTATAGCAGTCTGATTTTCTACGATATCTGCGAATTCAATGTTTATAACATTATCTGCTATTATAGATTTGAAAGGAACTATGTAATTTTTTGCTGTTTCTCTCGCTTTATCTATAGAATCAATCCCTATCAAATCTTTCCAATCTTGCTTTATTGAAAAATAATGATAGTATGTTCTCAGCCAACGATAGAGCTTACTCTTATAGGTTTCAGTAGTAATGTTGATTACTTGTTCAAACAAATGTGTATGTGGTCCTAACCAGCAATGGCTTGATATCCATTTACTATCATCTAAATCTAAATTCTTGACACGATACATCAAATCATCTATATCAAACTTATCAAAGATGGTGTCAGAATCTCCTATCTTACCGGCTTCATGATATTTATACCCTGTATCTTCGTTCAACATGTTACAAAGAAGAAGCCCACATGTATAGTGAGGGAAGCAGATTATTTTCATGAACTAGATTTGAGATTGTTGAGCATCTGCTTGAGCTTGCTGCTCTGCACGTCAGCTGTGATCTTACCGGTCTCGCCTTGTGGCACCGAATCAGTGCTGGGCGCCACAGATGTCTTGTTCTTGATGCTGTCGAAGATGCTGCTGCTTTGTTTCTTGAACTGCTGGAACTCTTGATCCTCAGCCAAATCACGTATGCGCAGGCTGTCTTGGTCGAACTCGAGATCGACCTTCTGTCCCACGCCTGAGGATGAGCGTGTCTTCATCAGCTGTAGTTGATAGCGGCCATGCTCCTTCATGCTCCTCGATGTGAAGATACCAAACACGTTGTCTGCTGTGTTGATCTTGGATATGCCACCGCTGATGTGGCTGTGATCGAACTCGATCTCTTCGACCGCGCTTCGATTCAGCTGTGAAGCGGTGACCAACACGATGTCTAGTTCCTTGGCCAAGTTGCGCAGTTCTTCGCTGACATACTTGTCCTTGACGAAGAGATCGCTGGGGTTGACCTTTGCACTCACCGGCATCAGCAGATCGAGATAATCCACGCAGACGTAGCTGGCCTTGCGACCGGTCTGGATCTGCAGTTCTTTGAGATAGGATCTCAGATCGTTGATGTTGCTCTGCGCTGGCATGTATTTTATGCGCAGGCTGCCCGCTTTCTTGCCCACCATCTTGACCTTCATCTCGACTGTGTCGAGGTCCTTGAAGATCTCCTTGCTGGGCACATTGGTCAGCATGCTGTCGATGCGCATGGCGCAGAGCTCTTCGCTTAACTCTAATGTCACATAAACACCATACAATCCTATCGTCATCCAGTTCACGGCCAAGTTCTGCATGAACAGGCTCTTGCCCGCCCCTGATCCGCCTGCGAAGATCTCTAGCTCACCCCTGTTGAAACCACCAAAAAGCTTCCTATCGAGATTAGGCCAACCCGTGGTCATCTGGCCGTTGTTTTCTCTGAGCTTCATCAACCTAGCGCGGGGATCATCGAAGTAATCGAGGCCTAGATCCCTGGTCAGAGATATCTGCACCGCATCCTTGACCAACTTCTCGATGGGATCATATTCGCCTTTCTCGATGAGATCAGCGCTCTTGAGGATCACGCGCTTGAGCGTCTCATGGCGTGTGAACGATTCAAACTCATCCATGAACCAAGATATCATGCTGTCTTCCAGCTTTTCTATCTTCTGAAGGCCCACACCTGCTTCCGCTTTGACTTGGTCAGTGTTGGGCAAATCATTATATTTTTTGCTATAGTCTTGTATGAAGGATGCTGCCGATCTCAGGCTGCGATCAAAGTTGATGGGATCAAATATGTTTTGCACCCTAACGAAACTTTGGGCGTCAGCCAACATGATCTCGAGGAACAGCTTCTGTAGATCAGCTGAATAATCTTTATTTGCCATCGCATTTTCCGCATTGGAATCTGCAATATTCGGCCGCAGACTCGTCATTTAAGTTAGCAAAGAATTCACTGGATATGCTAGATCTAATCACGCTATCAATGTCACAATCTTGGATCTTGAAGGCGGTGGCCCAAGGACTCTTGTAGCGCCATCTATCATCGATCAGATAACAACAAGGCATGTAGTATCCATCAGCTGACACTATATGCATGGGCTTCTTCAAACAAGCCGGATCAATACTTCGATCAGTGGTATTGCGTGGCAGACTATAATCCGCTGGCTTCAACCAATCCTCACCATCTAACCATCGGTTGCTGTGGATGACATCGAATCCATTGAATCCCATCTCGCGGCTTAGCTGCTGAGCTTGTCCTATCTCGTTTACATTGTAGCTGAACACGATGAATTGCCAACGCAGATCAACACGCCCGGCTAATGTATTGGCACAGTCCTCTATGTTGCTCCATCTAGCGTTGATCCTATACTTCATGAAATCATCAGGCATGCCGTCTATGCCTAGTATCACCGAATCATCCTGGTCTAGAAAATCGACCAATCGTTCCCATAATCTCTTACCAGCTTGACCATTGGTGTGTATCTTTACACGCTTGCGTTGTGATTTGCACCAATAGATCCAATCTAAGAAATAAGCATGGAAGATAGGATCACCCAAGGTGCCTTTGAATTCAAATATTTGGATCTCACTTAACACTGGTGCGATGAATCGTTTGAAAACATCGAGATCGAGATCGGAATCCTTCCAGTGTTTTGGATAAAGCGAAATGAGATCAGTCCTGCTACAACGTGGACAAGCTAGATTGCATCTGTTGGTTATCTCAAGTTCAAAATTGCTGAAGTCGAGTGGAAAGCTAGATACCATGATCCCTCCTCATCAGCTGTATCTTGAGCTTGTTATCTTGTTTACTCGCTAGTATGCTGCGCAATGTATATAGTTTCCCATATCTGCGGAGGCTGTCAGCGCAGTCTTTGACATCTGATTCCCACTCTGGGAATGCCACGCTCCATCCGTATTCCAGCGCGGCATCGACCAGCTTTTTGCCGCTCTTGTCACGGTCTGGGACCACGATTATCTCACGACCTAGCGAGTCGATAATCTCAGCCTTGCGCTCGCTGACTTCGTTGGTCATTACCGCCACACCATCCACAGCAATAGCATCAAATGGACCTTCTACCACCAGCGCGAATTTGCTGTCACGTTTCTGATTATCCATGTTGAACACATAGTCGCTGTCTACCGAATTGATGTATTTTAGCTTGCTGTCAGTGTCTATGCTGCGGGCGGTATAACCAATGGTCTTGCCTCGCCACGTGAATGGGATGATCAACCTGCGCCGGAATCCTGCTTCGTGGCTCCAATACCAAGGGAAATCATCCAATGAGAATGACCTAGATTCCACATATTTTACCGCGTCCATGAGATCAGGATCATCCAATCCACCATACATCCATTCTCGCATGGTGGCGCCCGCAGGCAGCTCACGCTGATCAAACTTGATCTCAGATCTTATCTGTTCTTGCTGCACTATCTCTGCATCGATCTCACGCATAGCATCAAGCACGATGCGTTGTATCGTGCCTTGCTCCATGCCTAGCCATGCCATGAGCTTGCGCATCTTGTATCCAAAATGCAGCCCTGGACGCCAAGTGGTCTTGAATCCGCAGTTGAAGCAATGATAGCTAGCACCGCCTTCAGGCGTGAACAGCAAACCACCCCGTCCCTTCTTATCCTGCGTCTCGCCATTATGGGGGCAACAAGGCGCATTAAAGCTGATCCAGCCTTTAGAGGCATTTCTATGCCGTGTCGGAATGACCGATCTAATCGAAGACTGGATAGAATTCATAAAAACAATATAAATTAATTCCTAAGCAAAGTCAATGCTTGAGGATGCATATCACCAAATCGTTGCATGTGTGATGATTATAACGGATGATTTATTGAGTCCTCTGACTAAGGTGAATCTACAGCCGCCTGCCAACAATTTTCCCATGAAAATAGTTATTATCACTTTCCATTTGGACTAAGTATCTTGATTGAATTTTGTAATAAATGGACAAGCACCTAGAAGAATTCCTCGAAAGGTATCCGTTTTTTGCCTTGATCAAGTATGGTGATCAAGAATACGTCTGCATCATACAGAACCAGGACAGCGATATAACTACCATCTATGATTACAGAAGCCTCAGGACTGAAGTGCATCGGATGGATTTCATAGCATTAGCAGAACAATGGTGGTGGGAATCCAATAGGATGATACCCATTAACATATTCATCAAGGATGATTGGATGAAATTCCGTTACGCTGTCAAGACGCTCTTAAGCAAAGAAGTAACCGTGCTGGCAGGTCATATCGTGCGGTTAGCTGATATATCGGCCAAAAGGACCAAAAGGAAGATGGTGCAGTTGGTTCGTAGACCCACATGACAGCGATCATTTTCCAGATTGGGGGGATCATACTTCACAAAGAAGATTCATGTGCAATGCTACTAAATGCGCATAAGATACGCTATGGCTTTTCTTATAGGCATAGCTGCCATCCGAGGGTTTGATCCAAACATCAGCCGCTACATCTTTCCAAGGTAATCCTATGAGATGCTTCTTGGCCGGACGCATCACCGCGAGGAACATGGCCATGCGTGATATGCTATCGACTGGTTCCGGCATCTTGCGCAGAGTGTCGTGATGATTGTTGATGTGTATGACCCGTTCGACGAATTCCCTATGATCCAGCAAGTCCCACCGTGGCTGGGTTGCCATTAATCTCTTGAGATGTGCTTCATCTTTCACGGCTTCATACACATGGACGTTGAGCAGATCTAGCTTGACATAACCTAGCTTTTCAGCTTCTTGATAATCCAAACTGCTCCATCCCGTGATAGGATCCATCGGGACGTCTGTGACGAACACGCCAGTGTTATGCTTTACCCATTCACCTTTACGTTCAATTGCAGCAGGCACATGCTT
>Ga0194115_10006199_pt1 | contig 12191 bp, 17 predicted proteins | sample TA2MahsurfametaG_3_FD_148656 | JGI IMG/M metagenome (GOLD analysis project Ga0194115, IMG submission 148656) | Freshwater microbial communities from Lake Tanganyika, Tanzania - TA2015002 Mahale S4 surface | ecosystem: Environmental > Aquatic > Freshwater > Lake | place: Tanzania: Lake... | reverse complement strand
GGCTGCGGTTAAGTACCAGCCATCACTGGATTCAGACACAATCCCGGCAAGGCACGCTGCCTTTAGATCTTCAGCGACGTTAGCACTACTGACGGTGGCTTCAGTTAGGTTTGATTGTCCCATTTCACGCGAATCATTTCTGAATTGGGTGATTTCAGCGACAGTCATTGGAAGGAAGTTGTTGATGGCGAAGGCCAAAGCGGTTTCCCAGAAGTTGCGATTGGTATCACCCAGGTTGAATGAGTGATTGCGATGTTGATTTGTGCGTACAGTTGTATTTGGTTTTTTTGTAATCATTTTTTAATCCATGAAGGGAATTGGAGTTTTATTTATTTTTGAGCTTTTGTTTTTGCAGAGATTTCAGCAGATTTCTCTTGCAATTTGCTGAGTTCATTTACAGCTTTTTCAAGGGCAACAAATTCATCGAACTTGATTCTTCTATCGAGTTCCAGACGACCAAGCTTTTCGGTATCAAATGCATGACCTAAATCAGTCATATACTTCAAATCAATGTGAAACAACTCAACATCCTTTGAATTCTTGATTCCTGCCATTACAGGTCCAAACATCAAAGTTTCTTGATTTGGTGTCCAGAAATACATCATACCTTTTTTCTGTTCAACAATGAGTGCACGACCTAATTGTGATTTCTCAAGCTTTGCACACAATTCACTTGTAGCTAAGAGTTCAGCAACTTGTGTTGATACACCTTCACGAATCTCAGCAGGAATATTTTCATCATTGCTATCGAAGCTGAAGTAATGACCATTCAAACCCGCATATGACTTGACTACCTTTTCAGGTCTTGCTTTCTTGACTTTTGAAGTTGTCTTCATGTCTTGAATTTGTTGTTGGAGAGCAGCGATTTGTTGTTGTAGAGTTTGTAAGTCACTCATAACGTATCCTTTATGTAAGGGGTTGATGATAAGCATTAAGCTTTCAAAGAAACATAACTTAAATTTTTATATTTAAATTATATAAAAATTATAATATAAAGCTTTTTAAAGTTCACGAAATTTTTAATTTTATAATTTATTTTCTTTAATTACTTTAAACTAAACTAGAAAAAGTAGAAAACGCTAGCGAAAACTATTTTTTTAGAGCTAGATTTTAAGCAAAAAAAATCGCCATAAGGCGACGTCCATGACCGGAATTTGTATTTTATCGAAATTGCTATTTATTATAATTTTCGCCGATTAGACTTGCCAGTGCCGGAAGATCTGAATAATCCGTCCTCTGATAGAAAACGCATTCGGAATCGAAAACTCGATCGAAATCAATTTCAACATGATCTTTAAAAAGCTTTAACTCGTATTCCAGAGTATTAAGATCTTTTTTAGGATCACCCTTACGATACACTGCACCAACATATCGAGTGTCGTCCCAATCAGTCTCCTCGTATATTTCGTTTAGCATCACGTTATATTGAGATAAGATGGGCTTCAATTCATTCATGTACTTTGTTAGCTTTTTTATTTTTTTTGACATTTTTCTTTCCTTAGTAAAAAGGGCGTCGCTTAGATGTTTTATAAATGTCGCGACCGATTGCTACAGTCAAGAGACCAATCAATCCGTAAATTAAGATAAATATCAGCATTTAGTTCCTTTGTTGTTAATGAACGGTAACACGATTATAGTGATACCATTACACCATATTTGTTTTGTCGAGATTCAGGATTGATACCTAAATTACGATGTGAATTTGTAATGATCTGATAAACACCGCGTGACAGACGTTTACCACGTGTTTGAAGGAATCTTTGAACGATGAATTCAGCGACCCTATCATTTTGCATAGGATGACCTGCATAGCTCATCTCTAGCATCTTGCTTTTGTACCAGCCCAATGCTTCACGTCTCGATGTGACGCCACCTGTTCTTGCCCAATTGTCAAGAACATTTTGCAATGGAATAGAACGAACTAAAAAGTTGTGTTTCATGTTAATTGCACTTTCTAACGTACGGTTTGTTGAGTTTAAAGTAACAACGCGGCGTGTACGTGAACGCTTGGTTGTGGTTGTTGAAGAAGAGGAAGAAGCGGTAATATTGTTTTGACTAAGAGTTGTCATACAATTTCCTTTGCGTGTGTGTGGATGTTGTTTGCTTGTTTTTTCAAAGAACTTATAACTTAAATTTTTATATTTAAATTATATAAGAATTATATTATAAAGCTTTTAAATTTACACGAGATTTTTAATTTTTTATTATTTTCTTTTTAAGCCCGCACGGGAAAATTAAAAAAAGTAGAAAACGCTAGCGAAAACTATTTTTCTCTTCCCACCTCGGCCAACCTAGGAATTTCAGCTATTTCTTACAGTCATGATAATAGGTAATAAACACGATACACAGATATGTCAGCCACCATAAAGCAGCATAAAAAGCAGTAAAAAGACAGATGTCGCTAGCTATTTGATTTGTCATTTCTTCTTTTTGTCCTTGTCATGTAAATCACTTAATTCATTTTTAGCTTTAGCATAGGAGCTAATCATACGACCCGTCGGCTTTTCAATCACGTCTTTACTTAAGCCTAAACGCAGACCACCATTAATTTCATCCAGTATTTCAAAGCAGACGCCCTCTTCAGTCGAAAAGATTCTTTTAATCACACCAAACCCAATTTGATTCTGCCAGGTTGGATAACAATTTAACCAAACACTATCACCTGTCTTAAATTCACTCATTCTTAATTTCTCTCTTTTCCTAAATCCTTAATTACAAAAATCAACGATAAATTAATAAACAATGCAAAAAGATAAGTAAGGGTTATCATTATCTGAACCATGATCCTTTAGTCATACTGATGTGAAGGTTGATGAGCAATCCGAAGAAAATCACTCCCCCGGAGGTAACGATGAACAAATCAAGTAGGGACATGATATTAAATATTGTCCCACTCAGTTTTGCTGCTCTGAATGGCTTGATGCTCGCTCATGAGGGAATGCAATGCCATCAGCTTTCTCTGCAAGGAAGGCGTATGAGAATCAAGCTTTTGAAGCTTTTTGATCTGTCCACGGACAAAGCTGATGTCGTTGGTCTGAATTTTGTTGCGCTTGGGTGTAAGCATAGAAATCACTCCGGTGTGGGAAGTTGAAGTTTTAGACAAATAACTTAAATTTTTATATTTAAATTATAATAGAATTATATTTTAAAGATTTTTAAAATTCACGAAAATTTAAATTTTTATATTTTATTTTTAAATCTATCGGGGGAATTATAAAAAAGTAGAAAACGCTAGCAAAATTTAATTTTTTAAAATTGAAAAAAGGTAAAAAAAAATCCCCAATTAAGGGGATAATTATTTTTTTATAATTTAATATTTAATTTATTTATTTAAATTTTTGATAATAATATTTTTTACAAATTGAATTGAATAATTTAAAAATTCTTATCCATCTAAAAAATTAGATTTTAAAGATTAACCAAAAATAATTGTTAAAATTATACTTTTAAAGGCCCAGAACATTTCCAATTGTATTTTTATTGATAATTGGATTTTGATTTTTAATTGAATTCCATTTAATAGGATTTATTTTTACAAATCCGTTGTCATAATAATAATCATTGTTTTGATTATAAGTTTTTAAGAATAATTCAGCCAAATGTTTAGGTGTTTTTCCACTGTATGCAGGATAAAATCCAGATTTGTTATCTATTACAATATAACCTGACGCCATTTGTTTTAAATAAAAATCACCAATAACTGTAAATTTATCACTTTTACTCATGTTTTTAAAGTCTTGATTATCGATGATATTTTTAACAGTTAAATTTTGGCTATTTTCATAACAGACTCTCATTCTTGAAGTGCCTGAGTTCCTGTCGCAAAATAAATGATTTGAAATTTGAAATCCCATTAAATCTGAAACTACTTTAAAAAATTGTTGCTGGCAATGATATGCTTTTATTTGACTCATGTTTTTTCCTTTTGTAAGGGGTGAAAGAAAGGGGAAAATTTATTTTTTTTAATAAAATTCAAAATTTTGTGAATTTTCACATTTTGAATTTCAAATTCTCTCGATTTCAAAGATCAATATTAAATAATAATATATTTTTTATATTTTATATTATTTAATATATTAAAATTATAATATATAATTTTTAAAAATTCACAAAATTTTAAATTTTTTCATATAAAATTTTTTATATATTAAGTTTGGCGCTCTAAAAAATTAAATTTTGCTAGAAATTTCTATTTTTCTATTCTTCGTCCCGTCTAGGAATCCCGTGTGGGAAAAGTAGAAAATGCTAGCAAAAACTATTTTTCTCAGAATCTAAATAAAAAAAATCCCGTGAGGGAAAAGCAAGACTCAATTATCTCTTGAACATTTTGTCGCCGCTTTTTGTTCTCGCACGGGATTTTGCCTTTTTACGCATGACTCTCTTTTCAGCGTCTGAGCAGGTACACCATGATGCAGCCCACCCACAATTGGTGCAATCAGATAACACTTCACGATAGACAGGCTCGTCACCCCAATCATCATCTTCACGACCATAGGTGATTTCTTTAACTGTCAATACATTACGCTCGAACTTGGCGTCTTCAATCATCTTTGACTTGAATGTCATTCTTATTCCTTTTTAAAAGGGTGGAAGAAATTATTTTTAAAATTATAATGAAATTATAATTTAAAATTTTTGAAAATTTATAGAAAATTAAATTTATTGGAAGAAAGGGTTAAAGGGCTAAAGGTTTTTAGAAGTTGAAGCAATAAACAGTGGTTAGTCTATTATTTTCATTTTTTACCTTTTTCAGTTGTAGACCATATTTTTTTGCAAATTTATGGACATTTAAAGGCACATGGTCCATACTGATTTTTAAACCATTGTTTTGAGCAACTGATTTATAAACCTGGACAAGTTCTGCACCAGTAACAACTTGATGTAAATTACCATACCAATATCCACATTTGAATGTTGGAACTTGGACAGATGTAGATTTGATGTAATCTACCATTGCATTTTTGTAAACATTTCTCATGCTCATATTTTTCTCCTGGAAAAGGGTGTTTTGTTTTAAGAAAGGTTCCAATAAATATTTAATTTTCTATAGATTTCAAAGAGCAAATATTAAATAATAATATATAATTTATATATTTTATATTATTTAATATAATAAAATTATAATATATAAATTTAAAAAGTTCATAAAATTTTAAATTTTTTTATATAAAAAATTTTATATATATTATACTTTGGTTCTAAAAATTAAATTTTGCTAGAATTTTCTATTTTTCTATATCGTCAGTCAGTCAGGGATTCCCGTACAGGAAAAATAGATTTCGCTAGCACTTTCTATCCTGACAATACAGGCGTCTGTCGGCCTGGGAAATGCTGTTATGTCAGCACAGGAAAAGTAGAAAATTGCAGCGAAATTTAATTTTTGTCAGATTTTGAATAAAAAAAAATCCCCGGTGAGGGGGATTTGTCAGTGGGGGATTATGTCTCGTCACCAGGGGAAGAGGGTGAATCCCACAGGAATAGTGATGCCAGTGCGGGTAATAACAAGAATGTTAAATCAGCGCGTCCACTAAATATCGCAACAAAAATTGAAATAAATAGTGAAAAGAAAATAAAAGAAAAAATATTCATATTTGTATTCCTACAGGGGAAATTAAGCTTTAATTATTTTTTGATTTGTGCAGCTTTTTCTGAAAGTTTTTTGAATTCAGCTTGCGCTTTTTCCAATTCAACAAATTCAGCAAAGTTCACAATTTCATCAACCTTGACACGACCAGTTTTTTCAGTGTCAAATCCATGACCAAGATCAATTAATGCAGAGATTTCAACATTTGTAAATGTTTCAAACTCCTTTGCATTTTTAATTCCAGACATTACAGGACCAAACATTAAAGTCTCTTTGTTTGGTGTCCAAAAGATCACTTCAGACTTTTCAGTGTAATGTTTGATGATTGCGCGACCAAGCTGTGATTTAGATAATTTTGAATTGACTTCATCATCACCTAGAATCTTTGCGATTTGAGCTTTCACTTCGTCTGAAGGGTTTACCATTTGATAGTAATGACCATTATTATATGGTTTCACAACTTTCTCAGGTCTTGCCTTTTTGACTTTTGATTGAGCCTTAAGATCAGCAAGTTGTTGTTGGAGGGCAGCGATTTGTTGTTGAAGAGTTTGTAAGTCACTCATAACTTTTCCTTTTGTAAGGGGTGAAAGAAAGGGGAAAATTTGATAATTTATTTTTAATTCAAAATTTTGTGAAAGTCATCACATTTTGAATTTTTAATTTATTTTCTCTCGATTTCAAAGATCAATATTAAATAATAATATAATATTTTTTATATTTTATATTATTTAATATAATAAAATTATAATATATAATTTTAAAAAGTTCATAAAATTTTAAATTTTTTTATATAAAAAATTTTATATATATTATACTTTGGTTCTAAAAATTAAATTTTGCTAGAATTTTCTATTTTTCTATTCTTCGTCCTGCCAGGGATCCAGTCAGGGAATCGCTGAGATTAATTCAGTCAATATCTAACCCGCACGGGAAAAATTAGATTTCGCTAGCACTTTCTATCCCGTCTCGGTAGCAACACTTCCTGCTAGGGATCCAACATGGGTAGAAACTGTCAAACATACATCCAGCCTAGGAACTATTGCGACTGCTATAATCTGTCAGTCTGTTAATACTTCCCGCACAGGAAAAGTAGATTTTGCTAGCACTTTCTATTCTGATAAATACGATTAATCGCTGACGCCCGTATAGTACATGAAATACACTCTATCGCAGGAAACTCAGAAAAATAGAAAATTCTGGAAAATTTTAATTTTTTAAAATTAAAAAAAAGTAAAAAAAAATCCCCAATTAAGGGGATAATTATTTTTTTATAATTTAATATTTATTTAATTTAATTTTAATTAATTTATTTAATTATTTATTTAATTATTTATTTAAATTTTTGATAATAATATTTTTTACAAATTGAATTGAATAATTTAGAAATTCCTCCCACTCATTTACAGAAATTACATAATTACCCTTATTATCAAAACACAAATTCCCGAATTCCTTTCTACAATATAACATAATTGTATCATCATCATCTTCGTCTAATTCAAATTCATCAAGTCCTCGATATTTTTCACTGATTTCCATAAAGTAATTAGTGAAACATACTAAATTTGTGAAAACATTTTCCATAGTGTGATATAAATTTTCAAGATTATGATTTCTCATATTTTGAATCCTTTTGTGAGGGGTGAAAGAAAAGAGGAAAATTTATTTTTTTCAATAAAATTCAAAATTTTGTGAATTTTCACATTTTGAATTTCAAATTCTCTCGATTTCAAAGATCAATATTAAATAATAATATAATATTTTTTATATTTTATATTATTTAATATATTAAAATTATAATATATAAATTTTAAAAATTCATAAAATTTTAAATTTTTTCATATAAAAAATTTTATATATTAAGTCTGACCCTAAAAAATTAAATTTTGCTAGAAATTTCTATTTTTCTATTCGTCGTCCCGTCAGGGAATCCAACGAGGGAAATCACTGCATCCTGTCGTAGCCCGCACAGGAAAAGTAGATTTCGCTAGCGCTTTCTATCTCGTATCAGATGCAGCTATCCCGTCTAGGAATCCCATGCGGGAAAAGTAGAAAATTGTAGCGAAAACTATTTTTCTCAGAATCCAAATAAAAAAAAATCCCGTGAGGGATTTTTGTTTTAAAGCGAATTAAGTCGAATAATCACAGTTAGAAGCAAAGGCGAAAAAATCACGCAAATTGAAATAAATCCAATCACCATCAACTTAAACTCCTTAGAGTGAATCAGTGACGATTGAAAGAATAAAGACAATTGCTTGATAAGTTGCCTGAATCAAGGTGATGAAGAAGTAAACGGCTAAAAAGCTATACAAAATAAACATATAATGTTTTTCCTTTTGTAAGGGGTGAAAGAAATTATTTTACAATTATAATAAAATTATAATTTAAAATTTTTAAAAATTCATAGAAAATTAAATTTATTGGAAGAAAGGGTTAAAGGGTTAAAGGTTTTTTAGAAGTTGAAGTAATAAACAGTGGTTAGTCTATTATTTTTGTTTTTTACCTTGATCAATGGTGAACCATATTTTTTTGCAAATTTATGGACATTTAAGGGGACATGATCCAAACTAATATCACGACAATTGTTTTTAGCAATTACCTTGTAGACTTGGACAAGTTCTGCACCAGTGATAATTTGATTTTTGGAAGATTTAATGTAATCAACCATTGCATTTTTGTAAACATTTTTCATGTTCATATTTTTTTCTCCTGGAAAAAGTGGTTTTATTTTTGAAAAAGTTCCAATAAATATTTAATTTTCTATAAATTTCAAAGAGCAAATATTAAATAATAATATATAATAATTTATATATTTTATATTATTTAATATATTAAAATTATAATATATAAATTTAAAAAGTTCATAAAATTTTAAATTTTTTTATATATTATACTTTTTTTCTAAAAATTAAATTTTTCTATGATTTTCTATTTTTATATCTTATTCACATCATATCTCCATCGATCAACTGTCATGCCTAATCTCTTATGAAATGAAAACATATGACTACACGACGACAAGAAATCAATCGGATGCAAGATCCAATACTTCTTTTCAGCATGCTCTCCTCCCCCATATATGATAAACTTAACCTGCTCTACATTCACTGACTTCACACACACCATCAGATTATCTGTCTCCATCGCATTCAAATACCTAGCCTTCACCTTACGAGACGTCTCAGAATGATATGTCCACCAATTCATCATCTGATCATATACCACCTGATTCCTGTTCTTCTTCAATAACCACGCCGACTTCTTCTCAATACTCAACACCAACTTCTTCATCATTCGAATCTGCTCATCAGTATATACATTATTCATATTCATCGCTACCACACTTTTTATCTCTATTATATCCCAGATCATTCAGGTGTTAACACATACTCACACGTTTGTGTCCATTCAGCATTTATCCAACGCTCTCTCCCGTCATCACAGATTACTGCACCACTCACGTACTCTTTTATCTTTCGAACTTTGGCGTCGACTACTTTTATTCGATCAATCGTCCGCACAACAGATCTCTTCTCCTCTTCTACCTCAACATCTGTCTGCTCTTCCGACTGCGGCATTACCACCTCCACTATCTCTTCCTGCCTCGGTAAGTCTTGTTCTTCCCGCCTAGACACAACACTAACTTCCACCGACCTGCCCTTGCTGGATTTCAACAACTCGAGGGAACGCCTAACACGCCATAGCTCAGCCTGAATCGACGTCATCTCTTCTCCTCCAATCCTCTCCATCTCAGCTACAACTTCAACCGCCAGCTTAAACTGCACACGACTCGACGGCACACGTATCACCACTTCTTCACCCACTAACTCATCCACAACAATCGGCACAAAGCCCATACGATTACACATCTCAACCTGATCCACGTCATACGAGCTCTTCACTATCTCAGCAAACAACGAGGTCTGATCAGCACTCAGACAATACTTAATTCCAATCATACTGGACTCCTTCAAAAAATAGAAAATTGTAGAAAAATTTAATTTTTTAATAGAATTATATTTTAAAAAATAAGTAATAAAAATACTATAAAATAAAACTCATTTAAAAAATATAGAAAAATAAATTTATAGGTCAAAACTAGGACGCTTTATTATTTTTTAGAAACTGAAATAATAAACAGTGGTTTTGCGGTTGTTTTTGTTTTTTACTTTAATTAAAGGTGCACCATATTTTTTTGCAAATTTATGGACATTTAAAGGGACATGATCCAAGCTAATTTTTAAACCATTGTTTTTAGCAATTGTTTTATAAACCTGGACAAGCTCTGCACCAGTAACTATTTGGCTTTTGGTAGATTTGATATAATCAACCATTGCATTTTTATATAAATTTCTCATAAAGTTTTCCTTTGTAAGGGGTGAAAAGTTTTATAAATTTATTTTTCTATAGATTTCAAAGAGCTTTATTAAATAATAATATATAATAATTTATTTATATATTTTATATTATTTAATATATTAAAATTATAATATATAATTTTTAAAAGTTCATAAATTTTTTAATTTTTTTATATTAAATTTTTTTATATCTTATTCTTCTAGCTACGACTAGTCTAAAAATTAAATTTTGCTAGTATTTTCTATTTTTCCTGTTCTAATTAGCCTAACGTAACCTGAAGCATGCCTCTCATCAGTCACAGCATAGCTACAGACCTCAGACGCTACCCACCTATAGCAGGAACGCTCAGGTTTAACACTGTATAGCTAGATATAGTTTCTACCAACGAGAGCAGGGGGCCTCATCGAGCCCCCAAAAAGAGCCCTCTGGAGGGCCCTGCAGGAGGCCCTGGAATGTTGACCCGGAGAGCCCCAGAAAAAGGGCTAAGTCCTAAGTCCCCCGTTTTTTCCCGAGAACTTTTTGACCGCCTTTTGACTGTGAACTTTTGTTAACACTTTGTGGGTTCATGTGATGCATGTGAGAGCAATGTGTGGGCCTGTGGTGTATGTGGTGTGATTTTGTCCCCGTAATAGATTAGATTAATAGATTGATTAGCTTTTGGATTTTTGAATTGAATGGTCTGAAAAGGTAAACGTACTTTTTTCTGGAGGGAGGTAAATTGTCAAAAAAATCTCGGGAAAAAAATTGACGAGGTTTTGGGCTTTGGTGGTGTGGGCTTGTGTAGGTTTTGTGTATGTGGGTGAGGTGTGGGATATAATGTGATATTGGGTGATAATTGAAGAAGTGTGGGAGCCTCTTGTTGGGTTTATGTTTATCATTTTTTATAATGTAATATAATGTAATATAATATTAAGTTAGATATTATTTAATATGTCTGAGGTGTTAGTATGGATAATCGTGACAAGAGTGTAGGATGTGTGGGGCGATTGGTGAGATTGAAGTTGAGTAATCGTAGTGTTGTGACGGCTCGATCGTTTCATAATCATTTGGATTTTAAGTGTTTTTATGATGATGTGTTGAAGACATATGATAATGTATATGGGCTGGTGATGGAGGAATACCAGTGGAATGGGCAGATGAATGCTAGGCTAGCGGCTGAGACATTTATTGGTGTGGAGCATTCAGACAGGCTGTTATATGTTGTGTATTTTGATAATAATTTAATGGATTTATGGGAGAATTTGGATTTTGAGTGGGTTGACTGATTGATTTTATTACATTAAACAAAGTGAGAGAAAAGATGTCCAAATATCAAGTATCAGATTTAGTTGAGTTTAAGAGTGGCATGCCAAGGTGGGTTTTGCATCCTGAGCATGATAATCGATGGATTAGTTGGGATGTGTATTATAATCATAGTAAGCCTGTGCTGGAGAGTAAGTATGCCTTAATATGTCATGTTGATAAAAGTCAGAATGACTGTGCGACGGAAGAGTATTGGGGTGAGTCGAAGTATGGAGATTCTCAGTGGGGTCAATCGGGTCATGGGGTTGCCGATGCTAATAATTTTTATCGTGTGTTATATAACAATTTATATTGCATGGTAAAAGAGTCAGATATCTTGTCTAGGGTTACCTTGTGAAGGATATTTAGTATTTAAAACTGTGTGTGTAAAAGAATGAGAAGAAAAAGATATTCGTTGTGTGAAGCTGTATATAACCCTTTATTTATTCGTCGTTTTATTAATGAGAATGTTGATGATGAAGATGTCGAAGAAGAAGACAATGATGTTTATAAGATTGAAAATAAATTTATAAAGAGCTTTGATATTAAGTTGAATGATAAATTAGAGTTAAATTTAAAGCCTGATGTTTTGGAGAAAATATATGATGCAGCAGGATCTGTGTTACAGGATTTTTCTGATCGTGCAGGTGCTTATAATTTAAATGATGTGACTAAATTTGAAAAAACATTTGCTAGCGAGTTGCAGGAAGAATTAGGATTGGATTCTAAATTTCATGCTGCCTTTAATACATTAATTCCTTCGATTAAAATAAAAGATGCGGGTGATATTAAAAATTTGGAGATTAGTTTTTATAACAAGACTAATAATGCTAATAATGATGAGGTAGGAGTTTTGTTTAAAGGTAGTTTTTAAATTTGTATGTAATTAATGTGCTGTAATAATATAATTTTAAAAGTATTATTGAGGTTTTTTATGTTTAAGAAATTATTTATTTTGATTAAGAAT
>Ga0194115_10006196_pt1 | contig 12192 bp, 12 predicted proteins | sample TA2MahsurfametaG_3_FD_148656 | JGI IMG/M metagenome (GOLD analysis project Ga0194115, IMG submission 148656) | Freshwater microbial communities from Lake Tanganyika, Tanzania - TA2015002 Mahale S4 surface | ecosystem: Environmental > Aquatic > Freshwater > Lake | place: Tanzania: Lake... | reverse complement strand
ATTTTTGGACATGCTGGTTCAACTGAAACATTTACGTTTAACGATCTAAATGAGATTTATCACAAATATAGAGACAATAATGAGTTATTAATAGTTTCTGATGAAATGGGTAAATCAAAACCAGCATCATTATTTTTTCTATCAAAGTTCGGATGTTTATTAGAAAAAGTAAAATTTTATTCAAATACTACAAAAAATTCAATGTGGAATGAAATTGATGTTTTACTTACCGCTAATCCTGACTTAATATTAGAAAAACCAAAAGATAAAATCGTAATAAAATATAATACGATTTATAATAAAAATGTCGACTGTGAATATGAAATAAATACATTGAAAGAATTTGACGAAGTGTTAAAAAAATTAGAAATATGTTAGAATTTTTAGGAGAAAATTATTACATCGATATTGATGAACTGGAAAGGCAGGTAAGTTTTGAGAAATCGGTACTACCTATTGTGAAGTCGGATGTTTTTGAGGGTGGTGAAATCTCAGACCAACCTGAACAACAAATAAGTGTTACAAGATATGAAAGTTTTAAAAATTTAATTGATGTTATATTAACAGAAAGAGAAGATTTAGACGATAGTCTTGGTATACACGGGGCAAAAGGTTTAACAATACCTTTTAAAATTGCATTTAATACACTACTAATAAACAAAATAATTAAAAAATTTTAAAAAATGGATTTAGAAAAAATACAAAAAATTGAAGGGTCTTTAGAAAATTTGAAAAATAAAAGTTCAAGAATTTATTTTTTAGTTCAAGACACTAAAGGAAACCCTAAAGCAAGTATTAGACATATCTATGATATTGCCTATACACTAAAAACAAATGGGTATAATCCAATCATGATTCATGAAAAAACAGAATATCAAGGAGTCGGTAGTTGGTTAGGTGAAAAGTATATGGAGTTACCTCACGAACCTATTGAGAACAGAAATTTAGCAATTTCTCCTGAAGATTTTATTATTATACCTGAATTATATGGGCATGTTATGGAACAATTAAAAAGTTTCCCTTGTGGAAAAATCGTTCTTTGTCAAGCGTATGATTATATGTTAGAAACACTATCACCTGGTGTTACATGGGGTCAGTATGGTTTTAACAAATGTATCACTACAAGTGAAACTCAAGAAAAATATTTAAAAGATATTTTTAGAGGTTTAAGTGTTGACATTATTGAACCATTTTTACCGGAATGTTTTTCAAAAAAAGAAAAACCATCTAAACCAATTATTGCAATACACACAAGAGAACAAAGAGATACTGCAAAAATTATTAAGACTTTTTATTTAAAGTACCCACAATATAGATGGATAACATTTAGAGATATGAGAGGCATCAATCAAGACGAATTTGCAAATTTTATTAAAGAATCTTTTGTTTCTGTTTGGTCAGATTACGAGTCAGGGTTTGGTACTTTCCCTTTAGAATCTATGTTATCAGGAACCCCTGTTATTGGTAAAGTTCCAGCAATGAAACCAGAATGGATGTCAGAAAATAATGGTATATGGACTTTTCAATTTAATGAGATCGTTGATTTATTAGCAAGCTTTACCCAAAATTGGTTAGAGGATAACATCAATGAGGATCTTTATAAAAATATGTTTGAATCAGCATCAAAATACCAAGATAAAAATAAATTTGACGTGGAAGTTTTAAAAAACTTTGAATCTTATTTTGAAGTTAGAATACAAAACTTTGAGGATCAATTAGAAAAATTAAAATTAACAGAACAAAACGTATAATTATGGAAAATGAAAATAAATTTGACGTATCGGTAATATTACCGGTCAGTTCTTCTAAGAATGTATTTTTTGAAGAACTTTTTGATAGATCTATCAAATCACTACATAACCAATCAGTAAAAATCAATGAATTAGTTGTTGTACATACCGCAGAAGAAACTTTATGTAATTTCTTATCTAATTATGATTTTAGTGGGTTGACTGTAAATTTAATTAAAAATGAAGGCAACTTTGATTTTTCTTCACAAGTAAACTTAGGAGTAAAAAACGCCAACAGTAAATACATATCAGTCTTAGAGTTTGACGATGAGTACGCATCAATATGGTTCAAAAATGTAGATAGATTTGCTAAATCGTATGGAGATGTTGAGGTGTTTTTACCTTTGGTTGTGGACACTGATGATAAAGGTGTTTTTGTTGGGTTTACTAATGAAGCATCGTTTGCTATGAGTATTAATTCAGACATGGGTTTTTTAAATAACGAATTACTGTTAAGTTATCAAAATTTCCAAACTTCTGGAATGGTGATTAAGAAATCAACATACGAAGATAATGGAGGATTTAAACCAACAATTAAATTAACATTTGTTTATGAATTTTTACTTAGACTAACATATAATTCTGTAAAAATTATGACAATTCCTAGAATTGGATATAAACACACCAACCTTAGAGAGGGTTCTGTATTTTGGAACTACAAATACGGTGACACCAAAATGACAGATAATGAAGTATCTTTTTGGTTAGAGACAGCAAAAAAAGAACATTTTTTTACAGTTGACAGAGGCATAAAATATGAACCAGAAAATGTTTAATGCTTTTAGAGACAAATGAAAATGAAGACATATTGAATGAGAACAAGACGAGCAAAAAAATAAAAAAAAATAATTACTTTGATGTTCGTGAAGAAAACGCAGTCATAGAATATATTAATTCGGATTCTAGAGAAGAAAAAACTAAAATTTATAATCAGTTTCTCAGAGATCCATTAGATAAAATGATTGAGTCAATAATAAGAAGGTATAAGTTATACAGAAAAGACATGGATTATAATGATGTACACCATGATACCCATTCTTTTTTAATGACTAAAGTTGATAAATTTAAACCAGACAAGAATAAAAAGGCTTATTCGTATTTTGGTACTATTTGTAAAAATTACCTTATGGGTCAAATTCAAAAAGACCAAAAGGATATGAATAGAAAAATATCATATGAAGATATTTCATCAAGTCTAGAAAATAGACCTGACATGATTTATTATTTAGAATTTGAAGAAGTTGATGCGGTTAAGGTTATAGATATCTTTGTAAAAGACATGAGAGATTATATCACAAATACAAAGTTAAATGAAAACGAAATTAAACTTGGTGTCGCAATAATAGATCTTTTTGATAACTACGGCAATATATTCATTGGTAATGATAATAACAAATTTAATAAAAATATTATTTTATTATCATTAAGGGAAATGACCAATCTTAACACCAAAGAAATTAGAATATACTTAAAAAAGTATAAAACATTATACTTAGAGACCATTAGAAAAATCAACAATAAATAATTTTTTTTCAAATATTTATTTTATATGAATAGAAATAGAAAAAAAGAAATTTCCTTAAATAAAGACTCTGTATTAAGTTTAATGCAGGAAATTTATAATGAACTTGTTGAACAAAAAGCAACTGCTACTAGAATACAAAATAAAATGTTATCGATGCTAAAAGACCCTGAAGATATGACACTAATAGGTCCCGTCATTAAAGAACAACAAAAAATCATAAATGATACTATAGAAAAAAAACTTACACTTTCTAAATTACAATCAACTTTATGGGAAAAATCGAATAAAGATAAAGGAGATGACTTTGTATTAACGGATGTTGATGACGAATTAATACAAAATCTTTTAAAGAAAGATGTAGATAAATCTAGTGGTAATTTTAAAATGTAATGGCTTTAGACTATAAAAAGGGTATTGATGACGCATCCAAAAAAATAGATAGTTACGCAACTGTTAATAACACTAAGCGTCAGCAAAAAAAATTAAAAAAAAAACAAAAAAACAACGAAAATAGATTAAAAACACCTAAAGAAAAAATTGCAAGTTACAAAGAAAAAGCTGCTAAATTTGAAGATAATGCTAAAAGTCTTTTTGAAGATTTAATTTTCCTTTTTAAAAAATCCGCACAATCTGCGTTTTCAACTTCAGGTTCTTTGGGTAGTAGTCAGTTTTTAACTGAGGCATTATATTACTCAGTAGATAAAGTAAAATCACAGATTGTTAATATTATACTAGAAGAAATGTTAAGTTCTTTGGGTTGTAGTGAAGAAACTAATTATGATGATATAATCAACACTCCTCTTTATATTAGAGTAAAAGATCTTGATTTATTTGGGATTTTAAAATATAGCCCTGATGATGAAAACGCAAAATTTTTCTATGAAAAAGAGGAAACACAAAATGGGGATGTACCATATTCTATGAATAGACAACTATACCATAGGTTGGTTTCATCACAGTCTTTTCAACAAGAGTATGGTCAATTTTTTAAAGGATCTTCAGGCGCTAATCTTTTTGATATAAAATACGTTACAACTGGATTCGATCCTTTCGGTAACCAAATAGATGACGATTTATTTGAGATTACATTAACAAATTTACCAACAAATTCGTCAAGTGTCACAGATTTTCTCTCAGATTATTTTAATACTATTGAAGTTTTTAATTTAGATAATATTATTAGTTCCGCAATTAATATTGTTTTTGGTAGTATTAGTATAGGTTTAGAGCAACCTGATCTTGAATTAGAACAGATTCAAAAGTTTTTAAAAATAGTTAAAAGAATACTTGGTATTTGTGATGACCCAAATAAAAAAATAGATGTTTCGGGAGTTGCAAAATTAAGCGACGAGGATTTAATAACTGATGCGTTTTTTGATGTAACTAACCAAGAATTAAGGGAAATTGAAGAAAGGGTAGATCAAATAAAAAGGGGTATTATTGTTTTTGCAGATTGTGATAATATAGAGGTTCCCGTTAATGTTCAATCAATTAATGCGGCGTTAGGTGAAATTATTAACGAAAATAAGGCAACGGATAAAATAACAAAATTAACAAATTTAGTTAATGATACGGCCAGCGACCCAAAATGGTCACTACCATTACCAACAATAAGTATATCTGAGACATTATTTAATGATTTATTATTAAGTCTACCAACCGCAGTATTCAAAACTGTTTTAAGCCCTAAAGTATTATTAGGATTTTTTATAATGTTAAGAGCAATCACTTATAGCGCAAATCAATATGTAAAAAATTTATTTGGTAGTGCAGATGAATTTTTAAAAAACTTTAAAAAGTTAGCAATATCAGTTTGTAGAAGAATTGTTGCACTATTCATTGAGGAATTATTTAATTACATTAAATCAAATATCAAAAAGTTAGTTGAAAACATTATACTTGATATTGTAAAAGAATCTAAAGATAAACAACTAGCAATGTACGCATCTATTGTTGGTGCACTATTACAAATTGGTAGTGGTCTTGTTGATTTTAGACAATGTAAGAGTGTTGTCGATGAGATATTGAAACTTTTACAATTAGCTTCGGCCCAATTTGGTTTTGGTTTACCTTCTTTTATTTTACAAGGCGCAAAATTTTTAGGAGGTGTTTCTAAAACAAGGTCTTTAGCTAAAACCATTCAAAATTTACAAGAAGCTGGTTTACCAACCGGCGATAACGCTGACGGTAGCCCAAATCTAATGAATCAAATGATGGACTCAATTCTTCAAGCATCAATTGATGAGCAATCACAAAATGGAAAAACAGAAATAGCATTCCCCCCAACACCACAATTCCCAAAAGGATTTAAACTATATGGAAAATCTTATTAATTATGGATAGCGAAAAAATTTTAGAAATACTTAACGATTATAAAAATAAACCTAATAGGGAGTTATTGGATGCGGTGTCTTTTTTGTATGATGATTTTTATAAAACAAAAGATTTAATTTTAAAATTAACAAAACATTTAGATTCAACCGAAAATAGTTATAATAAAATTTTAGAAGAACTAAATAATAGAAAGACTTTATAAAATATGAATAATATAAACATGGGGTATGAAATGACTCGAAATTTTTATTTCGGGGAATGTTTAGATAATAAAGACCCATTAATGTTAGGTAGAGTAAGGGCTAGATTGTTTGATGAAAATTTTGAACAAAGGAAAAAGGCTGCGAACGATTTTGATGAAAATGGTACTTGTACCACTAACGGGCCTTGGTCAGATAAAGATCCATTTATATTTTTACCATTCCTTCCTTATTTTATAAACCAAGTACCTAAAGTAAAAGAACAATGTGTTTTATTTTATTTTGACAGAAATAGAAGATCAGGTAAAAATAAATTTTATATGATGGGTCCGTTTTCTTCTCCTATGACAACTAAGTACGAAGATTATCGATCATCACAAACAAATTTGGATTCAGGAACACAAAACGCAAGAACAAGTTTACCAAATATAAAGGATTGTGACGGTGCTTATTTTGATAGTGAGAAAACAGGTGTTTTTACAGAACCCGTAGATATTACCCTTAATGGTAGAGATTCTTCAGATATAATTGTTAAAGAAAGGGACATACTTTTAAGGTCCGGTAAACATTTACCGTTTCAAAGAGGAGAGGTACCTTTCCCTAATGAAAGAAGAGCATTTATACAAATGTCATATTTTGATAAACTTTTAGAGTATGACGAGCCAACAACTTATCAAAAATTTGAAAGGAACAATGAATCAATAAAATATTTAATAGAGTATCAGTGTTCAACAAAAAACACCAGTGTAGATGTTTTTACAGGTATTGTAATAATTTACAAACTTGACCCTAGTCCATTAGTACAAACAGATTTTTTTGATTGGGAAACTCAATTAACTGGTGTTACTCCACAAATAATCTACACCAAAACGTTAACGGCATTACCAATTGACAAATTTGCAAGTGAGATAAATAAAGTGATTGTGGATTTTCAACAAAGACCATTTAAATTATTTAATTTAAATAATCAAGAAGTAACAACTGGAGGTACTTCAGCATCTACAACCAATATAATATCAACAAACTCAACAGGGTTTGAATCTGTAGAATATTGGGCATCTAACCCACCTTTCCCTTTCTTTTATAGACCTGACATATCAATTAGAAAAACACTTACCGATTTTTTAGGCAATATTGATACTAAGTCTGTGGAAAATATGGCAAAACTACTACAGAAAGTAGAAGTAAGTGTGACCACAACACAAAAAGGGTATGGTTTGGTTAGTAATAAAGAAAACACATTAAGAAAACCATTCAGAGGAGTTGATGAGACGGTTGTACCTATTAACACCAGAGTAATTGATAATACTTGTACTTTGATGGGGGCTGAAAACATTTACTTACTATCACATCTAGAAACAATACCAGGTAAAGAAAAAGTAGATTTAAGTAATAGCATTTATGGTGTGAGTGCAAAAACAGTATTTGAACAAATTTTACCAAATACCTCATCAATGGTTAGAGGTGAAGAGTTAATGGAATTACTAAGATTAATTGTTAATTTTTTAATTACTCACGATCACCCATACCCACAGCTACCACCAACACCAATAGCGGCAGCATCTAATATAAGTACTCAAGATTTATTAACAACACTACAAGAAGCATATCAAAAAGTTTTAAATAAGAATATTCGTATTAACTAAGTATTTATATATAAAATACGAGATGTCAATTCATAGATCTTACTTTGATAAGTCAAACACTATTTTATACAATTCCTATACCAATACAGGTAGAAATCCAATTGTTGAACTATTTTACGGTAGATTAGAAAATTCACCAATACCTCAAGGTTATAGTAGGTATATTTTTAATTTGGATCTTTTTGAATTACAAAACAAATTAACTTTAGGTATTATATCAACAGGTTGTACTGGTTATTCAGAAATAACCCATACATTAAGAATGAAAAATACTTCTTTTTTTGATAATAACTTATTAAATGACAAAACCTCACAGGGTAGAAGAAGGGCAACATCATTTGATTTAATTCTTTTTAGAATACCACAAAATCAATCTTGGGATAGTGGAGTTGGTTATGATTATTACGACTTTGAAATTACAAATTTAAATGATAGATCATACTCAAGTAGACCCACAAATTGGTTTGAAAAAAATACAATAAGTGAATGGTCAACACCAGGATTATACAGTAACACAAACTCATCCACAGGAACTGGTGTAAATTATACAGGACTAACAATAATTGATACCCAACATTTTGAGTTTGGGAATGAGGATATTGAATTTGATATGACAAATGAAATTAACTCAAGATTAAGTGGTGGTACAACTGGAGTTACGGGGTATGGTATTGCATTTTTACCACAAATAGAAAATATATCAGGTATGACTGAAAATTATTCTGTCGGTTTCTTTTCTCCTCATACTCAAACATTTTATGAACCATTTTTAGAAACATCATATGATGACTTAATAGATGATGATAGAAATACCTTTACATGTGGGGTTTCAAATGTTCTATATTTATACGCATACGATAACGGAATACCTTTAACTTTTGACTCAAACCCTATTGTTGATATTTTGGATTCAAATGAAGATATTGTATATTCTTCATTAACTACGTGTTTAGTAACCGAAGGCGTCTATAAAGTTACGGTACCAGCAATTAGTTGTGATAATGCACCATGTATCTTTTATGATTTATGGAAAAACATAACAATTAATTCAGAGTCTTTTGACAATATTGAAAATGAATTTGTTTTGGTTGAAAAATCAAAAAGATTTAATATTGGCACTACTACTGAAAATCCTAAAATATTTGGTTTTTCTGTAAGTGGTATTAAACAAAATGAAAAGGTATTAAATACCGACATTAGAAAAGTAAATTTAACAATCAAACAAGCATATTCATCTAATTCTGTTTTAAATCCTGTGGAATGTTATTATAGAATATATGTTAGAGAAGGCGCAAATACAGAAGTACAAGTACAAGATTGGACAAGAGTAAATAAAACACCAGATGGGTACTATTTTGTTTTTGATACAACTGATAAAATACCAAATGAATATTTTGTTGATATAAAAGTGATAACTGATAAAAACGTAGATACTTATAAAAGAGAACTACAATTTCAAATAGTAAATAAATTATAAAAAATATAAAATTATGCCTAACGCTCAATTATGTTACAACACAGGTACAACTACTAATGTAAACTATAATAGTTTACCAATAACACTAGGAAATATTGTGTATGCAAATACACCAGATTTTAAAACGTTTGGTTGTTTTGAAATTGTAGGTGCGGATGTAACGGGTTCTTCAGTCAATGCCCAAATAATTCACGAAAATTGCTATGACTGTTTAAATACACATTACGGTACTGTAATTTTTAATTCTTGTGATGATTCAATAACAAAGGTTGAAGTACCAATATCATATTTAGGTTATGTACCATTTATTAGTGAAACTTTTTATGGTACTGTTGATGTTAATAATAAAGGGACGATCCAAAGATTAACCACTTGCTGGGTAGTTGAATCGGTTCAACAATACGCTAATGAAACTGCTTATAATGAAAGAACTCTATCTTCAATAGTTGGTGAGACGACAAGTTATGGGTATCAAGGTTGTGAGGATTGTTTTTTTGCAAATGCAACAACTTATGAAGTTATTCGTTGTGAAGAAGAAACTACAGATTATGTATTATTATTAGACGGATATACGGGTCATACAATATCATACACAGATGGAATAAATATTTATTGTGGTGTTGTAGGTAATCAGGAGATAGGTTCTCCAGAATGGACTTTTGTTTCTGATTATGGAGATCCTGGTGATGGTGGTGATCTTTGTGATGTATGTTTAAGTGAATCAAATCAAAAAGTATTACTTGAAAGTTGTACTGATAGTGAAAACCAACTTGTTGTTTGGTCTTCAACTTTATTTGGTATTGGTGATCATACTCACCTTTCAACTGATGATGGTTGTTTTAGAATAGTTGGTACAACCGATGAAGAAATTACAAGTTCGTATTTTTTAAATTTTGTTCCATCACCAGGATGTGATCCTTGTATTGAATGTAATGGTGTTGCATATGAGTATAGCACTTGTGATGGTGAAGGTGAAGGAACTGTTTATTTGTATCAATATTTACCATCGGGTACTACCTATTTTGATCCATATCAAGGAACTTGCGCAACTATTGGTAATATTACAACGGTTGGCGACTATACTTTATATAGTGTTACAACATTTGATGATTGTACTAATTGTTTAGAAACCTCAAATTTTGAATTATGGTATGGGACTATTTGTGAAACAGGTCAAGATATTTATGTCACAACAGTTTCATCTGCAGGGTTAACATCAGGAGATGTCGTAAAAGCAATGTGGGGTTCAAATGAATATGTTTGTGTTCAATTAGATAGTACCGCTAGCGGTGGTGACAGTAGTAAGTGGTACGACACTAAAAAAGATAGTTTAGGAAATACAGAATTATATGATGGTTGTACAACATGTATTAGTTCATCAAGTATTGTTGTAGGATTAATTAATTGTGATACAAATGAAGAAAGTTATGTTACAATTAGTTTAGATAATTATCTTTCAATTATTGGAAATGGATTTACATTACCAAATTATACAATAAGAGACCAAAGACAAAATTGTTATACAATAACAAGTGTTTGCCCTTTACCAAGTTCATCTGCAACCGAAAGTATGAATGTGGCATATTTTTTCTATAGTTGTCAATATTGTCCTGACCAAATAATTGAAAGTGCAAATACAGAATACAATACATGTGTAATATGTTGTGAATGTGGATCAACTGGAAGTACAGTTAACACGGTATCTACACCTCACCCAATATACACAGATGGATATAATAACCCTATAATGCAATTAAACATGGTTGTATTAGGTGGAACAAACGGATTAAACTCATAAGTTATGAATATAAATCAGATTATTAAAAAAGTTTTAATGGAAGAAGAACAAAGATCAAACAGATATATGTTTTTTTCTAACCTACAACAAATGAGAAGGCAATGTGATATGTTGTTAGATTTAGACAAATCAATGTTAGAAGAAATATTAGATAATGGACATGATTGGGCGCAAGACCATATTTCTGAAGCAAAAAATAATATGGATCAAGTTTTTGATTTTTTAATGAATGAAACCAAAAAACATGGTATGCAAATGTCAATGAATATTGATGATAAAGATATGGTTGAAGAAGGTCGTAAAAAAACAGGAACTAAACTTTGTGCTAGAGGTAAGGCGGCAGCCAAAGCAAGATACGATGTATTTCCAAGTGCTTATAGTAATGGTCACGGTGTACAAGTTTGTAAAGGAAAAATTAAAGGTTTAGATGGTAAAAAAAGGTGTTCTCCACCATATTGTTAGAACGTTAAAAAGGTAAAATAATTTTTACCTTTTTTTGTATTTTTATGTTTATCCATATATTTATCTTTATGGATAAACTATGTAGTAAATGTAATAATATAAAATCAGAAAATGATTTTTATAAAACACAAAGAGGTAATAGGTGTAAAGAATGTATTTTGATAGGTACTAGAAGCTATAAAAGAAAAAAAAGATTAGACAAAAATTTTAGAAAAATAGAAGGTCAAAAACAAAAAGAAAGAAGAGTCAGGTTATGGCAAAACACATTAATTCATGACTCTAAACATAGAAAGATAGAAAATAATTTAACTGTCGAAGATGTAAACAAAATGTTTGATGACCAAAATGGTTTATGTTATTGGTTTGGGATACCCTTAGTCCCTTCAAAACAAAAGAAACACCCACAACAACCTTCACTTGATAGATTAGATAGAAATAAAGGATACACAAAAGATAATGTGGTTCTTTGTTGTTATTCCGCAAATATAGGTAGAAATGAAAATGACTTAGATACTTGGTTAGAGTTCATTAAATTGTTAAAGACTTGATAAAATATTTCTAACAATTTTTTCTAAAGACTCTTTTTGAGTCTTTTTTGTTTTATATGATGTCATAACAGGTTTTTGTCCTTTTCCTGATTGTGTGTCTTTTTTCTCCGCTCTTCTTTTTTGTTGACAAGCACTTCTTTTTTGTGAATCAGACATTTTTCCTGCAACACCAGCAGCTCTACATTTAGGATAAGAACCTTTATCTGCGTTACTTCTACCACATGGTGGATGTTTACCATCGACTTTTCTACAAATATCAACCCACGGACCTTTTGGTTGTTTTGAACCTTTTGGTTTTTTCTTTTTACCAAACCAAACAGCCAAATCTTCATTTAATGGTATTTTATCTAACTCAACCCACTCATTAACTGAAACAATTTTTTTACCTTTACCTGGTGTTTGGTTTATTATT
>Ga0194115_10006194_pt1 | contig 12198 bp, 8 predicted proteins | sample TA2MahsurfametaG_3_FD_148656 | JGI IMG/M metagenome (GOLD analysis project Ga0194115, IMG submission 148656) | Freshwater microbial communities from Lake Tanganyika, Tanzania - TA2015002 Mahale S4 surface | ecosystem: Environmental > Aquatic > Freshwater > Lake | place: Tanzania: Lake Tanganyika... | reverse complement strand
GTCATTGAACGTTCATACGTACATCTGTACCAATATGTCGGTAGAATTTTAGCGCGAAATCAAGTGGCGGGAAAAAAATTCGTGCATTGCCGGCTCATTTTGGGGTGCTTGGATATCGGTTAAGCAGTAAGGTCGTGATTCGTTACCAGATGAAAGGCATCGCGCTTGCTCTGGTATGCTAGCACCCGAGCAGAAAGTTCATACTGCTGTACCCTAACAGCTTCTCTTGTTATCGGTGTTCTTGTCGATCGATCCTGCTGTAGGAGCATATCATTATCGTCTAATCAGATCAAGGTCGTCATCACTATGGAAGATTCAATGGACGTTGATGGCGGCGGTATGGACATGGAGATGAGTGACGCAATAGCTCCAGGCGTCACCATCTACACCAACCTTGCGCCTGCAGCTGCGGGTGGTACCAACAATCGTCACATGCCCGCTGTGCCTTCCATGTCCAAAGATGAAGAAAGACAACGACGAGCTAGTATCAAGGCGATTCTAGCCGATGAAAGCATCCCCATAGTTGAACGACGACGGTCGATTCAAAGTTTGATGGATGGCCGCCGAAGTAGTATCGGGACGACGTCTGTTGCATCGACAGCATCCATCACGTACGCCGATGATTCTCCCTATGGCTATGGCGAAACGGATCATTATCAGGGCGGAGACGAAGACTATTCCAGAGGAGGGATTGGAGGAGGAGTAGGCGGAGGATTCATGTTAGACACGTGTATTGTCTGCGAACCTGTTTCGAATGAGATGACGATGCGAGCAGAGCAGACTCGACCTCATTGCCCTCACTACGACCGAAAATGTACCATGATAGCTCCCTGTTGTGGTGCTGCCTTTGGTTGTCGTATCTGTCATGACGAAAGTCCCGTCCTCCCCCCCCTCCTCATGACGAAACGAGCTATGGGTCGTTACGCCCGTTCTTCCTCCATGCCCACCAGCAGTACCCTCATGTCCCCCGAAGACACTCATCATAACATTGATCGATTTGCTGTTAAGGAAGTTATATGTCGAGTATGCTTTACCAAGCAGAGTTCAAAGACGTAAGTGTCCATACCTTCTCATGATGAAGTATGAAATTATTCTTTCATTTTGATAAAACACACCCCACCTAACTCGCTGCTCCTGTCCAAAAAATTTGCATTATCCACAGGAACAATTGCATTAATTGTGGAGTCAAATTTGGAGAATATCATTGTAATGTCTGTAATTTATGGATGTTGGATGATGATAAGCCATATCACTGTCCTGATTGTGGATTTTGTCGTGTTGGGGGAGCGGAGAACTTTCAACATTGTCATGATTGTGGGATGTGTATTGATAAGAAATTATTTTCCAATCACAATTGTAAAAGTGGAAAGTACAAATCGAATTGCCCTGTTTGTCAGGAATATCTCTTCAGTTCAAGAAGTGCCTCTCATGAGATGCCCTGTGGTCATGCGATTCATTGGGAATGTTTCCGCCAATTGGCTGCCCATGATTCACGTTGTCCCATCTGTAAGAAGACTGCCGAGACTCGTGATCGGATGATGCCCACCTGGAATGCCATGGCAGCAGGCGTCGCCCTACAAAAGGTCCCCCCCGAATTAGCCCGTGTCGTGAACATTACGTGTATTGATTGCGAACAAGCCGAGCACGCCCGACCTTGGCACTTTTTGGGAGTGCAGTGTCGGAACTGTTCCTCCTTCAATACAGTCGTCGATCGTATCATCATGTCCGGTGAGGAAGCGCACGACTTTCTGGAGGCGTTACAAACGAGAAACGATTTAACGCAAAACGAAGATGGAAATCAGCGGATCAGTCGTCGTCGCATCAATCGTCGTCGCTCATTATTCTAAGCTAAATTTTGGAATCTTTACCATGGGACTTTACGCCTGTTGCAACTATTGTTAACGAGACTTGTAATCACCGGTAGAGGGATTTTTTTCTACCTTGGAAAAGAAAGAAGTCATTTTGTTCATCTTCGTCCTGTCGTGTGTAGACGACCTCTTTCGACTCGGGAGTGGTGGGACGTTCCGTTGCCATGCTCGAGTTTGGGCAGGCGGGTTCATAGGAGCTCTGTTCGCCGAATGCCGCTCGAGCTGTATCTGAAATCCTCTGGCAATAGGGCCAGTACCTGTAGTCAGGGAAGTAGTGCAAGGGCCTGACCGATAAGATTTCAGGAGTCGAACAGGTTTGAGTCCAGTGACGCGTACGCCCCGACTCGAGGTAAGGCTAAGGTTGACGCCAAGGGTATTGGAGTCATCAGGCGACTCGACAATTTCGTTGAAATCGTCACTGTCGGAAAGCCGAGCACCCTGCTCGTCGGAATTGCCTCGGAAGTATGGGCTACATTTGACGAGGATCTTGTTCTGGGTGCTCGAATTTTGACGGACCGACTCTTTGTGCCGCTTCGATCGAGGATGGTTGCACTCCTGATCGCTTGAGTCGTCGTCGTGGTGTGTTTCTCGCTGGCGAAAATCAACTGAGCCGTCAAGCGACACCCGAGTCGGTGCTTCATGATAAAGGATAAAGCCATCTGAATCTTCTTCCACGACATTGTCGTCAAAGGACGGTACTGGCATCGAGTTGCTGTCTGTCAAGTCGAAGAAAGCCGAAGGCATTTCCCCTGTTCTTTCGATGTGAATCTTTGGAGCACCACAATCGACTGAGGATTCAAGAGCAAGTGGCTCAAGAATGGCTGCATCCCGTGGAGACTCAATCGGGATCGGTTCCGAAGCACCATTTTCGGTCGGGCTGATAGAAGCGATTTTCTCACATTCGGTGAAGTTGGAATTTTCCTTGTCAGTTGAACGGGGGAACTTGCGCTTCACATATCGCGGATCCATTCGATTTTGATCGCTGTAGAAAGTGTCCGACGTTGTATTGCAATTGATGGGCTTTCCGAGCGATTTGGCGGGGGCAACATCAGCGACATTCGATTCAAGTCCATCTGTCGGACCATTTAGATCCAGGTTGCTGAGCGGGATGCGAGATTCAGGCCGTGGTCGTTTGAGACCTGTCTCCTTTTTGGTTTCTACTTTCATGTAGGGATTCTTAGCGGGAGCAGGTTTCCTTGGCAATGGAGCAAATAGCTTGTGCACAGGCTTCTTCTGCGTGCGTTGGTTGCTCTTGGTCGTTATCGCTTCAGGGGCGCGGGTGTCACCGACGAAGGACCAATCCTCAAATCGCGCCATGAGGGGGAAGTGATGGTCCTGAGAATGCTCGGCTCCCGCCTCGGGCTCTGAAACTCGGGGTTCACAAAGAAACCGATGGCCTCGATCCTGATGCGTGACCACATGGTAATAAAAGACAGCCTCGCTCTGTGCTAGTATTTTCTCGTAAGTCGTGACATCGATGTTGGCCTTGTTCTTTCGTGGTATCGAATCAAGAATCTTTTGGAAGCGTACGGTATCGTTTCGAAAGGCATTGTCTCTTACATACTTGAAAGCATTTACAAGACCAACACCTGACAATTTGTTGGGAGCATAATCACAACCCGCCAGAACGCATCCCTGTACGAACAATCTCACTCCAAAACCCGGACGCTTCGCCTGACGTGATGCCAAATTTATCAGAAGCGTCTCCAAGGCGTTTTTTTGTTTGTTGTTGCCGGTACCAGACGTATCCTGACCCTCTTGATAATTCAATAGCCAATCCATAGAGATAACATCACAGGACCCCGTTTGCCGCTCAAGCTTGTAAATTACAGGGAAAGCACAATTGGCCGCAGCCGAGTACACGAGTACGTCCGAATCCTGATCGACACGATATTGTGGTTGTCCTGTGAGCGTTTATGTTGCTTTGTCAGCCTTTTTGGTCTACCCCATCCCGTACTCACCTCCGTGATGACGGCATCGGCTATGCCATCTATACATAATTTGGCTAGTTGAGCATCCGCCTCATAGGGTGACCATACCAGATGTAAACGTGGATTATTGTGGAATGCCTGTTTGACTTCCTTCATGACAGCAAACGTCAGTTCATCTTTGATTTTGATACACATCTTGTATTTTTCTTCTGCCTTATCTCGTCGTCCTTGTTTCTGATAGGCTCGGGCTTCACTCAAATTAGCCTGTCGATTACGTTCCCGTTCTTCGTTCGTATCGGCCTTTAGGGGACAACGTTTCCCATCCATGACAAGATAGACCTTTCCAATTTCAAAACATTGGAAGAGTTCATGAACTCGTGAAATAATGTATTTCGCCGATGCACGGATACATTGCGGTTGGATGTGATTTCGTTCGATACCCTCGACATATTGTTGAGAGACACTATACACACTCCGATGTAACCAAGATGATGAATCAATGGCAAGACTCTTCCCTCGAAAATTCTGGAGCGTCGTCTTTTGAGTTGCGAATCCCAATCCCTTGTGAAGCCCTTGAATCCCCATTGTATGTTTGTTCCTTTATGGTCCGACAACAACACCGTGTAATAAAGACGCCACTTCAAACCGACCCAGGTTCCCAAAATTGACCGCACGCCACGGTACGCGAAGGATCGTAGATTTCGTCTCTGACACTCCTTGTGCGAGACTGTTAATCCGGTTCCGAAGCTAAGGATGAGCCCGTTGGAATGGAATTCATACGAGAAAGACTGTGAGAGGTATGATACGTGAGATTGTATAGCAAAGGGATGTGTTTGTTTTCCTTTTCCAAACAGTATATAGGTTTTGAAATTTGACAGTTGGGAATTGGATTGGCGTTTTGTGCAGGGAGGTGAGACAAGCGGAACTGGTAGGATTTGTACAGGTGCCAGTTTCCATCGAAATGGCGCGTTTTTTCTAGGGACTCCCAACGAATCGTGACTGAGACGATCTGCATGACTCACGCACGTCATTTGCCTCCGATCGGTAGAACCATTGCTTTCCTCTGTGAAAAAATCTATTCCCTCCATGATGACGACCGTGATGACCAACCGAAGAATCCATCCACTTCGACAACCTGTTGCTACCTCGGGGATTACTGTATCAAACCACACAAAATAAACATCATGCTTCGAAATTCCATCTCATTCGCCTGTCGTAAGGCCGTATGTCTACTAATCGCATCCTTCTATCTTGGATCGGGTCCAATCTTGGCAGTCGAGGCCACCAGTCGATCTTCTCAATGGGAATTCCCCTCGGGTACAACAGCAGTCGTTACAGGTGGGACGAAGGGGATTGGGAAGGCGATTGTAGAAGAATTGGCTGAGAAGGGTACACGAGTCTTGACTTGTAGTCGGAATCCGGAAGAATTACAATCCTGTATCGATCAATGGAGAGAGCAGGGATATGATGTCACCGGTGTACCTGCCGACGTCGCATCCGACGAGGGACGAGAATCCCTAATGAATGGAATTAAGGAATGGTTAGGTGAGAAACAGGAATTGGATATTTTGGTCAACAATGTAGGTACGAACATTCGGAAGAAGAGTATCGATTATACACAAGAAGATACAGAAAAGGTCTGGAATACGAATTTTCATTCCATGTTCCGTTTGACAGTCGCATGTCATCCATTCTTAAAACGATCATCCGGTCGGCCTTTTAGTAGTGTTATCAATATCGGTTCAGTGGCAGGCGTCACATGTATGAAATCTGGTACGCCCTATGCATCGACGAAGGCAGCGATGAATCAATTGACAGGGAATTGGGCCTGTGAATGGGGTCCAGATGGGATTCGGGTAAATTGTGTAACGCCTTGGTATATTAATACTGAATTGGCACAACAGGTCCTCAAGGATCCACAATATGCCCAAACTGTCATCGCCGTCACACCGATGGGTCGAGTCGGTGAACCTCATGAAGTTTCTGGCCTCGTCGCCTTCCTATGCCTCCCCATCGCTCAATACATTACCGGTCAAGTGATTTCTGTAGATGGAGGATTTACTCGAAATGGATACTATGATAGTTTCTACCGAGAGTAAAAGAAGAGAATCATTTTTTTTGCAGTCCATCGGGTAGGCACTAGAAGTAAGCGCTAACTGTAAGTACGTTCGATGAAATCAGTCTCCCGCAGTATGATACTCTAGAGTTCCTCTAGCTTCGGTGAACAACGCGGACTGATTCCCTAGCGACCGATAGGTAGCCCGGAAATGGTCTCGCAAAGCGAGAAGACCCTTGATACATCGCCAATCTTCTCATCTAGTAGGTATGGTTCGAATCATTTTTGCATATGTATATTGTGACACTCCTTCGATTTGGGTAGCGAATCAAGCGGATTTTGACCAATCCGATCATGATGACGTCATTTCGCGCCACAGCCGGAAATTTCTCAAAAATTTCAAATATCCCCCCGCGCTTTGAATTTATCGTAACCTCTATGTGACAGTGACTCTGGGATCGGAAGAGCTTTCGTCATCCATGTCCTACAGAGTACTTCACCTTCCATGTGTCACAACTTTTCAAAAAATCAGAAAACAACGATCATCGTCGTAGATCGCGTCAAGAATTTATTCTATACAAAAAATGGGAGGTGTCTTGATACGTCGTCGAAGCAGTACACTACCGGTAGATCCTTCTCAAGAGAGTTGTTCGATGAAGGATGAATATGGAGATTCTTCTACAGCTAAAAAACGAATCTTGGAGCATCATGATTCATGGCTTCGACCTCCAGCTATCCGCCGATTAAGGTCATCGTCCTCATTTTTCTCATCAATACTCGACGAGGATGGTATTGAATCAAGGATGTTGGATGATAACTACACGACGGTGCCATCCTTCAATGTCCTTGCGACCTTAGCTACGTGGTTTCAGGGAGCTACAACCGACTTTTGCAAGAATGGTCTCCCATGGGAGGGTTCAATCTGTCGATCGAAACGGGCTGGTCTTTCCGGTATTCTGTATGCGTTACCTGCATTAGTCGCCTTTGGTCATCCTTTTGATCAGATTATGTGGAGTTTACAAGCCCTCCTCTCGATACTGGCAGATTACGTCTATATCTGCCAAGATTCCTTCTGGCACGGTGTCGATCGATACTTTGCCATTTTCAATTTATTGTCCATCTTGGCAAGAGCTTCGGGTTCTCTCCACTGGTCGGTAGGCCTCCTATCGATCATACCCGTCAGCTGCTATGTTAATGCCAATAAAGCCAAGACACGGAAAGATGTCAACGCCTGGCATTTTTGGCATTGTCTATGGCACGTAACGGGTGGTCCCCTAGCGGCTTTGGTTATCTACAGGCTACACCAGGATGCCAAACCTATTTCTCTATAGTTTTGATCCATGATTGTACCCATGTAGTCCCTGTGACCTGAATCAAACTGTATAGAAGCGATATTGTAGTGGCAATGAGCTCTTACCCATGATCATCTCGGAATCAGGGGTATCTGACTTTGATACGACCTCGGCGATTGATATTGTCGGCAGTTGGTGACCCCAAGAAACTACCCGCAAAGACCCTGAGTCAGGCCGCTGAAGATCGAGGGATGAGCAAAAGTCTCCATGAACGTCTAATTTTCGACTGCAGTCACAAATTTACGATGCTCGATGTGCAGTACAGAATGCAGTCTGCCTTGAGCCAGTTTCCGTCCACGACGTTCTACAATGCTATGCCTGTGAATGGACCTACCGTCACCAAGTGAGAGTATGTGGGTTTTGTGAGCCTCTTCGGCGACGCAGCATACACGTTTGTCGACGTATCCGGTGGCGAGAAGCAGTTGCATTCTGGATCATATGAGAATCATTCCAAAGCAGAGGTGATTGCCAACTGGATAGCCAATCATCTATGTCTCTCTCGTAATATCCCCGGGAGTTTGTCGTCAATCCGCCTATTCTAGGAAAGCCATACAAATGGCCTCACCAAAGTCCCTTTGATTACACCCTTGTTTGTGCAAGCTATTTTCCCTGCAATATTTATGTCCTCATGCAATAGTTTTTGTGCATCAATAGATTCTAGGGTAGACTTGTAATGAATTTTAGCTTCACGTCAGGTAAATGAGTGTACGACAAACAATAGTTTTGTCTTTGTACGAGCTTCTGGTAGTCTCCACTGGTCGGTAGGCCTCCTATCGATCATTCCCTTGAGCTGTTATGTAAATGCCAATAAAGCCAAGACACTGAACGATGTCAACGCCTGGCATTTTTGGCATTGTCTATGGCACGTAACGGTTGGTCCCGTGACGACGTTGGCGATGTACATGCTACACCATGATGCTTAATTTATTTCCTATGGTTTGATTCGTGATTTTTCCTGTGTAGCCCTTGTGAGCTAGAACCAAACAGAGTTTAGATGTATAGTAGAGATGTTGTAGTAGCTGTGATCTCTTGCCCATAGTGGCCTCGGTGTCATAGTATGAAACTCTTGGGGAAGATCTCCCAGTCACTAATTGATACATACATTCGTATGTATGATCGTGAATACATTACAGTTATGATACGTATGATCCTTTAATATATGATACATACGTACAATTTTCTGGTCTCCCGTCTCCCCGTTTCCCGTTTCATTCCATTTAGTCGGGCCATTGTTTTCCCTCCAAGCATGAATACGGGAATACCAAGCTGTTTCGTCACATCACACAATTACCACTCACAGGTGCATTTTTGGATTGAATTCTCTTTAGTATTCATGCCTTGCTGGTGGCATGTCGTCTCCATTCAATATCAGAGGGCTAGCGGCAAAAAAGTCTAACACTAAGAATGGTCCAAGATCAAAGCAAGACGTCGTCGTACTAACGTCCAATGGTGAACGTAAGTTCATTGGGGGTGCCGAAAAGGCACGGCGTGTTGCTCGACAAGGAGGCAACAGGATTATGAGACCAGACGAGAAACAACGCCTTAATCAACGTGTGCCTGTACGGTTGAATCCCTTTGAAAGGTTTTATGCTGGTATGCTAAGATCAACAGCAGAAGACTTTCTGTCGTCGAGAGAGACATGGAGAATCCTATGCCAACGATTGGGGTTACCAGTTCCTGAGGGACCCCTACCAGCCATCTATCCGGATGGTAAGCAACATTTCTTCAACAGAGCTGCATTAGTCATTGAGGAAGCTCGTTTCGCAGTAGCCGAAGGGTTAGCAAAGTTAGATCGGGAGTACAAAATGAAGGCGACTACCCATCGACGTCGCGAACGGAACCATGGCGATAAGTTCCTCCATGTGAAACTTCATGCTGTCGAACTTAATGACAAGACGGGACATTCGGTGTTAATTTTCGTTTCTGAAAAGGCGTTTACCTTGGAAAATATGGAAGTGCTGAGGAATGGGACAGTCTTTGCTTGTAGTCCTATATCCGGTGGTAAGGAACCATCAGTATCCAGTTCGATTCTGGCAAGTATACTTCCATCATGCCGTGATGACATGATTTCTGAGAAAAAGCTTGGACTAATGGTATTCAGTGGGAATGTACCAAAGGCGAACGATTGGGTTCTTGTACCCCTGACCAATCTAATAACACATCAACGGATGTATGAGGCGTGCACGTCGAAGGATACGACGAGGGTCCCGTTTCTCCACCCGTTGCTTGGAGGGAAAGCAGCTACCCATACTCGTTTTGATGACGGTCCCAATGGGGAGAATGTTGCGTCAATACCACAACAGGCCACAGATCAAGAGAACGTAGATGAAGTCGTACCATGGGAGCAGGTTATGAAGGTATTCTCGATTCCTCAGCTCAACGCAACACAAGAAAGGGCAGCAAGGTCGTATCTGCAAGCCGAATCAAACACAATTACCTTGGTTCAAGGGCCTCCAGGTAGTGGAAAGACGATGCTGCTAGTGTCAGTCATCTGTCGGTATGTCATGGAATCTATCCATCGGGGTATATCGCGGTCGCTGATGATTTGTGCTCCGACGAATAAGGCTGTCTCTGTCCTCTGCCATCGATTCATGCAGACATTGAAAGATGGAAATGGACACTTGCCGTGTAATGTAGTACTTGTGGGTGACGAAGACAAGTTGGTCGGTGATGGGTACGGTAGAGAGCACAAACATCGGCATTCGTCTGAAGCAACACCACTTCGCTCTATCTTTCTCTACACATGGCTTCAAACTGTTCTTGACGAATACGGAAGGATAAAGAAGTATCTCACAGCAGCAAAAAGAAACTCAAATGACATACATCATATGATTCGGCTATCCAGACGACTGCAGGGACGGCTGTCAAAAAGTCTATCTCTTTCTAAATCAGTCTCTGGTCAACTGCGAGAGTTGACAACTGCTCTCGAAGAAGCATCACAGGGAAAGTTGACTCAAAGGAACCGCGCACTTGCACTTGTTGAAGATATCTTGATAACTCTTGGTCAGTGGAAGAATGAAGATGTTTGGCAGGAAATTCTAGGCTCAGCCAACCTCGTCTTTTGTACCCTCGCCAGCTCGGGGGCATCGATTCTGAAGAAATCGATTCGGACGATTAATGATCTGATAGTCGACGAGGCTGCTGCAGCGACAGAACCAGAGATGTACATTCCGTTTCAGTATCGTCCAGAGCGGCTATTGGCAGTGGGTGACCCCAAACAACTACCCGCAACGGTACTGAGTCAGGTTGCTGAAGATCGAGGGATGAGCAGAAGTCTCCATGAGCGTCTCATGTTCGACTGCGATCACAAATTTACGATGCTCGATGTGCAATATAGAATGCGGCCTGCCTTGAGTCAATTTCCATCTGCGACATTCTACAACGCTAGGCTTGTGAATGGACCTAATGTCATTCGGCGAGATTATGTGGGTTCCGTGTGCCTCCTCAACGACGCACCATACACCTTTCTTCAGGTATCTGGTGGCGAGCGGCAGTCTCATTCTGGATCATATGAGAATCATTCTGAAGCGGAGGCGATTGCCAACTTGATGGTCGATCTTCAACGTTTCTCTCGTAATATCCCCGGCAGTTGGTCGTCACCAGACCGAATCCGAATCATTACCTTCTATCAAGCCCAGGTTTCGTTGATCAAGCGCCTGCTTCAGCAACGACATTGTGGCCACGTCTTGGTCGCGACTGTCGACTCTAGTCAAGGGTGTGAAGCGGATATTGTAATTGTGTCCTTTGTCCGGAGTACTAACATGAAGCATGGTAAAGAAACGGTGGGCTTTTTGTCTGATGACCGGAGACTGAATGTTGCGATTACAAGAGGTCAGTTTCGATGGATAAACTTCGCTGATGATGGTCGTGAATGGCAACAAACTGATCCATTCACTCCTTCTGTTCTCTTCTCTTAGCCAAATATCAGCTGATATGCGTGGGTAACGCTGAGCATATGATGAGCATCCGTAATCCAAAGGCTGGAACGATAAGAAGTTTGACGTTTGATGCTTTGGATCGTGGATGTATCCTTTCAGGTGAAGGACAAGGTCGTCCCGACTTACTCCCGGCGATGCGTGAGAAACGATTAAGGATGTTGGATGCTGAGCCTCAATGCGAGGCCAAGAAGCTACGCTCAGAATCATATCCTTCTGTTAAGGATGAGGGTGACATAGACGACGCATCGAGCTCGTCGTCATCGTCGTCTTCATCATCATCTTCGTCGTCCTCATCTTCCACATCATCATCGTCCAGCACCTCATCGTTGGTACCGAAGGATGCTCCCATGGACTTCAGTGGCACAGCAGAAACCCCGATTGTTGTTGACGATGAAGACTATGAATGGCGGGTTCCCCTACGTCCTTCAGGCCATGTGATGGAGGGGCCCAGACTCAAAGAAGAAGATCCAGTTCATTGCGAAGGAATAAAAACTGAGGAATCCCCTGATGTCACGGTGGCGAATATCGAAAACATGGACATGAGTATCGAACATCGAATTCCAGAGGAAGTCCTGTCCAGTAACGTGGTCCCAACCGAAGTCGCGATGACGACGACGACGATAGGAGAGAGTTTCTTTCTCAGTCAGGATGAGAGTGTTGAGATTGAAGGGGTCAGTGTAGATGTCTAATCTCAATCATCATTACTCATGGGCAAATACTCGTACCGAAATTTCATTTCTAGTAGGAGTTTGATGGAAGCGAGTATAGTATTGAAAAGGAGGGTACGGTAGTCTAGTAGAATCCTTAATTGAATTGTCTCATGACGATATGGACAGAATCCATAAAAATGAGCATAGATGCATAGGGGAGAGAGGGACGTAATTTTGGTTGACTCACCAATGTCCCAACGGAGACGATACCGGCTAGACCAATTTCACTCCATTCTCCAGGATCGGCGACGACACGGACCCCATATCGTAGAATATGAAATCCACCAAAGAATCCACCAAAGACAGCTGCCGATCTGGATGTACCCTGCATAATATATTTCGT
>Ga0194115_10006188_pt1 | contig 12207 bp, 10 predicted proteins | sample TA2MahsurfametaG_3_FD_148656 | JGI IMG/M metagenome (GOLD analysis project Ga0194115, IMG submission 148656) | Freshwater microbial communities from Lake Tanganyika, Tanzania - TA2015002 Mahale S4 surface | ecosystem: Environmental > Aquatic > Freshwater > Lake | place: Tanzania: Lake... | reverse complement strand
ACCGGAGCACCCGCTACTGTTGTTGAGGGAAGCATTCGACCTCCTTCGACTCTAACGCGAGCACAACACCTTGAGTCCTACTTGCAAGATGCCATGCTTTCCAAGTCGACCCGGAAGGTTTCAGCCTCTGGTACGTTTCTTACGTAAACGGCTACGAAGCACCCGGATTGACTCGTGACTTATTCTGTAATCGTTCCTTCTTTTTTCTTGTCAAAACTCCTTTTCACAGATGATACTACATACGATACTGTCTTTCAAACAACACAGGGCGATACTTTAATTCTTCGAGTCCATGTTCCCTTGGCCAGTAGTTTTGCATCCTTTTGTCCTGCCATGACGTTGGCGGGGGCTCGGGTACGTCACAAATGGGTCCAGGACCGGACGATGAAAATTATTGGGTACGAACCTATTGAAAGTGAGCGTTCATGGAAGGCATCTGGTTTGAGTCTAGGACAGGTAGTTCACGCTGTCGTAAAGCATTTACAACTGAATCCACCAGAAATTTTGGAGATCACCGATCGAGGGTTGCAAGCTATTCAGCCAGCAACAAGTCCCTTTCACTCCAGTGGTGGGGGCAATAAGGAAATTCCGAGATCTTCCAAGCATGGTAATGATACGCCGCCTAGCTATGAGGAGACTGCGGTAAAGAAACAAAATGTACCAAAAATACCCCCAGCACCCGACGTCCCATTACCACCGATACCGAGAGACTTTTTTGATTTGTTGGATGGTAAATCGATTGAAGGACTGGAACGCCTACTAAAGAATGAGTTGGACTTTTTGATGATGGTCCATAAATTGCCAATCTTTCAAGAAATAAAGGTTATTGCAATTTCAAAGGCAGAGGAAAGCAAGAAACTCGCTAAGGACAATTTAAGGTCGGAACATCGTATCGCGTCGGCGCGGGGGGAAGCCGAGACGATGCGGACGTTGTTAGAGGAGAAGATAACTGCCTTCCAAGCCTTGGAGGCTGAACAAAATAAAATGTGTGCACCGACGGATTGGAGACAAATCGTTGCGAAACTCAAGGAAGCCGAAAAGGAAGCCTTTGACGAATCGGAAACCTTTGCCGAAGAATGGGTCGATGACGGAGCAAATAATGTCGATGATTTCATGAAGGAATTTATTGCCAAGAGGAAGATTCATCATGCCCGTTCGGCCAAGGTGGAAGTTCTTAAACGACAACAACAAGACACGTATATGTCGTACAGATAATGGACCTAGCTAGAGATACTTTGAGTCTTTCCTCGTGTATGGTTTTCTTTCTCTTGTGCCTTAGGTTTTCCGCTGCTGCTATTGTCCTTCCCTAGACGGTAGTACGGTAGAGCCTCAACTACGGCAACAGATTCCACATATCATATCTTTCTTTCATCCTACTAATTTTTTTGTTTCTTTTCTTTTTTCCGCGCGCTCTCTCTCTCTTCCTCTCTTCTTTCATTTACATGTCAGCATGTTCATGCCATTCTTGGACTAACTCGGGACCCTTTTCATCGACAATTCCTTGCCATTTGATTAGTTGTGTCCCCTCTGCCTTACGTTTGATCCGATATAGGACTGCTGCCATGACGAGGCATAAACCCAAAAATCCCAAACCAGATACAGGATGACCATAGAGGATGACAGACAATGCGATACTTAAAAGGATCCGTGTCGTCATAATGATCGTAAAGACGACGGCACCAAAATTCTTAATCGTATAGTAAATGAATAATTGGCCAATCGTCGAACAGCAACTAAAGGCAAAGAAATGTAAATGAATTTCCGAATGTTGGTAGACGAATTCCAATGCAGCATATAATTCTCTTGTATGGACCAAGGTAATCCAAGAAAGGACAGTCGAGAAGGCAGAGGTCGCTAACATCAATTCGACCATACTCATCTGGGGATGTCGTTGGAACATTCTTGATTGGAATTGACTCGTGAAGCTATCAAAGACAAGGAATAAACATAGAAGCATAACGCCTGTCCATTTCGCATTGACAGCCTCATCATTTCCGTATGCATCCGTGGAGAAACTCAGTTCATCGGTACTTCTCATAAATAATGCAATTCCAATCCCAATAACGACTGCCACAAAATAATCGTACGCAGGATCTGCAGGACGAAATTGTTTTGGGTGGGTAAGGTGGGCAGACGGTGGCAAGAATGAGAAACAAGAGGAATGGGTGTGCGTATGCGAGGGAATGGAGTGAGACATGCCATTGTGAAAACGCATCCAAAAAACCGGGCATCCAGGGGGGCAAACATCATGACCCGCTCTGGCAAACAATCAATCAACGAGAATAGACGTACAAGATTTATTTCCAAGGATTTTTCCCATAAGCATGACGGGTGCCAACTTGAAGGATTTGAATAGTGTCGTTGCGGGGAAACTAACATATCGTAGAGCTTCATATTGACACCAGGAACTCAACATATTGGAAATAGCGGGGAAGGAATATTCATATAGGACCGTCGATTGAGATCGTCGTGGTTTGAGGTATAACCACATACATCCAGACATGATCAATGTCCAGAATCGATTCGTAAAGACCAATGCATAGGAATAGGTAAAGTAGTCACCGGTATGTCTTGGATATCGACGTGTTAACATCCGTTCCTGAAGGGCACCCCATGTCACAAAGGTCAGATTGAGCATGAGAGAACAAAATAGGAGTCGTTGGATGACCTTACTTCGAGAGGTCTGTTCTTGATCGAATTCTAGAATGTTCGGACGACCAGCGTCTCCCTCGCTAAACAATAAGTCGTCCTTTTCGTCAGCGTCGTCGTCGTCCTCATCATCATCATCGTCGTCCTCATCATTACGCTGACCACCCGGCAGGTTTCGACGCATCATCCTTTTTCTAGCTCGTGCATTTTCTTCCGTCTCAATCTCATCGTCGTCATCACTATAGAGGGCTTCCACATCATCCTCATCCTCTTCTGTTGAGGAACTACCGACGAGCAAATCATCAAAGAGAATTTCTTCTTCTTCTGTGGTTGTCGTCGTTGTTGTGGTAGTCGTAGTGGTAGTCTTTTTCGATGGATTCTTTGTTCTGTGGGATCCTTTTGGAAGAGCCAAGTACGAATAGGTCCGTCGGATAGTCGTCGTGGTGGTTCCACCTCTTGGATAGGCAGTCGTTGTATCATTCCCACGTTGTAAAGATTCCGGAAAATAAATCTTGGCCACCAAGGTCGTAATGATGACCATAGCAACGTCTACCGTTGAAAAAAGGGAAGTGATAAAAAGGAACGTGGGACACAATAACCATTTCGCAAAAAATACAGGCAATACATCCCACGGGGGACCATCATTCGATTGCGACAAGGAAAGTAGCCCCAAAACATAAAAGAGAAACCAAAACAACCGTAAGAAGGCGACCAAAATCGTTCCAAGCCCCGAGAAGATCACGATGAGTACTAAAAACGATCACCGCACCAGAGAGACATAGAAATAGAGATCCCCATCAAGAAGAAAATAAAGGCACTTACACAACAAAAAATTGGTAGCCAATAGATACAATTCTGCTTCTGCCGTTTTCGATAAGAGAGGTGCTGTGGCTGCACCGACACTACCATTGGTCGATGAAAAGGAATAGTATTCTCCTGTGGTGGATGATGTTGATGAATGGTAATCATAATGAGGTGCCGTCATTGGTTCCATATTCTTGACAAAATCATCATCTTCATTATTATGATTGTTATTGTTGCTGATATGAGTAGCAACAGCTGTAAGACCACGATGAATCCATTCTTGACTAGTCGTTGCCAAGTCGACAAAATCCATCCTGTAAATTGACCCCCTTTGGAGAGTATTCAACCAAGCCAATGGAACAAACAACCACAACAACTGCTACTATCTCAATAAGGAACAACCTAGAGGTTCGGAGAATCTGTTCCCACAGTATGCTAGTATTGTGGTACCGTCGTGAAGAAGGACCTGTGAATTCTGGGTTTGTACAAGGCCGAATGGGGGTGTGACAAGAGCGCCTGGTCGTCCTCCTCTCGTCATTGTTCTTGTTGTTGTCGTCCAAAGATGTGACACTAGACTCGCGTATGTGCACCTTTGAAACAGGTACCCCTTTCAGCTGCGTTCAACGAATGTTCAATATTTAAGAATGTGCTATAATAAGGGGTATGTATATGGGAACACCTTCTGTAGGGCCTTTACCATAAATGGGACGCCATTCCGTTTGAAAGGGGAATCCGGTAACCCCTTTTGGTCCTGAAGTTCTATGGGAAAAACTCTGTCATTGTCACACCGTGCTGTTGGGGGGTATATCCACCCATATGACACATCTCCATGTCCGACTCTCTCACTCACTGTCTCTGTCACATGACCGAAAGAGTTGTGGTGGATGGACCAGTCTTCTTGTTTTTTCCTTTCGGCCTTCATTTTGTCTTGTGTCATCATCTACAGTAAATCTCTTCTTTTTGCTGGTATTGGGGGTCGATATCCAGTGAGACTCTCTCTCGAACTCTCTAACTCTCTCTCCTTCCTGCACGGAGAGAGAGAGAGAGAGAGAGAGAGATCGAGAGAGAGAGAGAGTTCTTTCCTACGAGAGTATAAGAAATATATCGATCTAACTGCATCCACAAAATGTGGACCAAGAAGAAATCTGGTGGTGGTGTCATCATTGGTAACGTCCGGAACCTTACCCTGTTGGGATTAATTCTATGTGGTTTCAGTAGTATTGGACTCATCGTCTATCAGGAAAGTGTTCTTGGACTTTGAAATCACGATCATCTTCCAACATCGTCGTTGTGGTCATCCTTCTCGTCATTCACGACGACGAACAACATCATCAATCATCATCAAGAATCTCGACATGATGATGCCTTCACTATGAATAATAAGACGAATCGTCAATTTGATTTGATCTTTTGGTCCGATATCCCCATTCTCTCTCCACGCATCCAAGAACTACTACTAAAGCAACAACAAAATGAAGAAGAAGGCCTTCGTTTCTTGGTAGTCTACAACTATGCCCAAGAAGACCTCCGTCGCAGAAATGTCTTTCAGGAAGTCTTCTATGCCGATTTCTGTCTCTGTCGTGGTGACGATAACCACAAAGACAACAACAACAACAACTTGACGACTCTACCCCCATGTCCGGATAGTTCATCATCGTTGTTGTTTGGGCATTCGATCGACGTGAATAAGACTTACGAATATCAACGAATCAATAATGGAAAGCCATTTGATATCTTTCTATCCTCGACAGACAGGAAAATCAAGGCTCATAATCCCAAGGGGAAGGTTCCTCCTACCCTGTTTGTTCGTCCAACGTTTCTTCGTGCTGTCACTCTATGGAGTGAAACCTATCCACAATACGTCCTGATCCCATTCCCAGGAGTAACACTACTACCATCCAAACAACAACAACTACTACTACTACTACAATCGACACAACAAACGTCATATACCAATCATTCCATAGAAGAGGAAATCTTCCCCCTGAAAGTCTGCCATCCAGCAACACCTACAATGGAATCGACTTGTCCACAACAATGTCAAAAGGGTTCGTACGACCCATCCAATGGGGGAGAAGAGATTGATCATCATCGTTATCCCTACCTCTTTGATTCCTTCGATAGGCTGTGTAAGAGTACCCATCCGGATGCAATGGGTCGAAAACGTCCCTTTGGTGGTCTTTGTAGTTGTGAAACGACGTGCTTTACTCCATCGGCGGCCTCTTTCATTACGACTACTGGTGGTGGTGGTAGTAGTAGTACAGGCACATCGACAGTGACGATGAGGACGAATCCATGGCCATGGAAAAATGAAAATGAACGACAAAAGTATGCTCCCTATTGGAATGATCCTGACCAACATCGAGACAAGATATTAGTACCCTACAAAACAGAACTTGCAAAACGGATGAGGTTTCCAGAATATTGGACCTATAAGCCTCGATTCCCATGTGATTTCAACAATAGCAGCGGAAATAGCAGAAACAAGATTGTAGACGGGATCACAAGACAACAATCACCACCACCACTTATTGGTGGAGACTTTAGTTTTCATCTCATGTTCTTTCCGGATGCCAAGTTGATCCTTTGTGGAATCCCAAAGGTATGTCATCATTCTTGTGGCGTGCTGTCCGTGTTTTTGTCGATACGGTTAGGCGGGGTTGGTCTCGCCGTGGAAAACAGAATAGACCGCTAATGCCTGAGGCGTACATACATATACACAGGTGGGAATCACGGAATGGGCCAAGTTTTTACGGTATACGATAGGAGCAAAGGATTACATGTCGATACCACATTTCAAACTCGATCGATATGGATTTTTACTTGGACATCTTGAACCCACCCTAGCAAGAGAAATGTTAGATGACCCCACATGGACGAAAGCCGTCTTCTTTCGGAATCCATTGGAACGATTAGTCAGTGCGTATGAAGATAAGATCGCACGGAATGGATACACACAAAGAATCTTCAAGATCGGTTCCCTTGACCAAAGGAAAGAGGATCGATACGTATTGAGTTTTTCAGAATTCGTCGATAAGATCGCTGTACCCAAAGATTCGTCGAATTGTTCGATCCCGACGGGTCTATCAGTATGTACAGATCCTCATTGGAAGCCGCAATTGATGACATGTGGTTTGGATTATCTCCTACCGAAGTTTGATTTTGTAGGGAACTTATGTCGTAAGGAAATCATGTTGGCACAACGTTCCTTGGAAACGATGGCAAACTGGTTCCTCCCAAGAAAAACCGTGCATAAATTTTGAATGACGAATGGGTATAATTCCTTCTTCGTCTTATCCGACGCGGTTCGTCATGGTCTCGTCCCCTTTTGGAGGAAACAACTTCATCGGCTTTTCAAAGCTGTGCTTATTTGCAGAAGCGATCCTAGAGAGCAGGTGGAAATGAAGGTTACATACACATCACATCCGCCTGTGTGAAAACGACGACGGATATTTGTTGTCCTGTACGTGGTCCCTTCGTAGTATGTCTGTCCAGAAGGAAGAGTGCATGTGGAAGGCCCTCGACTGTTGAATGGACCACTCAGCACGTACTAGACCTTGTGTAGCTATAAGGCAGCACTGCTAGGATTAGAGTCGTAGCAGCTAAGTTATAATGCGAAAGCTGGAACGGCTACTCGGTAATCTTCTTCGATTTCGATGCGGAGTACTTCTCTTCTTAAATCAACATATCACCAAGATTGATCGCGCTTTCGCTCTGTGTGTTCTCAACTTTCTTACAACGATTGATCTTCTCCATTGTCAGTAGTATCCGGGATCTATGTTAGCTTCACTAGTAGAGAGGTCCAGGGACCTGACCCCGGTACCGTAGTTCAATATCGGATCCTGAATCCGACTTTCCCGTGGGTCTGTCGTCGACCGCATCGGATGGATGACCCTAGGTATGACATCATACATATATGCATGTATGAGTCTGATTCTGATATGAACATACATACCTATCATATCATCCATAAAGCTTCATGGAAACTGGTGAAACGGCCTCCATCCACTTTGGTGTGAACATGCCCATCTTTATCGATATAGACAGCACTTTTGACGACGAAACGTCTACTAGTCGTTCATCCAACAAAACCACGAACGTAGAAAATGAAAGATGATGCTAAAGAAGAACTTGATTCAACCAAGGATCACACAGACTGGGGTAGGAACAGCAACAGTAGAAACCATGGCAGCAAGAAGAAGAAGATAACGAAGGACACAAAGAAGGATCCGTTCTTAACCGTAGAAGCATCGGATATGATTCGATTAATATTGGGATATTTGACCTCTCAGGGATTACATGAAAGTGCACGTGTCCTACGGAATGAATCAGGAATTGGGTTCCCATCTCACGTCGCCTTGGTACCTTCCGGTAGTACTAGTAGTAGCAGTTGGAGGGAGGAAGAGGAGGATCAGAATCAGGAAGGAGGGGGGATACCTTCGTCATCTATCGTTCCAAATCATATTCAACAGGGAGAATGGGGATCCGTCCTATCGATGTTACAATTGTATCAAAATCCATATCCATCTGTACTTGTGGAACATATCATATTGGAATTAGCATCAACAGACGATCCGACTGGATTAGCCATGGCACAACATTTATTGGCAGTTTCTCGATCGGAATTGGATCAACTCCCTGAAGATGATGATGCTGATGATGATAATGATCTCGCTCACGGCGACGATCAACAACAACAACAACGACGACGACTACATCAGCATTCCATGACATCCATCACTTTGCCAGGAGAAGAAGATCTTTCTGTAGCTCGAAGATTAGAACAACGATTAGCCGCTCTAGCAGCCAATCCAAGAAAATATGAATCCTCGCCGATGGCAAAACATGAAGTATTATTCGGTCGTCGTTCATCAGCATCATCATCCTATCAGGAATATAAACAACATCGACGAAATCAATTGGCAACACAATTTCAAAAGACTATGATCCATACAGTCCCCCTCAATCGACTTTCGGTCTTGATTCATCAAGCATTAAAATGGCAAACTTGGACTGGACAATTTCCCATGCTCAAGACAACTACCATCATCAGCAACCATGATAACAGCAGCGATGCGATGAAGAAACGAAAAAAGCGGAAACATTATAGTCTTCTGTTAGGACGAGCGCCATCCGATAATGGTGCAGTCGTCGGTGACGATGATGATGATGATGATGACGAAGATGAGAGAGACTCTGACTCAATGACCTTGGCAGCGATGATGATGAATCGAGAATCAATTCCATCCGAAAAGATTGCGACGATTAAATTTGGAAAATCAGTCGTCTGTGAGGCTGTCGTCATCATCCGGAATGCCATTATTACGGCAAGTTCGGATGGATTTATTGAATTATGGGAATTGGGTGGATCGTATTCCCTGAATACAATTGATTATCCCTATCAGGCAAAGGATCAAGTCATGGGTCATGATCCGGATATTCCCGTCCTAACCTTGAGTGTCTCACGTGATCAGACTATGTTAGCAAGTGGTGACTCGATGGGGATCGTCAAGATATGGAAATTGGAGAATGGGACATGTCTTCGACACTTTCAAGCCCATCCAAATAGTATCACAGCAATGGATTGGTCTCCTGATGGGACGAAACTATTGGTCGCATCATCAGAGGGCCGTTGTCGTGAATTTGGTATCGTTAGTCAACATGTCCTGCAAGAATATATCGGCCACTCTAGTATGATACATTCCTGCTTTTACCTTCAGGATTGGAATCATGACACCGAAGAGGGCTTCATTCGGATCGTAACGAGTTCTAACGATGGGACGGTCCGACTTTGGGACCCACATGGTCATTGTCAAGCTATCTGGCAACCACCGACTACTACCACCAACAGCAGCAGTGCCAGTACGAAGGATCAGGACCGTAAACGACGATATCACCACAACATAATCGGAACATCGATCGTCGTCGATTCGACCAGTATCCTAACGGACAGTCCATCTATAGTAGCATGCTGTCCAGTCCCAAGTACACCATCTCACATCCTCATCGTCCCCCGATCTTCTACGGCAGTATTAATTGATGGGAGGGAGGGGACCGTCCTACAAAAGTATTCCATTCCTACTGCAACGGCTACTTCCACGGCAGCGAACAAGGGTAGCACCAGTAGTGACAACCACTATCAACACCAAGAGGATGACAATGGAATCGTCTTTTGTTCTGCGACTGTGACCGCTCATTGGGTCTATTTGTGTACGACGGGAAATGAATGTCTAGTCTTTCCCTTGTTGCGTGGTCATCACAGTGGCCATTCTAGTAACGAATTCATCCATACGATTCCAACCTTTGGAATCGATTCGACGACACCTCTCGTCTCGACAACGACGACATCATCCTCTTCTGCTTGGAATCGTATAGCAGAGATATCACAGATCATTCCACATCCACACAAGGCAGGATTGATCGCCTTTTCCAATGATAAGACACAAAAGAAAGGAATCGTCGCTGTGTGGAAGTAAAGAAAGAAGAGAATGAAAGGAGGTACGGGAAACAGCATTCCGGAGGAAAACGCGCGAATCTCCAATGACATGACGTATCCATTTCTAGCACCCATCAACACGACCCGAATAATACGGTAATCCTTCGGAGGCGGGTGCAGACCTTTCTGTTCAAGTTGAAATGCATTTCCTTCATGTCGTGTTGGTTACACTAACTTTTGCCAGCTCGGTAGCTCATGAGACTTCCCATAACTCCCACAGGATGCTTCGCTACCCTGCCGTAGCCTGCAAGCTGCCACCTACCATTTCGTGAGTCTCGAGATGTACGATGAATATCGGCTACGCAAACTAGATTCGCCGGACCCTGCTATGTGGCTGCTGAATAATACTATGATGCGGATACGAGCAATCGTTTCGGGGGTAAATTCTCCTGGTGAAGAACCACGAAGAAAAGGCTCCCCCCCACAGGTCATGCTGGAAGGAACACACAACCGATAGTTGCGTAGTGAGCCATGAATCTGCAGCTTTCGCGGGACTATCAGGGCACGAAGAAGGAGACAGCGCACAAAGATGGAGAGAGGAAGACTCTGCCATGGTGGTACATAAAACTGGATCTCGGTAACGGCGGTCTACTTGGTGTTCTTTTTGGTCGACAGTTTCGAATACATGGAATCATTGACAAAAAAGTCTGTGTGTAGCTTCACAAAGGCAAACTCGACTCCCTTAGGCCACATATAGTTGGCTTCCTTGCTAAAAATGACATACCCTGCATCATGAAGAGAATAGAAAAACTCCTTGATCGTCGGCATTGGGATATAGTGTGTCTCGACAAGAATTTGTCGCAAATCCCCCACTTCGAGCCACTGGTTGTATGTTTCCCACTCGCACCCCTCACAGTCAATCTTGAAGATATCTATCACTCGACCAGTATGATTTAGTAATTCCATTGTTTCTCTCAACGTTTTCATAGGCAGGGCTCCTTCAGGATTTTTCTTGAATTCATCGACTTGTGCCTGAGTACCTAAGCCCCAGTGATGGAAATTAGCTCCCGTCGCTTCCACGAGCTCCTTATAGTCTCCGTTCTTACCCGTCGTGTCAACGTCAAAGGTATGGATCTCACAATGCTCACCAATCTCACTTTTGATACCCGTCTCAAACTTTGTGTTTCCGAAGGAACCGACCGAGTAAACTAAGCAGTCTTTTTTCTTCCTGATCCGATGAGGGTCACAGATCCACTTTGCACCTTCGATGCTAGAATCAGCTGGGATTCTTTGGGCGTAGGGACCTTCAATTTGAAGGATGAAAAAGCAAGACATTATCTCAGACTCCATGATATACAGCATTTGCAATGATCATACACGATTTTGTCTTGCTGTTTCGACTTACAGTGAAACTCTTCTTGGAAGTTCTCTCCATACCAAAGATTTTCTTTGCGATCAGCTTTCTTGTACTGGTCAGGAGACGTTTTGAAGTGATTTGGAAAGGCTCTTTGGTGAATGTGCTATGCTATCTTCCAGTCACTCGCTCGAACATCATCGAAAAAGCCAAAGCTCTGATCGTAGGCCAACTCAAAAGAAGAATCAGTTCTGTCGCCATTCGGTTGCGAAGGAGGTTCCATAATGTCAGGGTACGTTAGAGCTCTAAGAGTCTCGATCGAGCCTTGTAGCAAGGACCGGACAAATTCAATGGTGGCGACTATGAGAATAGTCGCTGGGAGGTTGAATGTAGAAGGCATGTCTGGCGATTATAGTTAGTGGTGTGCTTGGTTGCCAATTGACTGTGATCACTGTCACAAGAGCGCTACTTCGACTGGACTGTGAATACGTGCATGCTCAGTTGGCATCTTGATTCGGCATCGTCTTGCTTTCTGGAACATGTGTCCGTCCGACGTTAACCGATATCCAAGCACCCCAAAATGAGCCGGCACGGCGCAGCGCTGCGCCGCTGCGCTTTTGTGCCGTTGCGCCGTTATTCCGATGCCAATATAGACTAAGGGGTCCATAAAATCGTAAATCATGTCTTAGGTGTGACCCTTTCCCCCCAAGGTAAGAAACTCATTCGGCGAACCGTTGCGCCGTTGCGCCGTTTCCCTCCGCCGTTGCGCCGCTGCGAATTTTCGCCGCGCCGTTGCGCCGTTTCTGGGCACTAAGGGGTGATCTGATCTGGCAATTGGGTACATACAAGGGCAATTGGAAAATTGCAACGTTAAACGAAGATAGTAGATTGGAACATGTGTCTTCTGCCGTTAATTCAACGCCAATGTTCTCTTCCCGGAATGATCCCCTTTATCAGTCTCGGA
>Ga0194115_10006187_pt1 | contig 12208 bp, 10 predicted proteins | sample TA2MahsurfametaG_3_FD_148656 | JGI IMG/M metagenome (GOLD analysis project Ga0194115, IMG submission 148656) | Freshwater microbial communities from Lake Tanganyika, Tanzania - TA2015002 Mahale S4 surface | ecosystem: Environmental > Aquatic > Freshwater > Lake | place: Tanzania: Lake... | reverse complement strand
AGTCAAACCTATTTTTATCCTGCAAGAGTTGTGTGACGGAGAGTGTGGTTTGAGTAAGACGACTCAAGACCTACGACACATACCTACGAGTCAACCAAGGCAGGAAGGAGTACGAGTCATTTCAACATCCTACCTGCTGGATAAACATACACTCCCGCAACGACTTCTATCCAATGCTCTCACAGCCACTGGGGAAGAACTATGGAGCCCGCCTCCCAATCCGCTTCCAAGGGGCCACGGATTTGGGAGGACGGTTCGAACAGTTGTCACAACTATGTCGAGCAACCATTTGATCAGCTTGATGGCAACAAAAAATTAAGTCTGAGCTTCAATCCATTGTTTTCTCCGCCAGAAGCATATTCGAAGGTTGATTCCCGTTCTTCGCCATCATTGAACACTACGGTAGTTCCCGAGGATCTTGACGCGATGATGGCCCGTACAATGGCCCCAATTGTCGACGTGTGATTGAGAGTGCAGAAGTGTACAACGATGTTCATCGTGTCGCTGATGAAATCATTGAGACTCCAGAAATGATTGGTATGAGGCCATCGGTAGGGATGAAGATTAAGCTCTCCAAGATGTCTACAGAAACAGCAGCCTATCAACAAGCTTTTGCACAAGATGGGAACTACGTGTACGACTCCAAATCCCTCATTTGTATCCTCCAAGCCGAATGATTCGACACGGCACCTGCCGCGATCCGACTGACAAAATTTTATTCTTTCAAGATGGGAAGCGTTCGGAGTCGAGAAGCTGACGAAAGATATCTATCAGGAAGACTTGATGGAATGTACGATTCGATGAGTCACATATTGCATTCCGTGATCGGGGAGGTAGATCGGTTTACTTGGTGGTCTCACTACCGCTGCCGTCGATTCTTCCGCAAGAACTTATCCTGAGGGGATTTTATGTTGGCTTATCGCACAGTCGAGATGAAGAAAACCAGAGAAAGGATTTGTCATGTGTGGTTTACTTTGTTGGTGACGGCTGGTGCGATCCCGAGATTGCCGATGAGTTGCTGAAGCTCAACAAACATTGGGGTCGGATGACGGAATCCACACCCGTCCGTCATTCGGTGATTTATTTTTGTTGCAGTTCCCCGAGCGATAGACTGATCACTTCCGCCTACCGAATGGCAGTAGACTCTTTTGCATCTCTTCGCACACTGGTAAGGGATTTGGTACCATTCGTCAATCGGTTCACGTCGTGGCTTGTCTCATCGACGTTGATTTCGGGTCTAGTAGGAACATTTCGGTGAACACAAGGCCTAGCGATTTGCGTTACTTGCACATGGTATTTCGACTTGGGATTTCCTGTCATCGAGGATGATACTTTCCTTCGGCATTTGTGTCGAGAGAGTTCTGGATGAAACGCCGCCTCCTCGAGGATAGTCTACGACTTGAGAATGCGTAGAAAGTCGCTGCCCAATATTAGTCATACGTAGGATACAATCTCTGATTCAGAACGATGTGTCGCTTGGGCGCAGAAAGGCGTTGTCCCTGGGTGTGAGAAAGCTTTGGTAGCCGAAACTGATTACGGAGAAGCGACTGGGCTGCGCATTTGCAGAAAGATAATATGTCGGTGATGACATTGTTCGAACAATCCATGAACAAGGTGGTCATTTCCTTAAGGAAGACGATTCCTAGTGGATTGAAGTTGACGGAGAGAAGGCAGGGATAAAGGTGAACAGAATCGTTCTTACAGGGTCTCTGACGATATTTCGGGATTGCTGAGGTGCGAACACCATATGTACCTTAAGGTTTCCAGATCTTTCCGCATCATCTTGTGAAAATGTAAACGTGTCCACATCTCGTAGACGCATGGAGACGCCTTCTTGAGCCGGATGCAGCCGGGCTCTGACTTGTGTGGTGTAGTGGGTTCTCGACCACGATCGTGAACGCCGGAAATGTACAGCGAGCACTGTAGCGCGGACCACTTTGCGGATCCGGCCTTCTCTTCAGTTGCATGAAAAGATAAATCGCATGAGCACGTATGTCACACAGTAATGTATCTACTGAGGACAATACGGGATACAAGTCTCACCGTGATCGATTCTGCTAAGGACGATACTGGTTACAACTACGGTACAAGGGTCTGAGTTTCGAAGCCATTGACTATGTCGAAATGGTTACAGCTACCGGTAGCGCTACTGGAACTTGTGTTCGAGGTCCGAGGTCTAAATATGTACATGGTTCCGGTTCAGTGAAGGGCAGTTTTACCTAGGGATAAGGTGAGGCGATTTGACTAAACAAGAAAAAGAAGCTTTACTTAAGGCCGCACAGAACTATTATTTAAATGGTATGGACACGTGTCTTCGTGTCGAGAGAGCCCCAATGTCCCGTCGCACCGGAGATTCAAAGCAAGTCATTGTCTCACAGATCATAGAGGCAGAACTCACTGTCAGTTTGCTTGTCGTCGCCCATCCATAGGCACGGTTCGTCTCTCTCCCTTGTATATACACCAACGTACCACAGTAACTCCTATCCAGTGAATTCAGCTACTTCGGAGATGGAAGCCGCCTCCGAGTCCTGCTCAAGCGGTTCGCGGGCTTTTGGGGACGGTTACAGGTGCGACAGCTCGGTAGAAGACCCAACTGACCGATTGGTTGCTGCTCATGAGTCCGCGATTCCATCCGTTGTTCCTCCGCCAGAAGTACAACCTATTGTTGATTCCTCTGTATCGCCATTATGGGATCCTGTGGTTCCAGAAGATGCTGACGCACGGATCGCTCGTGCAATGACCGAATTGTCAATGCATGAGCGTGAGGAAGTGTACAATGATCGTCACGGAGTCGCGGATGCAATCGTTGAGACACCAGAAATGATTGATGAGGCTATCGGTAGGATGAAGCTCGAACTCTCCAAGATGTCCACAGAAGCAGAAGCCTATCACCAAGCTCTTGCGCAAGATAGTAGTTATGTTCACAACTACAAATCCCTTCTTTGTTTCCTCCGTGCCGAACGATTTGACGTCGTACGTGCCGCTGCGAGACTGAAAAATTTTTATTCTTTCAAGTTGGAAGGGTTTGGAGTGGAGAAACTGACAAAGGATATCTATCAGGAAGATTTAACAGAGCAGGAGCGTGAAGGGATGTACGATTCAATGACCCATCTACTACCCTTCCGTGATCGGGGAGGTCGATGTGTTGTTGTCAAGGTGGTCTCATTACCGCTACCGTCGACTCCCGTACAGGAACTGATACGGAGGGGATTGTACGGTAGTTGTTCGCACAGTCGAGATGAAGACAACCAGAAAAACGGTTTGTCAAGTGTAGTTTACTTTGTCGGTGATGACTGCAATCCGGAGAAATTTAGTGAAATGATCAAGCAAAATCATCATTGGGCACGATTGACGGAATCTATACCCCTCCGTCAGTCGGTGATTCATTTATGTTACAGTTCCGCAAGCTTCAGATTGAATACTTCAAGCTTTCGAATGTCAGTGGACTCATGTACAGGTCTTCGCACCCTGGTAAGGAGATGTTGGATCAGTCATCATTCTTGTTGCTTCTGTTTCACCAGTCGCTATTTTCTCACTCCTGTTATCTTTGTTTCTGGATCTAGGAACATTTCGGTGACCACAAAGCCTTACGATTCGCGTTGCTGACACATGGTATTCCAAATCTCGGATTTCCAGTGACTGAGGATGGTACTATCCTCCGGCACTTGTGTCGAGAGTTTTGGACGAAACGCCGTCTTCTCGAGGATAATCTCCAACGGGAGAATTCGCAGCCGTCACCGTCTAGTGCTGCAAACCCATATAGGACACAAAATCCAAATGAGAACGATGTATTACTTGGGCGGGGCAATGCACTCACGTTGTATGTCGGAAACATACGATTGCGGAAACTAGTCGCGGAGAAGCTATCGGATTATGATTCTGCACATTATGCAGAAAAGCAGCACGTCAGCCAAGACATCGTCCAAATAATCCGTGAACGAGGTGGTCGTTTCCTTAAGAAACACGATTCGTTTTGGATGGAAGTCGACGGAGAGATTGCAAGAAGTAGGGTAAGAAGTAATCCGTCATTCTCGTTGTTGTGGTTCTTCATTTGTATCCTTGGATGTAGTCCAGAAGGATGATCTGAACATCATTCGTGCCCCTTTTAGGTTTCCAGGGCGTTCCAGTCGATCATGCGAGAATCTAAGCGTAGCCATACCTCTTAGACGAATGGAGCTAGTCTTCCTCTCTCTGGGGCTGTCATGATCGAAGAAGTCGCATCTTGCTAAATCAAGTGGTGGTGGTCGTTGGGGGAAGAGATCCCAACATGACGCACACACACACTTTCTCTCTTGTCGGGCCAGCGACGATCGTTTCATGTGCGGAGAGGCAATCGGCATATGATTCTGCTCATTATGCAGAAAAGCAACACGTCAGCGACTATATTGTTGGAATGGTCCATGAACGAGGTGGTCGTTTCATCATAGGAACATGATTCCTGTTGGATGGAAGTTGATGGAGAGACTACGAGAAGTAAGGCAAGTAACGTCACTCTCGCGATTGGATCCCGTCAATCTGTCCTTGGATGGATTGTAGCAGCGGTTCTCAAATATCAGTCGTGCTCTTTTTTGGGGGGTTACAAAGACGTTCCAGTCGATCACGTGTCCAGACCTTGCAGACGCATAGTGCGGATCTTCTTCCTCTCTCTGAGGTTGTCTAGTGGCAGTAGGATCCTGCTGAATCGCTAACGTAAGTGGTGGTAGTGATACAGGGTGTTGGAGATTCCCGAATAACTGTCTCTTCTCTGAATAATGACGATCGCTTGATATCGTACTATCAGCGCATACATAACATCCAGGATCTGTTCGCACTTCCTTTTCGAAGCGCATTTGGTTGGTATCTCCCTACATAGATCATTGTACCTTAAAATAATAGAATGGACAGGTATCAAGTACGTGGGCGATGTTATGGGGGGAGATAGAATGATCGTATCGAAACGATTTGGAATCGCAGCCAGATTTGGATATGTATGATAGGGATGCAAGATGTGCAGATATCACAGTCACGTCATTGTCCCACAGTCACAGTAACGTGGGACTGGACTTGGGATTTGGGATATGCACGTACGTAGCTTCCATACATATATACGATATATATGGCCAGACATCGTTTATGATAGAACTCGAACCTCTGAGCGAACAACGCCTATATATATGCCCACGATACTCGACGAGCACACCGTGTAGGGCGGAGGTTCGGAGTTCGGACCATCTACCGCCAAGAACAGTGGCGATATCCGCCCTGGCTACTTTATCGCAAGTTACCCTGAGACGACACCAAGGGATTCTTGACTGTGTGAACTCGTTCCCTTTTCATCCGCTTCATCATCAATTTATTCAAATCATGAGTTCGAACGAGGGACCCGTTGAGGAAGAGGATGATTCCCTTCCAAAGGCGAAACGTATGAGGATCATGGTGAACAATCACGAAGTCGATAAGAATGAGTTACTACGACTCTTCCAATTGTTACCGAATCCTGCGGATCTTCCGGATGGGACTCAAGCATTACATGGACTCATACAGAAATTGGAATCTAAGAATTTAAAAACGACCATTGAAGCTATGGGATTATTGTTGAAACAAAAGGGTGCCAATGTGAATATCGAAGACAAGAATCACAAGTGGACGGCAATTCATTGGATCGTGGACAGGATCGATAACGAGAATCGATATGCCGCATTAGAGGTCCTAACCTTCCTCGTTGAACGTGGAGCAAAGGTCTCTGCAGTAGACGAGAAGGGCTTTACTCCCCTTCATTTACTAGCTTTGACACTCGAAACGAAGGATCAAGATACCTCGCTAGCCTTGGCCAAGTCGCTTCTCAAACATGGGGCAGACGCAAAGGCCCAAGATTACAATGGGTGGACTGTCCTACATTGTCTCACCTACAATCTCAAGAGAGAAAATCAGATTGTGACACACGAATTAGTCAAGCTTCTTCTGTTCGAGTATGATGTTGATGCCACAGCAGAAGACAGGGGGAAGATGACACCTCTTCATTGTCTCGCTGGTAGCCTCTGTAGGGAGAATCAAGATACGTCCTTGGCGATTGCTAGATTACTATTGAAGGATGGGGCGGACCCAAGTGCACGAGACGCGAATGGGGATTCACCCCTTCGTCTTCTCGTCAATAAGCTCATCGATGATAACTACCAGAATCATCATGATGATGATGATGCGACGTTAGCCATGGTCACGTTCCTCTTAGAACACGGCAACGATGCAACCGTCCAATATGGGAATGGAGCGACGTTACTGCACCTTCTAACGAATGGCTTTGATACGGAGAAACAAGATCCTACTCTAGCGATTGTTCGGCTCCTCTTACGGCATGGGGCCGATCCGAACCGGCAAGACCGGGGAGGATGGACTGCTCTTCATTTCCTAGCCAATGGGTTGGAGAGTGACAATCAAGATAAAGCGTTAGAGATAGTCCGACTACTATTCGAGAATGGGGCAGATGCTACAGTCCAAGCCAATAATGGGTGGACAGCCCTCCATTGTGTAACGAACAAGTTGAATCGACAGAATCAAGATCCCCTCTTGGCACTTGTTAGGTTACTTTTGGAACATGGGGCTGATCCCCAACTACGAGATGAGCAGGGGTATACGGCTCTCCACTACATCACCAAATACAGACGTGAAGGAGTTAATCTAGATGCAGCGGTAGAGGCACTCCGGCTTCTCTTCGAACAGGGGGTTAGCCTTTCGACAACGTCGACCGAGCCTACAGCACCGACAGAGGAAGGGTAGACTACCACTTATGTAGTCAGATTCATAGTAGACCAATACAGCATAGGACTTGGGGTCTGGGGATGTAACTTAACTCTCTCCTAGAAGACGATTCTGCCTTGGCTTGTAAATCGATACCACAAAACATAGACCGGTGTAGGTAGGTGTAGCAGCAACAGTAAACATCTGTACCATGTTTGGTCGACGACTGGTCTAATCTTCCATCTACGTCGTTTCCATCCTCGTCGGAAGACTACAAGAATAGAATAGCAATAGCGAAAATAGCGATCCTTCTACCTTAAAAGAATTCATCACCAACCAAAATAGTCTACTTGGACACGGTTCTGGGACAAATCAACTACCGTACTTACTTAACTGTAACAACGAAATACAGAAGGGAAAGATCGTGTCGTCAGTCTTTCAAACAAGGAGTAGCAGACTCGAAACTCATATCGGGCTGGTAACTGTATTCAGGCCTGATGGTATTGACTAAACCATATTGTTGTTGAGGGTATAAGAATGCGGTCCGAAGGCAAGTAACCGGGCACCTATCATTTCATCACAGAGAATGGGATCGACAGGGGGGTCATCATGCATCCTCTTCTGGATACTGGAAAGCTGTTTTTCAATTCGAAAGTGAATGGATGGAATCCGTACGAAACAGAATGGAAAGGGATCCCGAGCAATATTGGGAGAGAATGACGGGAGTACCGAACTCGTTGAGGGAGACACTTGGTGGATATATCTCGTGGTTATGTTGAATCTTCTTCGTTACCTTCTGCGGCGGAAGTGTCATAGGGCAAGCAATCGCCAGATAAATCGTGCAAGCAATCACCAGATAAATCGTCCTTTGTACTCTTTTGGCTGTGTGGTAGTGGGACTCCCTCGTCAAAAAATCGTAGATATATATCTCAACTACATACGATAAGAGACGCATGTGCTGTTTTCAACCGGTCTTTAGGTATGTTTCGAGTAGGTTTTCGTGTCGATGCTGGTCTGTAGACTCTCGGATATACCCGTGATGCTTAGCGACACCAGAAAAATTGATATCCAAGAATAATGACGGTCATGGCACCGGAGAAAATCGATCCCTCGCCGATATAGGTTTTGTCCTCGTTGGCTCTTGTATGGTGACGGATCAGATTCCGATGAGGTTTTTATTCCTCGGGGGTTTGGCGGGGGAACAAGGGGTCTTGACGGTAAATCCTGGCACGACTCGTTGAGTTGATGTGTCACAGAAAACCCCAAAGTCATGACCAGTAAGTAACCTCATCTCAGAAAGGAACGATGACGGTATAACTCGATACGTTCACGAGAATTTTGAAACCAATACCGAATACTGTTGTTGTGTACGTTCCGAGACGAGGTTTATCGAGGATATCTGAATCATCGCTGTAAGGATACTGTGGAGAGAATTCCATACCAGGCGATGACCCCACCTCCAGATACCACAGTCGTCATTCTGGACAGTTATCCAGAGTTGGATTCTTTCTTAACGATATATGTATCCTGTAGGGGGATCTAGTACACGAAGTCCGCTTTTGCAGTTGTTCTTTGGGGAGGTTGTGGACGCGTACGGTAGACAATTTGCGAGAGGTTGGCGAGTGAGAGAATGATGGATTTTTGGGATGGTATCGAATGGTATCCACTGCTATGACCACATGGCAAAATGAGGGCTGTTTATTTGTGCTATACAGAGTAGCGGTCTTCTATTCCATTGTTGAACTGTAACTGTCGACGGACGAGGTCGGAAGCAATAAAAGGCGTTGTTGGTCGAGTTTCCTCGTCCTTCCGATCAGACGGCATTTGATTGATTGTCTGTGAATGTGATGTGCGAACAACACGATCAGCTTTTCATGCACTTTCGTTTTCCTCCAATGGCAGTGAATCACGCATCATCCAATAGTTTCTACCAGGCTCGGATTTCTTCTCCGGTCACGCGGATATGCCTCGCCGGAGAAGCGTGTTGTTGTGTATTACACTAAATAGGCCCCCTTTTCCGAGTTCGTCAGTTCGTTGATTCTCTTGCGACATGAATCGATCTCTTTGAGACTTCGACAGGATACGTGTCACTCCAGTGAAAAATTCAGCAAAATGGGGGCAGTGGCATAGTCGTAGAGAGCTTACCACCGGTCCCGGATCATCCTGCAGTTCCATATATGATGAGTGTTCCGGGATTTATATATGGTACGACACACCAGAGTAGTGGCACATTTATACCCTTCTAGAAGAAATATGGGCTTATATTTTTCGGCATAAATTTCACCAATCACGAGTTCCCCTAAAGTTTTTCTCATTCATTGTATAGAACGAACCAAGATACCATCCGCCGTTTCGAGTGACCAAGGTACCACCTAAGAAAGAGGGAGAAGCAACCCTTCGACCCCCGGAACGTTTCGTATCCCCCAATATATCCTCGTTCCTCCAAAACCATTTTCTTTCATTCGTGAACCAAGTCTCCCTAAAATTTAGGGGTTATTTTCAAACCGCCCAAAAACCACGACTTGCAGCCGGGCAGGGAGCATCTGTCGTCGACCTTTCTGAAGTCGTTGTCGCAAAACCGCCTTGAAGCAAAACGTTGTGAACAAGGTTCTTGACATCCACATCGAGCAAGCAAAGCAAGCAAGCAAGCCACCGAACAGGGAAGGGAGGGAGGGAATCAAGACACTCCATCACCATCACGATACAATGGCACCGTCTTCGAATCGACCACCGACTCACCGTCAAACGAGTACTAGTAGTCACAGTACGTTAGACGACCTCCTCGTAGCGTCGACGACTGTTACGAAAAGGAGTGGATCTTCCGCCAGTGTTGACGGAGGTGGTCGTGATCGAGATCATGATGGGGATAATGGTCATCGCAGTAGTCGAGATCATGACCGTCGTCGTCGGACCAGTAGTCGTTCTCGAAGTCGAAGTCACTCCTCTAGTCAACGTCGGGGTCGGTCCCATACAGAAATTCGTAAGGGTGGACGTCGGGAGGTTGCACCGTCGTCTTCTCAACACGATGTTAACGATGAATCTTCTCCGAAGTTGGAAGAGAGTCGTCATCGATCGAAATCGAAGGATCGTCAACCCAGGCTGTTAGCACGTAAGGATGCTCAACAACCCCTACCGACTCGGGGATTGCTCCGAGTCGTGCATGATAATAACAACCATGATAATCTCTCACCACTGTCCAATCGAAGTATGTTAACTTCCAGTGTCTCCACCGATCCGTCCCTATCATTACCTCCTGCTGTCTCACGTTCCCCAGTCCCACCATCACCACAACAACAACAACAACAACAACGTCAGGACCGTCGACAGAGGGATTTCAATGCCGCTCGAACTCGAAGTCAATCACCGATGAAGCGCTTCAAGAGCTTATTAGGCTTTGGGAATGGTGGTGGTGGGAATTCGTCTGGGCATAAACTCCCCTCCCCACCTTTAATGGAAGGTACTGTATTGATTGAAGATATTGATGACGGAGAGGATGATCGTCTCACATCGACACGGGGAGGGAAACGTCGATCAAAATCCGGTGGAACGGCTCGCTCTCGTCCACCTCGGACTCCCCGGGCCCCCCATTCACCGACGAAACAGGTATCCAGTCCGACGACAATGTCCTCACATGGACATAGTCATTTACGTTCGTCGTCGTCCTGTTCAGTATCGGTCTCTAGTCATACAGCAGAAGATGATTTACAAGATGAAATTGTCAAGGAACGTGAAAAGAATAAGAAACTTCTCAAGAAGATGAAGAATCTTCAGAAATTATTGGAAGAAAGTAGTAATGAAAAAGATCAAAAGGACAAGAAGAAACATCGTAGTTACGATGATGACAGTGAGGCGGCTGAATATGCCACTCCCAAGGTAACAGGTAGGAAGACTACTGTAAAGGACGAAGGATCGGAATCACAAGATATGCTCATTCAAGACCTACAAGACCAATTGGACAAAAAGGATCGTCGGATTGAAGAATTGGAAAGTGAGAACGATTCTTCTATCTTGATCCGGTATGAGCAACAATTACAGGATGCACGTCGGCAGATGGCACAGAAGGATGAACTCCTTCAGGCACAAATGTCCAATTTAGTCCTTCAATGTGATCGAGTCAAGACGTTGGAAATCCAATTGAAGAAACATTATGATGAGACTGTCCCCCAACTTCAAGAGGAAGTTGATCAATTGACATCTGAAAAATTAGACTTGTTGACACAATTGGAAAATGAACGACAGAAACATATCCAATTCATTCAAAGTAAGGATGAAGTTATATTGGAATATCAAGAAGAAATTAATCGGTTACGTGAAATGTCTGGTTTATCCAGTATCCATACATCGACGACCGTCACGACGACGGCAAGTAGTGTCGGTGCTGCTGCTGCTGGTGTGGGAGGGATTCTTCTTCCTCCTCCGAATACTAAAATTCAACAAGCCATGTCCTGTTTCGGTACATCATCAACCCTACGATAAAAGGGGAAAGTAAACAGGCTTCCTTTCTTCTTCTTGTTTTGACAACAAGCTGTGTTGAAAAATGATGGCCTGATTCTGGGTTATTTGGAAGGAAACGAATGGGGAGGGGACCCTCCTCCTCCTTCTTCTTCCTCATCCGCTGGCCCGTTGACCACCGTGTAGACGGTATGGACGTCTGGTTGGGGTGGTCAACGGTTTTGGGGGCATTGGATGTATAACCGTTTCAAACTATTATGATACACAACGATTTCGTGAATCGAATGAAATACAAAAAGAAAAAAACACATATAATTTGTAACAATTACTACACCTTTCTATGCTGCGCATTTTGTGTCTCGTCTCTGGTGCGGATCAATCCACCCCCCGAAAGAACCTCACAGAGTATGTCCAATGATGTCAATACGAGAAAACTATACATATAGACCCTGCTGAGATCATTTATTCGTAGTCAGAACGTAGTTCCTTTCGAGAAACGAATTTCTTGATTGAGGTGACCTTTTTCAAATGCTGCTCACGTCAAAATCAAGCGACGACTTTGAAGTCTGTTAACTACGGGTATAGATCGAAGTAAATTACGGTACCTTCTCTACAATAGAGGGATCACTCGAAGAGCCAACCACGGCTGATCGTGGATCTCTATGTGTCCATTTACGGTAAATGATACATATGCCCTATGGTTCCATGGTCGATTAATGGTTATACGTGACCCGCGAATCCCTGGAAACGACCTGCAATTCATGATCGCCGAAAACTAAATGAAGGGAAGAATCGATCGATTACTTATTTAATGTCTGTGGTGTTCGCGCCTGTAAGGCCCTTGTGCCGAATACTCCATACTTAAAGAAAGGTCAAATGGATGGTTTCTCGTCTATTCGTGATCGAATTCTCACGATTGAGTCATCATTGAACAACCGACATCCAAGCACCCCAAAATGAGCCGGCAATGCACGAATTTTTTTCCCGCCACTTGATTTCGCGCTAAAATTCTACCGACATATTGGTACAGATGTACGTATGA
>Ga0194115_10006185_pt1 | contig 12209 bp, 17 predicted proteins | sample TA2MahsurfametaG_3_FD_148656 | JGI IMG/M metagenome (GOLD analysis project Ga0194115, IMG submission 148656) | Freshwater microbial communities from Lake Tanganyika, Tanzania - TA2015002 Mahale S4 surface | ecosystem: Environmental > Aquatic > Freshwater > Lake | place: Tanzania: Lake... | reverse complement strand
ATCTTAGTCCACCTGGTTAAATCGTTGAACTGTAAGCGTGATCGTTAGATTACCATTGCGTTGTCTTAGTTCATCAACCATTTCTTTTTGCTTGGTCGATTTTTTAATCACAATATGATATGTCAATTCAAAGAGGGTCCCAAAATCAATCGTTCTCACTCGATTTATCGCATAAGACAAGCAATATTTTTTTAACAAATCATCAAAGAGGTTTTCGTAGTTAAGACTTTCAGGTACCACAATCCTAAGCGCTAAATTCTTTTCGGAAGTTTTGCCAAAGCGTAAAAAATATAACACCAAGATAACCGCCATCATGAATAAAGTGAAGATGAATGCAAAAGCCACATAACCTGTCCCCGCAATGACACCGATGACAACGGTTAGTAGTACATAGGCGATATCTTCTGTATTGCGTTGATTGGAACGAAACCGAGTCAAGGCAAATAAACCTCCGACCGCAATACCAGCAGCGAGGTTATTCGCTAACATAATAATTAACACTGCGACAACGGGTGGCATAATCGCCATGGTCCAGGGAAAGTCAGAAACATATCCCTCTTCTCTTTTAATAAACATATAGAAATACGCCAGGGCAATCCCTAGCAAGACAGAAGAAATCATCACCACAAGGGCAATCACGACTAAACTATCGAATTGCGTATTCAAATTGTCAAACATCGTTGCCAATCTCCTTTGCTAGGCTTTGTTCATAAGCCTTGCCATATTTTGAAAAGGTATTGAGATAGATTTTTAAGCGGGCGAGTGTTTTGGCAAACCATAGAGGCATTGCCTCGCCAACCTTGACCTCCATCAACACCATATCTTGAGCAAGTAAAAGCGTTCCTTTTACTTTGCTTTCAAAATCAAAATTATCATAACGCGTATGAATCTGATGGTCAAATGTGACGCGAAATTCAGGGTCTTTTTTATCAAAAAAAGCCAAACGATCGTATTCAATAAAGACCGCTTTCCTTAATTGATAGATCTGCGTCATGTATTTAAGTTCTTTTAAAATCTGTTGATCATGAAAGGTTTGTCTTTCAGGAATTAATCCTTGATTCATAAATTGTTCAATTTCATCGAGACTGAGTGATGCTCTTCTTTTGGTGACAACCCCTTTAATTTTTCTTTTAACTTCTAAAAAAACAATATTGGTATGGTCCCCTTGGATACCATATTTTCTAATTCTTAACTTTTCTTTGAAGTCTGGTCTCAATAAGGACAAGGAGATGAGTTGGTGGTCAGGAGTATCAAAATAGACATTTCGTAAATGGTAGGTCTTACCGTCTTTGCAAAACGGATCATATTTCATATTTCGCTTAATCGAAATTAAGATATTTTCATATTGTTCACGGGTAAGAATAAATTTTTTCTCATAGCGTTGAAAGACGCTTTTACTATCTATCATGAATGTTATTATACCCTTCTTAACCCTTGATTGACACTGACCATTTCGGTCAGTATAATGGTATTTTTGAATAAAACTCAAAGTCAGTTAAACATCATCAAAGCTGGATTAATCGTGTTTAGTCAATTAGGTAAATCCAAGGCTTCCATGGCAAAGATTGCCAACATAGCTAAGGTTTCTAAACCCTTGTTGTTTCATCATTTTGGTTCTAAAGAAAAGCTATATAAAGCTTGTCTTCAGTTTACGAATGAACAATTACAAAATCTTAAACAATCTACTTCCTCCAGTCACTCTTTTATTCTCATGCTAAAAGAAATCCAAATCGCCAAATTCAACTTAGAAACAACTTACCCAATAAATACCTAAATCCCGATCCGAAATTCTCCCTCGCGCCTCTACTGCAGTTGCTTCAGTAATCACCATCGCTACTCCACCATAGGCCCTTGCCGTGTAATGCGCAAAGTGAAAAGGTTGGATCACGCCATGGGCATCCGCCTGATACATGCACATCGGCGCCATGACAATACGATTGGATAGAGACAATTTGCCCCATTGAGTAGGTTGGAGAAATTTAACCATTACGACTACTTAAACCAAGATAAAATCCCATCGAAAAGTTGGAAAAGAATTCATTACGATCTGAGAAGCAAGACAATACCCAAATATCCAAAGCAAACGTATCAAATTCAAAACTAACAAGCATCTCGTTTGCATCCTGGATATCATTGCGATCATCCGCCTGGAAGCGTTCCTTTAACACTAATGCGACATCAGCATAAAGATCAAAGGTTTCCGACACTTCTTCGCGAGTGACGGTCAATAAATATTGATGGAGTTCTTCATCAATAGCGTATTGTAGTTGAATGGTGGGACCAAGATAGGGTTCTTCCTCTAAATCGGTGAGAGAACTAACGTACACTAACGATTCATATTGAAAGCTAGTTAAATCAATCACATTCAATCCAAGGCTATAGAATAAACTTTCATCATTAGGGTCGACCGGATCTGATTCTCTGCCACCAAAGACGGTTTCAAAGTCTGCTGGATGATTGTAGTCAACCGGCACCAAGGGGAAGCGATGCATTCCTAATTGATCCATCTTATCAAGGGTTCCTAATAAATAAAAATAAGTATCATTATCCAACACATCTTTTCGAACTATCGTGTTGTCTTCATCAAGCATGTCGTTTGTCATTAAGGTTTTTTGAAATTGCGCATTCAATAACATCGTGGTTAAACTGACTGCGTTTAAACCAGGTACAGCGGCAATCAACAAGAACGCACCGGTTAAAGCTAATAAGCCTTTGTGAACTGCTTCTTTATTTTTTCTAATGACAAATGCGGCATACAATAATGGCCAAACGCCCAACATCAACTGGATGGTCACATCTAAAGAAATACCATCAAGCGCTATCGTTTTAAATTGTTCTAAATAATAACCAAGAATAACCACAATTAAAACATAATGAAAATAGGAAACATAAATATCGACAAACTTATTGGTTTTTGAAAGCGAAGCCAACGCCACTTGGGCACTAATCCCCACAAAGGCAATTACTAGGGCTGAAAAGGTATAAACCGTTGCTTCATAGGTTGTAGAATTAAAGAATCCAGTAATTAAATAAAGGACAACCAAAATTGAAAATACAGCAATGACAGGGGCGATGACAAACTGAAAAACGGTCTGCCAAACTTTATGGAAATCCTTCTTCGCAGTGAGTTCTTGATTGGATTTAGGATAGGCATCCAATAAAGTTGGCACAAAAATATAGGTGGCGATGATGATAAATAATTCGGTATAAAGGATTAAATCAATTTGGAGTGCAAATAAGACATTAATACTGATTAGCACCACAAAGATGCCAATAAACAGCATGAATGCGTAGAAAAAACTAGTAAATAATTTCGTAAAGAATAAAACAATCCCAACACCGATGTTTGGACGGTCCATGAGGAAAGGCACAAAAATGACTAACAGATAAAATGCATAACCAAGATTAGAAAAGCGATTAAATTCAACCAATTCAACATTTTCTGATGCCAAGAAGGTGTACATACTAATTGCAATTAAGATAATCAAACCGAAGCCATACCAATGAAAACGTTGAAGCGTTGGCCATCTTTCAGAGACCAATCTTAGGATGATCATTAACGGCAATACGAGAAACAAGACGCGGTTAAGATCAACAAGCCATGTTAGGGTGTCGAGTTGTAATTCTGATGTGAGTTCAAGATTGAGTACCATTAAAAAGCCAAGCAAAAAACTCGTAATAATCGCTTCAGGAAAACGTGGAAAACTTTTCATTAATGGTTGGACAATAAATTGAATGAGTTTTTGAATCAGATTTTTCATCTTCTTCCTCCTCTTGATGAACCACCGCCACGATTGGCACCGGTTGAGGACGCAGCCGCTGCTGCAGTTGAGGACGCAGCCGCTGCTGCAGACGCTCTTCTTTGATCATCAATAAAGTCATCAATCATGAGAACCACGCTAATCGCAAGGGCGGTATCAAACGTATCGGCAATCGCAATTTGATAAGTATCTCCCCAACTTAAGAATTTCTTAGTGATTTGCACCACCAAACCAGCTTCATCATTAATCGAGAAGTTATAACCAAAGAAATCGCCTTTGATGTCATACTTTTTATCCTTGATGACAAGATTGAATTTAGCACCAAAGAAGGCAAGTAATTGTTGTGCCATCTTTGCCACTTGTTGATTGTTAGCATCATAAAGGAAATACGTTGGAACGAAGGTTAAAACCTTTTGCTTCATCGTGTAAATGGGTTGCGATTCACCAGCCTTAAATAAATCTCTACGGCTGTTTAAGGTAAGAATCTTGCCTTTAGCCTCATAGAGTAAGGTTTGGTTTTCATCATAAATCTTAAATTCATCACGGATAGAAAATACCTTTTGCTTCAAATAAACATATTTCATATTAGAAAATCCTCCACATGATGCATAAAGTCTTCAAAGTAAGTATCAAATGGTAGATGCCCTGCATTCGGCATCATCACTAAGTCGGCGTTATCACCGAGTTCCGCTAACAATAATTGACCTGTACTTAAAGGAATAAATCCATCAAACTCACCCCAGATCAAGAGGATGGGTTGTTCTACATCTTTAAGTTTATCATTGGTGGAACCTGAATCGTTATCACGAGTGAATTCTCGTAACACTTTTCCAGGAATGGTGAGGTTTACGATATACATTTCATCAAAATCTTCTTGGGTGACGCGTTGGCTTTGGACTTCATCGTTCGAGTAGGCAGTGAAAAATACCGTCCGTTGAACAAAATAATTCTGAGCGATATAGTCGTAAACAAACAATGGTAAATCAGAGGGCATTAAACTACCACCCGATGAAGGCACAACATAACCACCAGAACCAATTAAAATCATACGTTGAACATAGGTGGGAAAATCATGGGCAAGGTGAAAGGAAACCTCACCGCCCATGGAATGAGCCATCACGGTGACCTCGGTGATATTCAGTGCATCTAAAAACTTCACAAGATAGGCAGCTTGATTGGCCTTTGCATAATCAAAGGTTAAAGATTTTTCTGATAAGCCATATCCGATTAAATCAACTGCAATGATGTGATAGCGATCTTTTAACGATTCCATCACGTTAATAAAATCATAACTGGAACCTAAAAAACCATGAATCATTAAAATGGTTTCGAGATTGCTTTCACCCACTTCTCGATAAAAATAAGTGTAATCCTCTACTTCAATGGTCTTAGCGTATTGCGTCTTCACATAAGCATAGTTCCGTTCAATTCTTTGCACTTCAAGACCGGTTAAAACTAAACTAACGACTAACAAGCTGTACACGAGTAAACTAAGGTATTTGATGATGTTTAAAATTGCTTTGCCAACTTTTTTCATTTTTTCTTCATGATTTCAATGCCTGCCAAAGTTGATTTACCTTGATAAACAATGGTCTTCCCTTTCATTAACCAAATTAAAATTTCCCCGGAAAGGCCTTCTTTAATCGTATGGTCCATTTTTCCGAATTTAGGAGAGGGTAAATTGACCACTTGATCAATGGAGCCAACCACCCGCAATCGATAACTACCACGACTTAAAACATACTCGACTTGTTTTTCATCGATCAATTCGGAACGCACTTTACCGCCGTTATAGGTTGCAAATCGATGATGTTTGCCATTTAAATATAAATGACAAATTAATCCTTGAAACTTTAAACCTAAGTATGGGATGTTCGCATAGGAAAAGAAAAAAGAGGTTTGCGGCTCAGGGAAATGATTGCCCTGCATCCAAACATAAGCGGAGGGAAAAGACGTTCCCCAATCTTTTTCTAAATAACCTTTACCACCAGTAAAATCAATGGATTCACCATTCACATTTAATGAGCCTTTGAAAGTGTGGAGGAGTGAAATCACCCCATGGTAACATTCCATATTGGGGAGATAAGCAAACGGACCCATGATTGAGGGATTTAGAAAACCCGTATTTAAAGGAGTAGGATTGTGAATTTGTAAATCACCTTTGACAGAGAATGCTTCTTGTTTTAAATCAATATGAAGGTGTTCTAATGAAAATTGATTCATCCCAACTGCGACTTTGAATTGGTCTTTTTGCGGAATAAATTCTGATATTGGATAACGAATATACACATTTTTTAAGGTTTGTTTATCACCATGGCGAACTAAAAAGACTTGCACAAACGCATGTGGATCTTTTTTGGCTAAAGAAATACCTGGAATCAATGCAATAGAAGTTAATTGATCTTTAGACACTAATTTAAAATACCAACCCTCAAAATATTGTTGAGTTTTGCCAAAGCCTTGATAGATTGCTGGATTTTGAATATTGCTCATAAAAAAAGCTAAGGTTTCCCTTAGCTTTATTTTACCTTAATCGATGTTGATTAGACTAAGAAGGTTGGAATGCGCCAAATAACACTAACCAAGTCAAGATGGTCTTGGCAACGAGTGAAAGGATAATATATCCTCTTTCACCGTGTAAGTAATCTTTAAACTTTCCAACACCTAAGTATTGTAAGAGCATGTTGACCGGGAAGGTATTGAAAGCGATAAAGTAAGTGGCTAAGATAGCCCAAACAAATCCAGGAACCGCATCAAGATTGGGGTTGACACCAATATAGAATGCGATTGCAACCCATGGTGCTAAACCGATGATGGTACCAAAAATGAAGGGTAACCAATTAATTTTCTTACCGACTTTGGATTCTCCTTGGTTTAATAATTCCATGTCTAAACCAAATAAGTTCATCGCTGCGTTGGATAAGGCAATAAGGGCAAAGACGGCCACGTCACGAACACCGAATAATGCTGAGATTAATACGATCATTAACGATGAGCTTAAAGCATATTCATACCAACGGAATTGGTTGATGCCGACTCTTAAACCAGCGCGATATTTATTCTTAAATGGGAACGCAATTAAGAAATGGAAAATGGCCGAGAGTAATAAGAAACTTGCGGTCATCGGTAAGAATGGTAATTCAAATAATGTATCGGTGACAGCAAGAACTAAACCTTCACCAGGTACAAATTCAAGATAATTCCCGATTACCGGAATCGTGAATGCAGCTTGAGATTCATTGAGCGTAGGATAGATAAAGAATGCAAACAACATCATCAACACACCTTGAATAAGGTGAACAAGACCCATCGTCTTGTTAAACTTGATCAACTTATCAACTTTTTGATCAAAGGTTGCCACTGCTACTTCTGCCATACTTTGTGTTTCTCCTTTTACTAAGTATTATCATCTCTATTATACGCGAATCCTTTTATAATGTTCCTAGGATGCTTAAGCATGATTCATAAATTTATCAAAGGCACCAATCCAAACCGTCCTACTTTACTGTTACTTCATGGGACGGGTGGTGATGAAAAAGATTTAATTCCTGTTGGAAAAATGATTGACCAAGAAGCCAACTTGTTAACGGTGAGGGGCGAAGTCATTGAAAATGGCATGCCACGGTTCTTTCGGCGTTTAGCACCCGGTGTGTTTGATGAACAAGATTTAATGTATCGCACGAGTCAACTTCATGATTTTATTGACCAAGCTAGTAGAACTTATGATTTTGATCGAGGGGATGTTATTGCGGTCGGTTATTCCAATGGGGCCAACATTGCTGCAAACATGTTGATGCAAATTCCATATAGCTTAAGAGGGGCGATTCTTATGCACCCGATGCTGCCGAGAAAAGATGATCAAATTCCAGAATTAAAAAATACCTCGATACTGATTACCGCTGGAAACAACGACCCGATTGTACCCTTGGAAAGTACAAAAGCGCTAAAAGAAGCCTTGAATAGACACGGGGCGAATGTATCCTTAAGTTGGTTTAAGTTTGGTCATAAGTTGTCGAGTGAGGAAATCCAAGTTATTATCAAATGGTATCAACAATCATTAGTTGATCACACGAAGCATTTAAATTAAAGGAGAATTAATATGGGTGCATTTTTAGGATTCTTAGCCGTCTTCTTTATCGTGATGAGTTCAACAAGAAAAGGGGTCAAAATTTTTCTTGAGAAGGTGTTAATTCGTAATAAGAAAAAAGAAATCAAAACCTCTTGGGACTTAAGGCTTTTGCTGGCTTTACAAAAATACCATCGCTACTTTGGGATTGGGGCGTTATTAACCGCGTTATTCCATGCAGCGTTGCAATTTTCCATTACCGGTGCGCCCAGTTTAACAGGTGGTACAATGGTGGGTTTATTAGTCATACAAGGCGTCACAGGATATTTACAAGAAAACAAAAAAGGCAATTTGAAATTACTAAACACCATTCATTCCATCATTCCACCGGTGTTAGTATTATTGATCGTGCTGCACATCATTTACAACTCGACCTTTATTCCTGAGTTAGGGATTGGTGGTTAATTTTAGTTTTGCTTAACGTTTAGGAAACCACGGAAAGAAAATGTTCGTGGTTTTTTCATAAGTCGCGAATCCCGGCTTCGTTTTCATATGTTTTTCGAGGAGCGGGACGCCGGAAACAAACCGTAACAACCAAGTGACCACCATTGGTGAAATCACTGCAATAAGCGGATAAAGGATTCCATCACCATTCGCAAAACCTAAGATGGCAATACCCCACCACATCATTACTTCGCCAAAATAATTAGGATGACGCGTATATCGCCATAAACCAGTGGTGATTAATTGCCCTTTATGATTTGGATCTTTGATAAAGTTTACCAGTTGTTGATCGCCAACCGCTTGAAAGAAAAATCCAATCACCCACACTAAGATGCCTAATCCAAGGCAGACATATGTTAAGGGTGCAATTGGGAAGGTAAATGTAGACATGATATTGGTAATCAAGACAATGGAAATCACCAACATGAATAAGGCTTGAATGAGAAAGATTCTCACAAAACTTTTAAGCAGAACATAAGGAGGTTGAATCTTCGCACGCATGGCGACGTAACGTTTATCTTCCGGTTTACCGCGATTGCGTTGATGAATATGACTCGAGAGTCTTAACCCCCAAATTGTCGTTAATAACAAGGTGATAAAACCGATGAAATTAGGATTGATTCCTAATATGAAGGTTCGTGTTAACATCACCATCCAAGCGACCAACACAAATCCTTGGCCCCACCCAATATCAATGATGCCAAAATTATTTTGTCTCACTGCAATCCAAAAATAATTAAGAAAATGAATGAAGATCACTGCAATGGAAATTAATAGACCCGTGGTGGATAAAGTTAAAGCCATATCTTTATAGCCATCCCAAAAATAAGATCACAAGGCCCGATGTAGCGGCAGTGACAAAGGTGCCCCAAACTAAGTCGATGATGGTGATGGTCACTGGCCAAGCTTTTAATGTTGCAAGATTCGTTAAATCATACGTTGCATACGTGACTAAACCAAACGCACCTCCATACAAGATTCCGAGTAAAAGATGGTCTTGATGAGGGTAAATGACAAATAAGACAAGGCCAACGATGAAGACAACATAAAATAGTAAAGCTCCAATCCGATTGACTTTATCCGCCATGAGATGGCCAATATGCTTGCGATAAAGTTTAGGTGCAACTTTCACTAACCAAAATAAATCAACGAGCGTAAACACAACAAAAGTGAGCAAGACTTGAAAGAAAAAATCCATAGATTTACCTCTATGGATTCATTATAACGGGTTTAATTAACGGGAGGATTTTAACGCACGCACAATTCGTAAAATGCGAGCAAGGGTAATCAAAGATAATGCAAAAAATAAACTGGTTGCCCCAATCACCGCGGCAAGTTCTAATGCAAGTGGACCGGCATTACTATAAACCAAGTATGCGGCATAAGCACCACCACCGAGCCCAACGAGGCCAATTATCACTAATAAGATTCCCAACAAACTAAACGGTAGAGCAGTCGATTTTTGTAATGGTTTTTCAACGGCTTGGAAATTGAATTTGTTAGGCGAGTCTTGATTGGTTTTGACAGACATCGACATTAAGGTTTGAATTAACGTAAAGATTTGGTCTACTTCAGCATCGGTCATGGGTGCAGGCGTATAACGATAACGCTTACCAAGGAACTTCTTTAACGTGAAGTCCTTTTTTTGATGTTCTAGTTTGCGATCAAAATATTCTTTTCTGACCAAACCAAATTCAAATAATTTTTTCGAAACAAACTCCCGTTTCTTTTCTGTGAGAAAAGAACCTAACACCACTAACGGTGGTAAATTGGCATTGGGGTTTTTTACTGGTGATTGCGCCATGGGTTTATCTTATCAAGATTTCTTGATAAGTTTGTAAAATTGTTTTCTCAGTGTCCAAACGATGGCAAGTATCGCAACCACAACACCTAATAAAGCAGTGTTGGAAACGCCAATTATGCCAAAGTCTGGCATATTGACGGTATGACGTAAATAAATGCCAAAAAGTGCCCAAACAATGACGCTGCCGTAATAGGGATCTTTTTTCCGAACGATGGTCACAACCCCAATCAAGATGGTAATGACCAAGATAACACTAGTCATTATTTGTTGACTGACTTCGCCGCCATTCCAAAGCCAACGATATTGATTGGCATCTGCCACAATCATCGTCGTGACATTCGCGACCGTGGCAACCGTAATCCATCCAAAATAAATGCGAAAGGGAATAGTGGCTAGGCTGGTATCTCCATGAAACGCTAGATTCATATAGACTAAAGCGGCGAATAAAATCAGCATCAACATCAGGGATAAAGGAAATTGTAAATAATGCCAAGCAAGAATCCACCCAGCGTTAGCAAAACTCGAAATGGTAAACGCAATATCAAGTTTAAATAAATGACGATGAAAGGGTGTGTCTTGATCATCTTTTAGATGTTTTAAACGCCATCCAACATAGATAGCGAGCAAGGTATAGATGACGGCCCAAATGGAAAACGTTAAACCAATTGGCGCAAAATAGTTCGCATAAGTGTCAGAGATGACACCAGTTTCAAGACCATTTATTGGTAAAATATTCGCTAAGCCATTGAGCACAAGGGCCATGAAGAATGCGACAGCCGAAACAACATTCATGATCTTAAAATTTTGTGAAGAGAATCTCATTTGCTTTGACTCCTTTGTGCTAACCATGATTTAACTTGGTTAACTTCGTGTGGAAAACCCAGACCCTCAAATTTGAGAATTAACGGTATTCCATACCCTAACTGTATTTTATCACCTGCGGCGCCAAATGTTTTACCCCAGGAACGGTTTCCGCTAACAGCAACACCGATTACATGTTTGGCATAAGCAATCAAAAATAACTTAGTGGGTTCCGTGATTTCACCAAAATTAACCGAACGCGTAATCAAAAACACCTCATATTTAGCATCATGTTGATAATGTTGAACATCAAAAACCGGATAACCTAATTTATCCGCAAACTTTTTTCCCAAGCCTGTCATCGAATCGACAACGATGACAATCATGGACTACTTCTTTCCAAAGTGTTTAACTAAAAAATTAACAACGGGTTGGGGTTCAAATCCACGAATCACATCTTGCTGATAAATCAAGGCAGGCGTACTCATAATATTGTGTTGTTTTATCAATTGATTAAATTCATCCGCGTGCTGGGTTTGATGTACTTCTTTTAAATGATCCTTATATTGATCACGCAGCGCCATTTTTAAAAACATCTTCAAGTTTTGACAATTGGGACAGTTATCTTTCGTTAAAATAATCGCCTTTTCCATATCTCTAACCTACTTATTGATTTTATCCTTGTTGAAATTAAAGTCATTGTCATCTAAGGCAACGGATTTCATCTTTTGATAGCCGTTACCTTTCATCGAAAAATAATCCATGGTTTTGGTTTCAGTATTAAGACCGTTAAGCACAACTGGATTGACTTCTTCGTGTTCAAATTGTGGTTCAAAGCCAAGATTCATTAAGGCTTTGTTGCAGTTATAGCGGACAAAGACTTTGACATCGTGGGTTAAATCAACTGGATCATAAACACTTTCAGAAAGTTCTTCTTGTTCTTGATATAGTTTTTGCAATAATTCTTGCATCCAAATCGTGAGTTCATCTTGCTTTGGTTTCGCAAATTTTGCAAAGATTTCTTGAGAAATTTTCCCAATGTAAAGTCCGTGAATGGCTTCATCTCTAAGAATCAGGTTAATAATTTCTCCAGCTTGCATGAGTTTACCTTGGCCATAGAAATAAAGTGGGTAATAGAAGCCAGAATAGAATAACCAGGTTTCAAGAAAGACAGATGCAACCATGGCTTTCCATTGGGCGCTTAAAAATTCTTCTTCGCTAAAGTTAACTTTTTCCGGCGAATATTTTTTAAGGTAATTCATCTGATCGAGGG
>Ga0194115_10006182_pt1 | contig 12213 bp, 7 predicted proteins | sample TA2MahsurfametaG_3_FD_148656 | JGI IMG/M metagenome (GOLD analysis project Ga0194115, IMG submission 148656) | Freshwater microbial communities from Lake Tanganyika, Tanzania - TA2015002 Mahale S4 surface | ecosystem: Environmental > Aquatic > Freshwater > Lake | place: Tanzania: Lake Tanganyika... | reverse complement strand
ACGAGAATTTCTCGACAATTTTAAAGCGTCGAAAGGTTTCAGGGCGCCCCAAGATATGTATCAACCCCTTAAACCGTCTAGTTTGTGCTAAAAAAAAGTGTTTATCAGTGTTTCTCGAGTGAAAGGGGTAGTCTCATAGCAATGACGTCACCGGAACAACACCAGATGCACAGCTGCTTCTCTGTGTTTCTTTTCTCCTCTTCGTCGTCGTCATGGTTGCCGTCCATGGGCGGAATCGGATCCATCTTCGGGGCAACCTTGCGAATGATCATTCATTCTGATTCAGGACATATTTCTGCCCTGCACTCTGCCTAGTTTCACCCACAACACACCCAAAGGTTGTACTTGCTCCCATGAGATTCTCCACATCATTTGTTCTTTTGACGGGATCCGTCATCCATGCATTCTCCCCGTTGCCGACCTTTTCGCGCGCTGCAGTCTCATCCGAAACGGTTCTCTTCATTTCCTCCTGGGGAACTAAGGGAGGGGCTCCCTCTCAATCGGAACAACTACTGGAAAGCAAAAACATCGAAAAGAACATCCAAGCATACCTCAAGGCCCCTCAAGCAGTTGAGGCGAGATCCAACGTTGACGGAACTGTTCTCGTCAGCGGTCTAGTGAAATCCAGGGAACGTACCGATCAATATATTTTTGACCTTTTGAATCACGAAGAGTCCGCCTTTGAATTCAACAAAATTGTTGCATTCGTTGACGACATTGCCTTCGCCAAGAAGCGCCTCCTCAGCCGATCCGCTCGATATGGAGGCCTCTTGAACAAGCTAGACTTTGCACAAGCCAGCGAAGCCGGTAGTCTGCCGTCGACGGAACAGCTCGATGGCGTCAAAACCTGGGTAGCCTACTTTGAAGATGGTGACCTCGTAGCGAAGGCTGTTCAAGCAGCTGAGGTTGCCAAGTCTGCTTCAACCGTTGAAAATCTTGCCATTCTCCTAGCCAATTCCAACCAAATCGAGGCTGCTGCTGCCTCAGATGCCGTGAAGGCCCTCAAGGACTCTGGCAAAAAGTACACACTTGTTGCGGTCGGAAAGATCGAAGATCATGCGGAAGGAAAGATTCCCTATAAATACGCGCCCATCGACGCGGACGAGGGCGTCATCCCGGCAGATGCGGTTTTCTCACGGGATGAAGCAATGCGGATGATTACGGAGTGTCTTCAGCTGGAATGCGGTGTTGACAAGGCCCTGTCTTTCTTCGAAGTGCACGACGTAAATGCTACCGAAGCCAAGCTGGTGAAGGGGTTGAGAGAAGCAGGATATGCACGACCGCAAGAAATTGATCACATGCTTCGAGATGGTCCAAAGGTCTGTTGCAAGTTGTCTTGTTTGACTTACACATCTTCTAAAACTTCTCTCTGACGGATCGCTTTTTGTCTTCGTCGTAGAAATATCAAGACGCGATCGATGAATTCCGAGAAAAGAACCCCAACTACAAGGACGGCTACTACACCACCGAAGCATGGTGGGAGGATGAAAAGTTCCAGGCTTCAGTCAAAAAATCTTCTCTCCGTGCCAAGGAAGAAATCAAGGCGGTGATGGACGCTCGCCAGAAAAAGGTTGAAGAGATTTCCAAGGAGTGGGCCAAGCGCGAATTTTTCAAGCAGTCCATGGAAGGAATGATCAAGGATGGTATGACAGAGGAAGAATTCACCAAGTCAGTCTGGGATCGTGCCCTCTTTGAAGGAGACCTTAAATTTCGTCAAATGAACGGAGAAGCCACCGATGTCGAAACAGAGCTTGCCGACTTCAAATCACGACAGGAACGGAAGAAACAAGCCATGCTCAAGCGAGCCAAGGACGAAATGAAGCAGCTTCTGGAGGAAGAAAACCTCTTGAGTGAAGATTTGGAAGCTACTTTTGAATCCATGGACGCTAGCGCCGACAACACGCAAGATTAATGCCAGCAAATTTGATTGCTACCAAGGACAATTCTAACTTTTAGATCATGTTATTCGATTCTCTGTTGCTTCAAAGGATGAGCAGCATATGTGGAATCCACTACTTCGTTTCAAATGCTACGACATTTCTAATACTGTGCAATTGCTGTATGGGACGTGACACGGAGAACCAGCCTAAAGGACAGCCTATCGTTCCGCCTATTTTGGAAACCAAACCAACCATTAGATTCAATTTCCCTATGCATCCCCATGGCATCGACCATAGTGCCGGTGTCATCTTCCCCAAAAAGATTTAGTCATGAATGCTCCGAACCAGTTTCTTGATGTTAAAGGGTCTTCAGCACGAAATTCCATTTTGATTTCGGACGATGTGACCCGTCCGCGCTATCATATTGGAACCGGAAAATCTGGACTCGTATGGCCCGACATGCGAATGCTTTCGAGAGGAATCGACGGATGAAACTTCGTTCACGGACCTACTGACTGTGACAAGGATTACCCTCACAAGGTGCATACCGGTGTGTGGAAGCCATACTACTGTAGTAACTGTAAAGGTGTCGGAACGTTTCGACGTTGACTTGGAAAAAAGGAGGCAGTGGAACTCGTCACGACTGGACGAGATCCACAAAGTACTGATTTAGCGTCGCGAAAAGGCTTACCCATGGCCGTATTCTATATCATACATATGATATGATAGGCCCAACTACCATTTGATACTGTATATATGTACATACGAGGGCCACCACAATGCATAGGCAGTAGGGAGCCCGCGTCGTTAGTCGTTAGCACCTTCCAGCGCTCTTTATACGATGCCGTATGTATGACACACGGTCTACTGCGAACGGGTACAGTACGGAGCTTCTTCGGAGATCCGCATCATTCTCTCCAAGAAAACACGTTACCTAGTCATTATTTCTTGACTTCACGCTTCAGGTCGAAAACCGCAAGGTAACAAGCAGAGAGGATGGCTAACGAACCAAATGGCCAACGAATCATTCCCTTGGAAGAAGGTTGGAACGATGAAATTAAAGCGAGGGTAAGCGAAAGATTTTGTTTCCGACGTGATGGAGCACGGACGTCAAACCGCGTGCAAGCGCGGGCGCTGTTGCTGCGGCCGAAAAATCAGGCCTTTCTGTTGGGTTGCCATGAGTGGAACTAGGTTGAATAAACGATGTGCTGCCGCTGACCATGATGCCCGTTCTCTTCCAAAAATCCAGGCCATCGACAAGCTCGAGGACTTGTTGAATGATGGGATCAATCCAGGACAGGCCAGCATGTTTGGCCCTCGAGAATACGTTCAAATTTACACGTAAGTTCATTGTACGGATGGGTGTGTCTCATACACTGCTAAATCATTTCTTATATTCCTTCTTAGCACTTGCTACGACATGTGCACGCAACGCTCGCCGTACAACTGGTCTCGAGACCTCTACCAGCGACACGGCGAAACCATCGAGCTCTACCTTACAAACCACGTCCTTCCGGCCTTGCATGACAGGACTGGACAAGGAGGCACCGTCCTGCTTACAGAGCTTAATCATCGATGGACCAACCACCAGATCATGAACAAGTGGCTCAAGAAGTTTTTCACGTATCTTGATCGCTACTACGTCAAGCATCACAGCCTTCCGACCCTCAGCGAAGCAGGATTGCGATGTTTTCGAACCAAAGTTTATGACGAGATGAAGACCGATACTACGTCCGCTATCCTAGGGTTGGTCAATGATGAGCGCGAAGGAAACATTATAGATAAAAGTCTCGTCAAAAGTATTGTTGAGCTCTACGAGAATATGGGGATGGGATCGTTGAGTGCATACAACTCAGATTTGGAGGAGGCCCTTTTGTCGTCGACTCGTGAGTACTACGCCAAGAAGCGTGAAGACTGGATAAATGATTCAACGCCGGATTATTTGATCAAGGCCGAGAACGCGTTGGAGGAAGAGAAAAATCGTGTCGCCGATTATCTCAATTGGAGTTCAGAGCCGAAGATCTTGAAGGTTGTGGAAGAAGAAATTCTCGAAAAAGTGGAGTCAATTCTACTCGACAAAGAGTCATCAGGTTGCCGAGCACTTTTGCAGAACGACAAATCGGAGGACTTGCAGCGTATGTTCCGCCTCTTTGCGCGCATCGAGAACGGGCTAAACCCGATTGCTTCCATCGTGAAGGACTTCATTACCTCGGTGGGTGAAGAAATCGTGAATAGCCGCCAAGCACAGCTAGAGGGCGGCGAAAAGGACAAGAACGACGATCCTAAGTTTGTCAAGGCTCTCATTGCGCATCACGAGAAATACCTTGGTGTGATAAAGAAGGATTTCTCCGGGCACGCGTCGTTTCAGAAGGCACTTAAGGATGCCTTTGTGGAAATTGTCAATAAGAACGTTGGACAGTTCACGAATGCCGAGCTAATGTCAACTTTTTGCGATCGTATTCTCAAAAGTGGTGGGGAGAGACTGGGCGAAACAGAAGTCGAGGAGAACCTTGAAAGAGTCGTGCAGCTTTTCTCGTATCTCACTGACAAGGATATGTTTGCCGAGATCTATCGCAACCAACTTGCCAAGCGCTTATTGAACCAGCGATCGACCAGCGACGATGCTGAACGACTCATGATTGCTAAGCTAAAGATGCAGTGTGGGACACAGTTTACTTCCAAGATGGAGGGAATGCTATCAGATCTGGCCGTCGGGAATGAACAGCGGTCTGAGTTTGAGCAACGCATGCGGACCGTCGAGAGCAAAATAGACTTTAGCGTCCAGGTCCTGACCACTGGATTTTGGCCCACGTACAAGAATCCTGAAGTTGCGGTGACGGACGAAATGACGAGGGTCATGGGTGTCTTCAAAGAGTGGCACGACCAAAGACATCAAAAGCGCAAGCTAAACTGGATCTTTGCGCAAGGCAACGCTCTTGTGGCTGGTTTTTACGGGAGAAAGTCGTACGACTTCCAAGTCTCCACTCTCCAAGCCGTAGCACTGAATGCCCTTAATGGTGGTGTCACAATGAGTTTTGAGGATCTGGCGCGGTCACTGAACTTGGACGAAGCTGTGTTGAAACCTCTGATGCACTCTCTTTCATGTGGAAAGTTTAAGGTTGTCAACAAAACACCTCCCGGAAGCAAAATCAACACAACCGATTCCTTCACGGCGAACCAGAAATTTACGTGCAATATGAAGAGAGTTCGTATTCTGATGCCTTCCCTAGACTCGGCCCTCAACATTCAGCGAGTTGAAGAAGATCGTTCACTTGCAATTGAAGCCGCCATCGTCAGAATCATGAAGGCGCGTAAGACACTAAGGCACCAGCAGCTTCTCTCTGAGGTTTTGGCCCAGCTCAACTTCTTCAACCCGAATCCTCGTGTTGTGAAGAGGCGCATCGAAGTACTCATCGAACGGGAGTACCTAGAGCGCAGCGCCGACAACCCTCAGGTTTACAATGTGCGTTTTGAAAATATCGTTGTTGGATGTCTTTTCTGTTGTCTTCACTCACCGCTGCCTTCTTTGTCGTTCTGTTAGTATCTCGCCTAAGGAATTAGCCATACAGGCAACGCGCTTCCGGTGCCGACGACTATAGGCCTGAATGATGCAGCTCTTCTGCCGTGAAATAAATAACTATTTACCCACTCCTTTTGCAGTTACACACATAGCTCCAGTGACTGTGTATGGGCTTCACCGCACTATGAGTTGTATTTCGCCGTGAAATTGAGATGGGCTGTAGAGCCCTCGAGGAACCCCACAATCCCTCGCCAGATAGGCTACACTAATAAGGTCAAGTTTCTGTTTGCTGAAGGATGAGATGATATGATGACGTAGAATAGTCCCCTTCCCACCCTCCTAACCACTTGCAACCAAACGATCTAGTCATGCTGGAGGTTTCAACACTATCCAACCCTTTTGTCCGAACGGTCCTTCATGTGGCCATAAGTAAGATCGCCACCACTACTTGCCATGCGTTTCTCTCGACTTGCGTCGACATTAGCGAGCCTCGCACCTATCCGACCGAGGCTGCGATCAAGAGTCAAGTCTACTCCCCCACCGATGCCTGTAGGATACAGAGCATCCTGTTGGCGTAACGAACCTCCCATACCAGTCGGCATACTCATGCTTGGAGGAGGTTGAGAATGCAAGTGGGGATGTTGATCTACGAGGAAAAGAGATTTAGGATGATGTATAGCTAGGCGGCAGCAACGAATCGAAACAGCAATCTGACTTACCGATACCACTAACTTCGCCGCGAAATCCTCCATATGAACCCCTCCCCAAAAAAGCTTGCATCACTCTGTCGGGCTGAGAATTGGCATAGTTTTGCACGCTTTCGTACGTAGAATAGTGCTGCACCGGGAGCCCCAATGCACGCACAGCTGTTCTGTTCGAATCGTTCTCGTGACCGAAACCGACAGGTATATACCCGTTGTTCACTGAATTTTCAACGGAATGCTGCGTCCCGGCCCGAAGGGAATTTAGGGTTCTTGACATAGTAGGAGCAGCGTTCTGGGTTCCCCGGTGCTCAAAAGCATGGAGACAATCAGAACCCTGGGACATCGCATTGCTCGCTCTTCCTCCATGGAGACCATCCTGCGTCCCGGATCCATCCAAATGAAACATATGGCTGGATCCAGCCGACCTCACGCCTCGAAGTGCAACAGAAGCTGCCATGATATCTGCGGAAAGAGTGACGAGAGTCAGGATCATACTGTCCGAAAGTGATCCAAGGTGAATTCAATAGTGCAAGATGGACAGCTTACCGTCGTGCTTAGTCGCATCTGTAGCTTCTAGAGATCCTAGCCCGTTAGGGAACGTTGGGTAATCAAAACTGTTTCCGCCGATAGAGTCTTCGTCAAAAGACCTAGATTTCGGCCTTTTCCGCGGCTGCAGTGTTCCGCCCAGACACTTGTTCATCTTTTTTCGTCCATCATTTTTCCTACGAAACTCAGTCATTTTCTCTCTGTACGACATCCACGAAGCCAACTCGGCATCACGATATTTCTGCCGAATTGTTTCGGGTAGTTCTCGCCACTTTGATCCCAGAAGCCTACTGATATCGCCATTCGTAGACTCTGGGTTCTCCGCCTTAACTTCGGCCCTGCGGACGTTCGCAAAGGCTAGGAACGCAGACATAGGACGCTTGGGAGCACCCGGATCCCTTGTCCTCTTGGACGGACGTCTTGTGCCTCCGTTGTTCACATATTTGGCCGTTTCTTCATCGTATCTCAACTTGTCCATCGCCGCCATGGCCTGGTACTTTTCCTTGTTTTTTTCAGGCAGATCCTTCCACGCCTCTGCGACAAGCTTTGTGATGTTGGCTGCCTAATTGAGGAAAATTTCCAGAAGGAATTCAAAGGTAAGATGATCGAAGGGTCTTCTCAATATCGAGCTTATGCCCATGTCCTTACTTTCGGAGGAAAGCCTCGTGCGCACAGTTCAGCCTTAATTTCCTTGTGCTTTTCCATCGAGAAGAAAATGAAGCAACTGGTAAACGAATTAAATTGTGAGGGGAGTCGGCAAGTGAGACTACACCTGTACGCGTCGCGATCAACAAAAAAAGGCCTCACCTTTTGAACCGCTTAGGTGGTGAGATTCCGATCCTTAGACCATTGTCAACATCTTCGCCTTCAATGGAGAGTTCCGATGATGCTCTTGAGTCTGAAATGGCAAGTTAAAATCGTGTCGATGCAAATATATAGTTAAGGAACGAGGAGGAGAATTTCTAGGGATAGGCGAAGAGTTTCGTGTCAGCACTCACCATCGTCCTCGAAGCCATCCATAGTCAGCTCTCCTTGCTCTGGTGCCGTGAAGCGAATGGCTTGAGATGGTGGCTGTGATGAAGCTGTATGAAGTTTGCGTGGCTATCGAACAAAGGACTGCAACTGACTGTGCAGGCGAATAAGGTAACTAGTAGTGCGAGCGATTCGATACCTAGTGAACTGTACACATCGAAAAGTAAACGCAGTCGTTTGGGCCTACGGGAGCCCACCTCTGCCACCCCGCACCACTAAAGAGCGCAGTTAATTCCTCGAGGCGTCAAGAGGGGTGCAGCGGCGGCAAAAAGCTTGCTCGATTGAGTCTCATGAGTCGTATGCTGCCGGAATGAGGGCTGGTCACACGGCGTTTCTGCTCACAGTCAAGGGATTCACTTTCAGACCGAACCTGAAGGCTCTACGGGACATAAAACGGACGATAGTATCATCCGTTGGTCGTTGTCGTCGAGGACTCCCTTTACAGTCAGTTTGAACGGAGCGATATTGATTCAGCAGCATCGACTACAAAGGGAATAGCTATTGACAGTAACAGAAAATGGTAGGTCTGTCACTCGAAAGTCTAGACGCGAAATCAAGACGGCAGAACTCACCTTTTTTCATTCGTGTCTCATCGTGCCGTGACAGACGGATATTGAATACTGGGAGGACACTCTTGCCGAGGAGATTGGCGCGATTCAACAAATATTGGACGGAATCCCTTCTCTAGGAAACGCACTAGAGCGAGCCTCGCAGCTGGATCATGCCGAGGATCGCTTGCGAAACGCGAAAGGTACCCAGCGGTCCTTCAAGATGGAAATTCGCCTAGTACAAGACATTAACGAACGTAGACGTCTAGAACAACGCCATAAGAAAATGGAGCAAGATCTAAGGACACTCCAAGCCGACCTTCGTGCCCTACAAGCAGAAGAACAGCGAAGTGAACTTTTCGTGAGTGGTGGAGGCGGTGGACGACCAGACGCAGACCAAGATCCAACGAAGGCTGGAAACAAAATGCTTGCGGAAGCTTCGGCCTTGCAGGACAAGACTCAAGATTCCTTGAGCAACACGAAACAACTTATTGCACAATCCAAGGAAGTTGGGGTCTCCACATTAGAGGAATTGCAGCGTCAGCGGGAGGTTATTCAAAACATTGAAAAGGAGACAGATCGAATGGACGACAACTTGGCTCGCGCGGAAGCGTTGATCAAGCATTTTGGGAAGCGAATGGCCTCGGACAAATTCATTCAGTGTTTCGCCGTTCTCAACTGCTTGTTGCTTCTAGGTGTTATCCTGTATGCCGTCTTGAAGGATAAAAAAATTGGTACCCAAGCAAGTGCTCCACCAGATCCGACAGGAAATCGCTTTTTGAGAGGCGTTGTTTTCGGAATAGAAGACTAAATGATTGACCTAGTAGCCGTCGTATCTACACACGTCGTCCTGCAGAGTCGGTAACTCTATGGAGTGGCGGAGTGCTTAGTCGCATGAGAATTTCCCTTGAACGCCAACGCCACTCCGGGGCGATCGCTCTCGTCAAGTTCCGTAAAGACTACCGGAAGTCGATCTACAAAAATCAAGCTACTTTCTTTACGTCCTCGGCATCCTCGTACGCCTCTAGCGGTGGGCATGTGCACACAAGGTTTCTGTCTCCGTAGACATTGTCCACGCGACCGCAAGTGGGCCAAAACTTGTTGGCCTTAACCCACGGGGCAGGATAGCAACCCACCTCTCGGCTGTAGGGGCGATCCCACGTCTCGGATACGACGACACTCATTGTATGAGGTGCATTGTGAAGTGGCGAATCTTCGTAGTTGATCCTACCACTTCCAACATCATCGATTTCCTTTCGGATTGAGAGCATGGCATCGCAGAATCGATCCAACTCTTGAAGATCCTCCGATTCCGTGGGCTCAACCATCAGCGTCCCAGCGACCGGCCAGGACATAGTCGGCGAGTGGAACCCATAGTCTTGAAGGCGCTTGGCAACGTCTTCCTCTGTGACGCCGGTCGACGCCTTGAGGCTGCGGAGATCGAGGATGAATTCATGTGCACATTGACCGTTTTTCCCCACAAACAAGACATCATAGGCTCCGTTTAACCTCGCAGCCATGTAATTGGCGTTCAGAATGGCTTGGCTGGTGGCAAGTTTCAGACCCGGCTCTCCAAGCATTTTGATATACATCCATGAAATCGGAAGAATAGCAGCAGATCCAAACGGCGCTCCGGCAACTGCACCTTCGCTTCGAGGGACGGCCATGTCGCTTCCACACAGCTTACCCGATGCTGCGGGGTCCGATACATGCCCAGGTAAGAATGGAACCAAATGTTCAGCAACGCCGATCGATCCAACGCCTAGGAAAAGGAGCAAACCATTAGTCGACGGTGCACCCTAAAGAAGCCACTTTTCATCAGCACAGAATCAACGTACCCGGGCCGCCACCTCCGTGGGGAATGCAGAAAGTCTTGTGAAGATTCAAGTGGCACACATCGGCGCCAATTCTTCCAGGCGAGGTAATTCCGACTTGCGCGTTCATATTGGCCCCATCCATGTAGACTTGCCCTCCCGCCGCGTGCACGGCGGCGATGATCTCAACGATGCCCTCTTCGAAAACACCGAACGTCGACGGATAAGTGACCATGAACGCCGCGAGTTTGTCCTTGTTCTTTTCGATCTTAGTCTTCAAGTCTCCCATATCCACGTTTCCGGCTGCGTCGTTTTCAACCACTACAACCTTCATGCCTGCCATGACGGCGCTGGCAGGATTGGTACCGTGAGCACTCTTGGGAATCAAGCAAACATCTCGATGCCCCTGTCCAGTCGATTCTAAGTATTTCTTGATTGCCAAGAGTCCGGCATATTCACCCGTGGCGCCAGAGTTGGGTTGAGCGCTTACCGCGGCGAATCCCGTAATCTCGCTCAGATCTTTGTTCAATTCTTCGATCATTTCATGATATCCAACAACTTGGTCATGGGGGGCGAAGGGGTGAATGTTGCAGAACTCAGGCCACGTGACAGGGATCATTTCTGTGGTAGCGTTCAACTTCATGGTGCAAGACCCTAGCGAAATCATGGAATGATTGAGCGACAAGTCTTTGTTTTCAAGAGATTTCAAGTATCGAAGCATTTGAGTTTCCGAGTGATGTTGACGAAAAATGGGATGTGTCAGAATTTCTCCTTCTCGTGCATATTGGGGTTCCACTTGGGTGAAAGATTCGTCGGCCGAAACGTCTGGGTTCTGGATCTTGAAGGCACCAGAAAGCAAGAGAGAAAGGTCATCCCGCGTAATCCCTTCTCCCATGGAGACACCAACAGTCTTTTCGTCGATCAGACGCACATTTGCCCCCACACTGGCAGCTCCAGCTTGAACTTCGGCAGCCGTCATGCCTTTGGACGATACATCGACCGTGAAAGTATCAAAGAACGAAGATTGCATCACCGTGTAGCCAGCTTTCTTTATCTCGCGAGCGCCTACTCGTGCGAGGGCATGAATGCGTCCGCTGATTCTCAACAAACCCTCGGGTCCGTGGTATACAGCGTATGAAGCTGCCATGTTCGCTAGCAGGGCTTGCGCGGTACAAATGTTCGACGTTGCCTTGTCGCGTCGAATGTGCTGCTCTCGGGTTTGCATGGCCATACGAAGGCATGGTTTTCCAGCAGTATCAACCGTGACACCAATGATGCGCCCAGGCATCTTTCGCGAGTACTTGTCTGACGTTGACAAAAACCCCGCATGAGGACCTCCGAAGCCCATCGGAACTCCGAAACGCTGAGCCGATCCTACTGCAATGTCCGCCCCCCAAGAAGACGGAGGTGCGAGCTTGGTGAGTGCCATCAAATCAGTCGCGGCAATCACCATGGCATCTGCTTCGTGAGCTCGTTTAGTGAAGGACTCATAGGATTCGCCCGGCGATTCGACAGATCCGTAGGTGTCGGGATACTGAACAATGGCTCCACAGAAATCCTTCGACGAAAAGTCAGCCTGTGAGTGAGACCCCACAATGACTTGAATCCCAATAGCCTCCGCACGAGTCTGTATCAATCCGATGGTTTGTGGGTGGACGTCTTGGGACACAAAGAACTTGCACTTGCTCCCCTTCTTTCCTTTGAGAGCAAAGCACATCTGCATGGCTTCCGACGCGGCACTCGACTCGTCCAATAGGGAAGCCACCGCCATCGGTAGTCCTGTCAAGTCAACAACCAAAGTCTGAAAGTTCAGCAACATTTCTAACCGTCCCTGTGAAATCTCCGCCTGGTAAGGAGTATACGCCGTGTACCAACCAGGATTTTCCAAGACGTTGCGAAGAATGACCCCGGGTACCTGGGTATCATAGTACCCTTGCCCAATGTACGACTTCATAACCTTATTTTTATCGGCGTAGGTTCTGATCTTGGCGAGTGCCTCGCTTTCGGTTAGAGGATCTTGCAAATTGAGAGGCTTGTCGGCCAAGATGTTCGCGGGAACAGTGGATTTCACGAGCGCTTCAAAGGAATCGAATCCGATAGTCGCCAACATAGAGCGAGACTCTTCCAGTCGAGGTCCGACTACGTAAGGAGTCAAGGAAGAAACGAGAG
>Ga0194115_10006180_pt1 | contig 12215 bp, 8 predicted proteins | sample TA2MahsurfametaG_3_FD_148656 | JGI IMG/M metagenome (GOLD analysis project Ga0194115, IMG submission 148656) | Freshwater microbial communities from Lake Tanganyika, Tanzania - TA2015002 Mahale S4 surface | ecosystem: Environmental > Aquatic > Freshwater > Lake | place: Tanzania: Lake Tanganyika... | reverse complement strand
TCGACATATGCCAATGCGAAGGAAACGTTCGAATAGCCGATACGCCATTAAGAATCCCAAGCAACGGTTGACTGACTCGCTTGAAAACCTGACGGCACATCTGGGGCTACCTCAGGCGTCTTCTGCATCATTGCGAACGTTTATTCTAGGAGGATGTTTCCCGTTACCCTCGTGTATAAGCGATGCCCTGGAAGCCGTTCGTTCGTCTCTCCATCGCTTGCTACAGTCTCAAGGGAAAGAAGTCGATCCTCGGCGCGCACGTAGATTCGAAGATGCCGGAAAAGGCTTGGTTCATCTTATTGGTCTTACACAGCTTATCGCATCAATTGGTATTGGTCCTCTTTTTGGCTCACAGGGACCATCCGGAACTCTAAACAGGCCACTCTTCATATCGCTAGACCTCGGACTTCGACAGAGGCGAGCAAACTATCATGGTCACACCCTATTTCAGTGTATTGCGCTGCGAAGTGATTACTTCGAGGACGCGGACCAAGAGAGTGATGTTCCGGAGACCAATGACACTATTCTATCGTCGTCTGGGCCAGGGGCGAAGGTGGCTGAAGGCGGCAGGTACGATGATCTTGTACGACATTACAGGCCACCCGGAAACTTCGGTAGCGCCAGGTTAGACCAGTACACAACAGCACCCATTCCAAAGGTACGTGTGCTCATAGGCGTTCTTGAGGCGTACATGAGGTCAATCATCCAGCTTAACCCCTGTTCAAGTGTATGGGAGTGCGATTTGCAGTAGGAACCCTTGTACAGCTGGTCTACGCTCGTGCAGCCGAAAACGGCGAGTGCGCCATGGAGAGTTGGCAGGCACTCGACAACACTAAATTCTCGCTGGAGAAACAAGGGATCCAGTTGCTTCGGGAAAGCCTTGGTCATCCAATCAGCGTCGCTGAGCCGACTGTATCTTGCATTGTATCTGGAGTCCATGGCCTGGATGCAGGAAGTTGCGACGAACGTTTTGTGGTCGCATCGCATCTGTGGTCCGAGGGGATGTACGTAATTGAATGATGCCTGTGAATGCCGCTTGTCACTGGACTGAACGCTGACCACTATGTCTCGCGAATTTTCTCAGAACGGCAGAATACTTGGGCCAGAGCGGTGTTTTTGCCAGTTTGTTGAAGCAACAACGTGAAGAAGCCGAAGGGATTGGGAACAGCGTAAGTGCACGTACTCTTTTGCAATACCTTGATCTTGCAGCTCAATGCTCAGATAATGTCGTGATTGAAAATTGTAGGTCTGGTCGCTAGATGAACTTTGTGGAGTTTGCGCCATTTTGAAGATCCCCTTTCTCGTTATTGTCCAGGCGCATCTGATGCGCGACAAGGGGTCAGTAAGGCTTAGATGTGTAACTAATGAGGGAACCAGCGATAACTCTAGTCAAAGCACCAATGAAAGGGTAGTTGAGATTGAGAATTTGGCGATGACGATCACGGAACTTTCTTCAGAAATGGCAAGTGTTGGAGACGCAGCGCTTCATCCGTCCAATATTCGATCCGGTGTCCGAGAAACCCAATCTCTTCTTCATGCTGGTCAGTCTACCAAGGACGCACGGAATTCGAAGGCGACTATTGACTGCATCTACGTCGATCACGATCATTACTATGACCTTGAGCGTCCAGTAAACAAGACTGAGAACTGGAAAGTCGTCCTGAAGACGATGAAGTCCGTATCTCAGAGAGGCGAACAGTTTATTGCTTCCATGATGAGCCCATCGTCTATAGATGCCGGTGGATCTCTACCAGTTTTTGCTGTTGCCGACATTTCGTTCTGGGCACTTCGTGACTTCGGAACATGCCTGATGAAAAGGAGCCGGTCAGAACGAAGTGCTGGTGGTGCCTGTGGCGAAATGGCGGAAGCCTATCCCAAGTTTAGGCGAATCATCAAGACACTTGGTTCAGCGATTGAGAGCTTTATGAAACGAAATGGGCACTGGTCAGCAGGCAGTCACCAGCGAAACGCTCCTGCTGGCCAGCATCAAGAGACAGTACCAAGTAGAGCCAGCTCGGTTACGATTTTCTTGTACGGTCGCGCTGACGACCGCTTCGACATGGTTACCCTAGAAGTTGGAGGGATTCATGACGAGAATCACAGGCACTCAAAAAGAAGATAGAAAACCGGGGACACCTGTTGGCCTCATCTGGTCCTACAAGCCGCAATGTCACGGTTACCTTTGTCAGAGTAGCATCGAATTGCAGGCGGTCTCTACCCTGCTCGCGAGACAGCGCATTTTCTTTGTCACCATAGAACCCATGAGCTGTGACAGGATTCGTTGCCTTTTGTTCGACTAATGGTCCTCTTGAGAATTTTGTGTCACAGATACTGATACTAAGGATATCGCAAACAGGCAAAAATTTACTTGTCTAGGGTGGACTGAATCCTATGTATTGCCTCTCATCAAAACAGAACCATCACGATGCTCACGGGGAGCTCATTCCAAGAATATCGCTTTCTAGCAAGCGCAACCATGCACTTGACGTTCGCCGTTCAGTGAGCAAAGCTAGTGAACCAGTCGTTTCATTGAAGGCACACGAAAGAAATATATCTGTAGTCCCTGATGTCGAAGTGTATTTTCCAATGATCGCACCTGAACTTTCGGCAGCAAGCTCTGGAAGTCTATCTGGGGCATCATTGAGGGTACCCGTTCGCAATAGCATCAAAGCAGATTCGAAAGGAAGGCTCAAAATTCGTTTCGATGCACAGCGTCCAATTAACTCGGTAGCATCATCCAACAAACCATATCTGGTACTCTTGATGGCTCGATTGAAGACAGATTTATCCTTTGTTGGGTCCGTTTGCTGCGTCTCGGAACCGGGTCCGATAGGTACCCAACAAAGTGTTAATCCCATTTCCATGGGATTGAATTGCGCTCCTCCAGAAAAAATGGAACGTATCTCTCTGGAGACTAAGACGAGTTGTAAGTATTTGGTCTTTTTGTTTGTTGTCAATAATCCGCTTGCACTTCCCAACACATTGGTGGACACCTCATGGGCTCTATCCCCACCTCCAACAGTCACCATTTCTTCCACGGGAAATCGATGAAGTCTTGCATTCCTAGCCTCCTCCACATCTGTATACATACCGAAAAAGTCCATAAACTCTGCCACTAGATGGGGATGGGGAGCTCCGACCAGAGGACTGTATGGTGGCGTTCCGGTCTTTTCATGAGTTTCACTGTACCAGCTGTTTTTCCCTGCTACAGTGTGCGAAGGGGAGAAATCGGGAAAGTTCGAAAGCGTCTCGCTCCTTTCCTTAACGAATGCGCCATGTTGATGCAGCCAGTTTTGAGCTGTCTGAACAGTCGGTAATCCCTCAAAGTAAAATTCCATCGTTTCAGGATCCGCGCCCTCCAGGATACGTCGTTCCTTGTCAGCCCGAAGGAGTAATCGAAGGCGCTTGATTGGTGAAATATCTGACTCGTCACTAGCGTCTCCATCAGGGAAATGGTAAATCCTTCCATGATGAGGACTTGCTGAGCTATGGGAAAGATCGGTAGTCTCTCGTAAGTTGGGATAGCATACAGCGAAAAATCTCGGCGGTAGACGCTCGATGATGGCACAGAAAAAACCTCCACTGTCTAAATGTTGCGGCAAAATGCGACAACAACGCTTCAAACTCTGTTTCAATTCTTCGTCGGATGGTGGAAACATGGTCGACTGAATATCCTTTGTACGCAGCTCTTCAGGAACTTCCTCAAATGATTCAAAGACAGTCGGCTGCAGATCGGCATCGAATCTAGGATGTGGAACAATCCACTGATCGGTTCCCGGTTTGTAGGGAAATGGTTCAGTAGCCCCCTCCTGTAGGTATCCGGGAATTTCCATTATCCGATAGACGGTCGGTCCTCCCATATTTGTGATGGCCGCTGCGACGACTGCCTCATTTTCGAGTGGATCGAGAGAGCAAGTCGAATATACCACTCTCCCCCCCTTCTTAACCAGTTCTAGACTTCTCTGTAACAACCGTACCTGTAACTTGTGAAGGGATAGATGCTGCTTCACATTCCATTTCTGCCATTCTGTACTGGATACTTTCCTTAGGGTCCCGTCTCCCGAACAGGGGACGTCGGCTAAAATATAATCAAACTTTAGTTTGTATCCTGCCCACTTTCGAAGAGCAGGGAAGAATCGACCATCACTAGAATTCAGAAGGAGACCTTTCTTCTTGGCAGCCAACGTACTACCAACAGTCCTCGCTCGGCGTGCGACGGTCATGAGACGAGGTCGATTCGCATCGTTTGCTACCAATAATCCATGAAATCCATGATGATCACCATATTCATCATATCTTTCATCTCCAGATGAAATTGATGGTGTTTCATTCAACATATCCATTAACTGTAGCGTCTTAGAGCCAGGCGCAGCGCATAGATCAAGGACTGTAGGATGATTCTTCCCCCCATATGAACCGTCTACTCCTCTGTTGGCCAATAGGAGGAGGGGAGGGACCATACTAGAAAGCTCTTGTCGATTCGCTACGCCTAAGTCTTGAGCATCAACGAGTGCCTGTTGAGCTTCGGGGGACCACTCCCGTAGAGGACGGATCGTCATCCTACAAGACGATGAAAAGAATGGACTGACGACAAGATTCTCGCTTGCGAGGTCTTCGAGACGGTCAAGAGCCAACATTCGAGCACCCTCCATCACTTGAGATATCCGAAAGGAGACACCTAATGGTCGTTTGAAATATTGACATACCTCCTCCCATTCCTCAGTCGTCATGAGGCCACTTTCACATTGTCTTCGGTAGTAGGCATCATGATGAGGATTGGACAAGGCCGACCGGACAGCCTTCTCTGCCTCCGTCCGATCACGTGCGGCAGAGTACACATCTCGTTCAAATCCATGTTCTTCACGTAAATGATCGAATAGTTGATTTCGCGACGTAAAAAAACGTTCGTTTGGACTACAAAGTGTGCATCGAAGGCCATTTTCAACCGTTATTGACGGCATATTGACTGGCTGCGTCAAAGCGGAACACAGGATTTTCATATGAAGAACGACGACAGAAGCGAAGATCCGACGATAGATGTAGAAGTGATCTTTTGCTTGTAGTTGCTTCATAGCAACTTCAATTCAGTCGTTCATTCAGAGTCAACATACGATGGTTCGCTCCGAGTGATGGAAGTGGGTGATTGCGGCTTGTCGTCCCGCCTTACTTCGTGTGACGAGGCAAAAGATCGTGGATTTTTCATATCATACGATATGACTGTGATATAGAAGTTCAGATATGTAGGTATGTTTTGATTCTCCTGATACATACGGTACGGATGATATGAATGTTTAGGTAGGTACATAGATTGCTCTTTGGCGTCGCTACGGTTGTGGCTCCAGCTATGTATGCATGATACTGTATCACAGTCATAGCGCGTGACGGGAAGAGAGTATCAAGCTGTGTAAATCTCGTATGTATCATACACGGAATTCACTGTCAGAGGAAAATCTGTGCAGACCCGTCAAAATCGAACGAGGAGACAGGAGACGTCGACGGAGATTGCCCACGACGGCATCCAACAACATGCCCCTTCCTCCGCAATAACGAAGTACAACCGTCTTGGAATCATTGTCATCTACGAGTCACTACCGGAACCGACGGAACCCAACGATGAATTCGTCTTCATCAGTCTCATCGCAACAGCAAAGAAGAAGATCCTACATTCCAAAGATTGCCAACACAACACCGGGATGTCGGTTCGTATCACTGTACCTACTGGTAACATTCACGGCAGTGCTATATTCAGTACGACATCGTCGTCATCAGTCGTCGCTCTAGGTACTCTACAATACCAAGATAGACAGATGAATTCTGACGAAGTCACTTGTGGAGAAGATCACGTTCTATTGGAGATTGATGTCTTGACCGGAAACGCAAAATACTACGACTGGCAAGTGATTGACGAAGCGACTGGTCAAATCGCTCACGCATGTCCCAGTTCTAAGGAGAAAACGACATCCATTCCCTACACGACGAAATTTTGCTACTGGACTGCAAACGATTCATTCCTCGATCATGTTTGTCTTCCGCGAGGCGTCTGTTATCGTTTAGTGGTCGGGGCGAGCTCTATTGTCAGGATTCCGATCGGACGAGATTGCAAGTCAAATATGGTGGCGAGGTACTCCAAGTTTTTGAGCAACTTCTATTTGAAAGTTTGCTTTTACGAAGCTCGCAATCATCATCATCCCTCTGTAGTGCAACCACCTGCCAAGTCGGTGAATACGGTATGGAGTCGGAGCTTGAAGCATTTCTTTTCCGTCTCCGTGACGACTATGATTTCTACTGGCGCTTCTACCATCCTGCAAATGGATCCGAGTACAGGATTAATGGAGTACGGGAACTTATTTACCATCGACTATGCATTGCACAATGTGCCACATATCACCTGCGGAATCCAAGCGACATTGTTGTAGCTGAAGCCAGAGTAGCCGGTGTTCCTCATGTTCGAGTCCACGGTGCGCCATTTCCAGATTTTGATCAAATCAGAGGCGTGGTCGGGATTTGCACTGGTCCGGTGTCATGTGATAGCGAAGGCATACTGGTTGAGTGGAACGTGGAACGCACAGAGGAGGATAGCACTCCTTCTTTGCTCGACGAGTCAATTAGTGCTTTCTACTTTCCTAAGTTGCGAGGGTCATCCACACCGGGTGTCGAATTGATGTTGCCAGAGATCCCGTCATCGGGAGAGGATAATCGGTATGAGTTTTGTCTTGATCCTTCCCTGGCGACCCGTCCACGGCTTTCTTGTGTTGTCTTAGGAACCAACAACACCGATGGTTTCGTAACGGTAACAGGGAAATCTCCTATGGACCGCATCGACTGCGACAACCCCTCGCCCTGGCATGAGCACTTCTGCTGGAGAACGAGCTCCCGGATTTTGTTCCCTCTCACTGATGGCTGTGACTTTGGCTGCGGTGATGGCAGATTGCGAGTTCGGTTGGACACGGACTATCCCGATGACCTTGAGGGATGGGATCTTTGGACGGCTTTACTCTATGAGCCGATCGATGCCTCCTATTTTCCCAGGTTGAACAGGTCATCCGTACCTCAAGTCAACTCAATCCTTCTAGGGACGGGTTGGTTTGGAGAGAAAATTCGGCATTTGTTTTGCTCACCCGATTGGAATATGGATGGTAAACTTGAGCACTCGTCGGCTTGCTCTATCTTGGGAAGTAACAATACCAAGATTTCCGTCACAGTGGAAGGGAAGTCGAACCTCGAGCGTATTGACTGCGACAGGCCACCTCGTTGGTACGAGTATGTCTGCTCGAGAACGAGCTCCCGGATTTTGTTCCCTCTCACTGATGGCTGTGGCTTTAGCTGCGGTGTTGGCAGATTGCTAGTTCATTTGGAGACGGATCTTCCTGACGACCTTGAGGAGGAGGAGGATGCTTCTTCTTTTTCCAACGAGCGGATTAATGTCGATTATTTTCCGGTGTCGGTATGGTCATCCACACCGGCTGTCGAAACACTCTCCGCACATTCTTCCACAGGTCACTATCGATATGGATTTTGTATGGACAACTTCTTCGTCACTAGGCCGAAGGAATCTTGTGTTATCTTAGGAACCAACAACACCGAAGGGTTCCTATTGGTGAGAGAGAAATCAGTGATGGACCGCATCGACTGCGACAACCCCCCGCTTGGGTATCAGTACGTCTGCTCGAGAACGAGCTCCCGGATATTGTTCCCTCTCACAGATGGCTGTGGCTTTATCTGCGGTGATGGCAGATTGCTACTTCTTTCGGAGACGGATCTTCCTTTCAATTTTGAGGAGGAGGATGTTTCCTCTTTTCTCAATGAGCGGATCGATGCCTACTATTTTCCCAAGTTGACGGACAAACTAACAGTCCAATCATTCACTCCAGAGATGATTGGGTACGGAGAGAAAATTTGGCATTCGTTTTGCTTGCCCGATTGGTATATGGGTGATATACGTGAGGACTCGCCGGCTTGCTCAATCTTGGGAAGTAATAATACGAAAAGTTCCGTCAAGGTGGAAGGGAAGTCGTTCCTCGAGCGTATTGACTGCGACAGACCACCTCTTTGGTTCAAGTACGTTTGCAAGAGAACGAACACACGGTTTTTGTTCCCTCTCACTGATGGCTGCAAGACGACCCGGCATTTCAATGGAGTTGTCTATCCAGTTGGGATTCTACTGATTTCCATTCTTTGTCTCGGACGAATGAGGCCCAGAAATATTCATGTACACCAAGACGTCATGGCTTGGATCGAAAGAGAGGATGGTGAAGTTGTTGCCATTCCCGATGTTAGGCGAAATCCGACTTTGCCTACTGCGGTAGTGGCACCACAAGAAGATGATCAGCTAGATGATTCTCGTCCGAGCGTAACAGGCCACGATGATGATGTTGCTCATGATCCGACTTTCCACGCCGTCCGTGATGATGGATGTGACGATCTGTATGATGATGCGGGAGTAGAAGATCTTGATGGTGAAGAGGCCTTTATTTAGGTACAGTTGTCTCAACGCATCGTCGTCTGTAGTTGTGTCTGATCCGAGCCGCGACGACAATCCCAGAAAGAAAATACCAATTCACAGGGTCTCCCCGGGAGCGCAAACCACCCGTTTCGTCAATGTTCTTGACTGTGAGAAGGGGCGTTGTCGACATCAAATGTCAACCAACGGATTTCCAATTTCCGGATTTCCCCACTTTAGAGTCGCATTGGTCCATGATGTACTTACAGTACATAGATACTGTACGTCAAGAAGCCATGGTTTTTGATGAAATTCCCATACAAATCTACGCACGTTGGTACTCCAGACTCCAGACCCACAAAAGATGTGAAATCCAAAGTGGCAACGACGATATTCCAACCTCCCATTCTTTGTAAAACCCTCGAAACAACGTAGAAGGAACAACAAACCTGCCTTGGAATACATAATCATCCACCACAAAGTCCCATACCGGGAAGAAACTGACTGGAACCGACGAGGAATTCGACTTCAACAATCTCATCCTCCTCGCAAAAGCAAAAAAAAGAAAAAAAAAGACGATCCTCCATGATTCCTACGATACCGGGATGTCGGTTCTTCCTATCATTCCACCTCATGCTGAATATATTCATGATACTTCTATTCCCTGTGACGTCGTCATCATCATCGGCAGTAGTAGCTCTTGATGCTCTGCATGAATACCAGCAAGACAGACAGATGAATTCGGACGACAAAAATGTCACTTCTTCTTCTTTTTGTACAGAAGATGAAATTCTATTGGAGATCGATGTTTCGACTGGCAATGCAACATACTACGACTGGCAGGTGATCGATGTAGAGTCGGATGATATTGTTTATGGATGTCGGCAATCCGATGAAGAAGAGACGACTGCAACGGGTGGTGGCAACAATGACAACAATATAAATGGGAAGTCTTGTTACTGGACAGTCAATAGGACTTTCCACGATTATGTTTGTCTTCCTCAAGATTCCTGTTTCCGTTTAGTCGTCGGTGCAAGCTCAAATGGTCTGAATTCTTCGGATCGGACTAGATTGCAAGTCAAATTTGGGTATGAGGTAATCCAAATTTATGAGGATCTTCTATTTGAAAGTTTGCTGTTACGAAATCCGAGATCCCTACCATGTCTCTGCCGTCCAAGTAGTACGACTTGTCGCGCCGATGGATACCTTACAGGGTCAGAACTTGAAGCATTTGTTTTTCAAATTCTTAGTCCCGATGTCCTCTTCTGGAAGTTCCCCCATGGGTATGATATGGAAGGAGAAAGGGAACTGGTTTACCATCGACATTGTATGACAGAGAAGTGTATTGACAGAGAAGTGTATTGAATTCCGTTTAAGGAATCCGACCAGAATTTTTTGCAGCTCAAGCCAAAGTTGATGGTATTTCTCAATTTCATCTTGAAAAGGATCGGATTCGTACAGATGATCTGCTGACTGGTGAAATCAATGGAATGCTCTGTGGAAATGATTTCGACTTTAACCTTACCGATGAATCATCACGGTTCACCGATGATCCGTGCAGTAGTAGTAGTGAGTTGGACGAAGATCTTGGCAGTGAGATGGACGACTGCAGTACGACTAGCGTGATGTTTCAATGGGAGACGGACCTTAGACGGGACGATTCTATTCCCCTATACGCTTCTGGCTTGGTTGACGCTGACTTTGACATTAGTGTGTATCACTTTCCCAGGTTGAAGCGCTCGTATCAACCTATTGTCGAATCTTGGTACGTAGAGACTGGAGGCTCCTTGCAAAATGATTCCTATTGTATGGAAAATTTCACCCTTGAGGAGATTCCAATGGAATGTTGTACTGTCTTGGGAAGTAATTTCACCAATGGCATTTTCACTGTGGATGGGAAGTCACCCGCGGAGCGTATTGACTGCGACAAGCCACCGTTTGTATATGAGTATGCCTGTTCAAGAACATCCTCTCGGATCTTATTCCCTCTCAGATATGGTTGCAAATCGGCCCGACTTCACTATTTTATCGTATTCCCTCTGGGGATTTTACTGATATTGGGGGTATTTTATTTTCGTCGTGAACGACAAAGAAGGAGAGCCGAAATGAACTATGTTGATGATGTCTTGTTTGTGAATCATGAGAACGTTGGTCCTGTTCTTGTTGCTGATGCTCCTGTTGTTGGAGGAGTTGTTGCTATTCCCATCGTCATGCCGACTGCGCCAACCGCACCGCGAGAAGAAGGACGACAAGAGGATCTGTCAGATTATGGCGAAGAAGAGGGCCCCGATGAGAATGGTGATCCCATGTCTACAGACGCCGTACGTGGTCGTGAACGTGAAGGTCTCGATGATGAGGAAGTTGAAGGTTCATATGATGAAGAGGCATTCGCGTAAGAGAAGATCATGTCACAGCATTGACATTCGTGATCGAGATCTGACACTGAGACGTACGCAGGTATGCATGCCTGTATCTATCTTAGCTTAGGTACCTAAAAAGCTATATATAGTTGTCACTTTTGCGACTTGCCACTTGCGATGCCCGCCACCATTGGATGGAACGAAATCCATTGAGAATATCAGCCAAGCATCTTCGATGTCTTGACGTGATACAACTACATAGGAATATCAGAATTAACTTTTTGAATCATGACGAGAGTACATTACTATATGATCGTTTGGTTCACCTTTGGAATAATCTGGAATCATGTGGATGCGTTCGGTGGTCACGATCTTGCCATATTTAAAGTTAAAACAACGCTCCCAACTGTCTGCAGTACGACAACGACAACGACATTGTTTCGACAACCAGACAAGTGGGATTTGATTCTAGATGAATTCGATGATGATATGGATGACCAAGGAATGGTATCCGATATAAAGAAGAATAAGAATGCGAATAGTAATCCAGCTTACTTGCCTCACCCACCGGATATGGCCTATGAACCGACAATCGTTCAAAGAGCACATCAAACCTTTTATGCTATACGGGGTGTGGGAGGGAAGGAAATGACGAATGATGTCTATGTCCGTGATCCGGTAGAGAAGGAAGTCTTTTGGTTTACGGGGAAGGTAGCAAGAGTATCCGATATTGCATTGGAAGATTGTATCCAACGTCTATATCCCATGATTGAACGACATGCATGTCATTTACGACCAAAGGAATTATATCCCCATCGAGGAAGTTTAGAAGTCTGGACGGCACCAGGAGATTCAGAACTTGAGGTAGCATATAATCGATCTACGATCCGATTGAAACAATTCCTCCATACGGAGGAATGGAGGTATAATAGCAATCGATCATCAATATCATCATCGAAATATCCTCTCCACGTCAAGGCGGCAATGGTTGGTTTTCAGGGTGAGGTCTATGAAAATGGTGAAGATGGATTCCGTACCTGGCGGAATGATGATGGGATGCCGGCACGACCAGAAATCATGACAGGAAGTAGTGATGGTGAAATTCCGACACAGGGAATGTAAAGAGGGAGAAGGATTGGGACACAGAAGGATTGCATCGGGTGGAGGGAGGGGGGGCAAGGTCCCCTTCTTTTTTGTCTTTTGTGCTACATCCGAATTTCAATTGATTGATTCTTTTTAGTGGGGGGAATGATTTTCGTTCACTGATCCGAGTTGAAAATCCTAGTGAAGTAGTAGTAGTAAAGAAAAGCTCAAAGTCCATCTCTGGCTACTTGATTCTTCTTCTTCTTGTCTCCCTCAGTCCCACATGATAGTGATCCAATGTTTAGTCATGCCCTTGTTGGTGATGGAGGGGG
>Ga0194115_10006179_pt1 | contig 12215 bp, 13 predicted proteins | sample TA2MahsurfametaG_3_FD_148656 | JGI IMG/M metagenome (GOLD analysis project Ga0194115, IMG submission 148656) | Freshwater microbial communities from Lake Tanganyika, Tanzania - TA2015002 Mahale S4 surface | ecosystem: Environmental > Aquatic > Freshwater > Lake | place: Tanzania: Lake... | reverse complement strand
CTAGCAGAACAAGTCCGTCTCCTCTTGAAGTACGGTCCCGACGTCACGGCCCCAATGAAGGAAGGGAGGGTGGACTCCCCTGCACATTCTTGCAAACAGTCTCAACAATGATTCGCAAAAAAGGACTATAGCACTCATCCGCTGGCTTTGGAAGTATGGGGCCCGACGTCACGACGAAACAAAGAAGGGGGGTGGACTGCCCTTCATCTAGAGTTGTCGACAAACTCAACAATGAGAACCATGAAGGGACGGTGGTACTAGTCCGGCTGCTTTTGGAATATGATACCAACGTCACTGTGCATGACAAGAATGGGTAGACAATTCTTCACCAGCATGTTCATAGTCTCTTTAAGTTTCATCAAGAAATGGAATTAATCCGGTTGCTCTTGGAGTACGGAGCGGATGTCACAGCGAAAGACAATGACGTATGGACTACCCTGCACCATCTTGCCCAAAAGTTAGAAGGTGATCACCAAGGAGGGACGACAAAAACATTCGAAGATCGCCTGGTTGCTCACAGTCTAAACAATGATCATCAGAAAAGAGCTGTAGCATTGGTCCGACTTCTCTTGGAGAAAGGAAGCCGAGGTCAGATCGCCAGTAAAGGACGGGTCAACCACCTTACACCTACTTGCCGAGAATCTAAACTTGGGGAACCAAAAGGGGACTGTGGCAAAGCAATCATCGTCTGGAAGGGACTGCGGTGCTGATCACATCTACTTTTGAACTACGAGTCCGACATTACAACGAAAACTGCGAATGGGGGGGAAATGCCATTCACGCCCACGCCTTTAGTTTGGAATGGGATAACCAAGAAGCGGTAATGATGCTGATTAGACTCCTCTTCGATCACGGAGTCGATCCCAATGCACAAACCAAGCATGGATAGACTGCCTTTGCAAACTACTTTGTGGAGAATCTCAACGAGGATAGGGGTTACAACGAGAAGGAGAATCAAAAGTTTCAACAAGCCAATATGGCGATTGTCAGGCTTCCGTTGGATCATGAGGCCTCACGTGACTCCCGAGACGAAGAGGGGCAGACAGCGCTCCATTTACTTTCGAAGAACTCCACAATGAGATAGATCGATGTCCGGAAGGCGTTGACTCTTTTGCTTGAACACGGAGCAGATCCGGCAATTCAAGACAATGGAGGTATCCTTCCTGTGGAGTATTTCAAGGATCCCGTGCTGTTTGATCCCACTAGTGTATTCCTTCTCAACGGGTCCATGATGGCAACAGGTTTGTAGCGACGGTAGTGCCTATGAACTAGGTTGTGACTCTCCTAGGAATTTACTTTGGTAAATGTTGGAGTCTCTTGTAGACTTATGGGCAGCAACACGGTCTGTTGCGAGCTTTGTGTAGAAAATAGGATACGACCAGAACACCGAAAAAGGATTGTACCTCTCTCGATACATCTCCCTATGTCGACGCCGAAGCTGTTATGTTCTTGTTAGTATTTTGTGAGGACTTACCAATGATCGGGCTCTGATCGAAAAAGAAAAAGAGCGACTCTCTCTCATCGTATTCTTCAAAAGAAGGTACGATTCTCAATTAAAAAAATATCGTCGATGTCACCCTCGAAATAGGATGTTTTGTCCCACCTCTAGTAGTAGGAGGACACAAAAACCGTAGCACTACCAGTACTAGGTAGAAATCATTGATTCAACCAATCTAATTGTTCCTATTCAGCTGGAAAGTCCTTTCTTGGTGGATACGTTCATGTTGGAGTGATGATGGAGTGGGACCTAGAAGTAAATTTAGCCACTCACACTGGTGGTAAGAGGTAATGTTCCAATCTTTTGTCGGCGTGGACAGTCATGATATACAAAATCCAGTAACGTAAAACGAATCCAAACGTCAGATTGCAGTCATCCATCAAACCCGGCTGACACTGAGCAAGTTCTCGGAGTCGAAAGAGTCAACCGAAACTCACATCTCACGTATGATACGTACAGAGATACATACAGAATAGCGGGGTCCATTCGTACCGTGACTTGACGCGCACCCGTTGGATTTGGCGCCATGCGGAACTTCGATTTACAGTTAGTTCCCGTCGCGTAAAATGCAAAAAAAATCGTTTTGTCCTCCTTCAAACCCTCAATCGATCTCATAAAAACGCAAACCTCTCTCAACACATTCATCAGAAAAATCAACCATGGAAAGTATGAAAGTCTTCATGTCTCTTCTCCTAGTAATGGTGTGGTCACCCATGCTTACCCGAGCGTTTGACTATCCATTCCCGACCTACAACGGAACGGGCTATGGAGAATCATGTGGAGAGGGAAGTTGCCCCCCCGAGTTGTTTTGTGGTACAGATAGTGAATGTCATCAAAGGACCTGTGAGAACTTTTACATGTATGCACCAGTGGAATGGACTGGTCGAGAACAAGAATCTGATGATCTTACTTGCTTCGTGGATGGGACATATCCTTCCGATATTGAAATAGGCTGTAGCGTCGGACTTCACCCTTTGGATACCTTTCAATTGAACGCATGTGGACCTGGAAATTACGGACCATTCCCTGATGCCTTTGATTATTTCTGCCCTACAGCTAATGAAACCTTCGGTGTCGATTCGGACATGGAAATCCCCTCGTTACGGACTTCCATCATGAATCGAGTGTGTAAAGCGAAACCCAAAAAGGGAAAACAATTCGTGTGTTATGATATTGCACCCGGTACGAATATGTCATCGCTCTTTCAGGATCATGAGGAGATGATTGATTCGTATGGCTGTGAGGATATTCAATTTTTGTTTGGCAATACGTTTTTGGAATTCCAAACGGCCGACGGCGGATTGTTCATCCATATAACTGAATCCCTCGATTATTCCTACGCACCGTGGAACCTCACATCAGAACTCGATCCAGACCTAATGGGGGCATTATCGATGCGAACTGCTTTTTTTATCCTTGATGACCCCCCGAGTGCAGCGGTGATTCCAACGATGTGGATTTCACTTACATTCACGATGTTGGCGGTTATCACCAATCTTCTTTGGTAATTGGTAGTTGATGATGAGGGGTTGGTACATACATGTCAGCGCAGTGTAAGCCCGAATAGAATGCCAGATGACAAACAAAAGTAGGAGTGTGAGTAGGCGAAAAATATCTAGAGCAGACCAGAATACGACTCTCAGTCGTCTGCTGTTTCATCTCACGGGCATGTTGGACGTACAAAGTCCAATAAGGTTGTGATACAATAGCGCATACGCATGATATTATCACGCACATTGTCACAATGGGGTAGCTCGTAACGGATAGGATTCCGCCTGCTCGTCCATTTTCGAGGCTAGCAGAGAAATAATTGTGACTTTCTATATAACAAGTATTTTGGTCTATTGGCTTGCTTGTAACATTTTCATGATGAGTCTCCAAGAATGCTGAGACGATCTCAACCACATCAACCCCGGCGGTAGCGCTGGACTGCCAAAAACTATGGGTACGTTATCCCCTTTATTCGCATCCTATAGGCCATCCGGTGTGACCAGTGTGATCTTTCGCTCCTTCTGCCGGCTCTTCTTAGCCATAAGGCGCGTCAGAGAAGCAGCCGTCATGGTCCGGGTATCTTCGCCATCCAGAGCAACAATGAGATCACCCGGGTTGATCAATCCTAGCATCGGTGATGTCGATTTCAAAGAGTGAACAGATGGACCAAACTTGGATGTATCCACCACGATTCCGATTGGCCCAGGGGGTGCGAAGACGTCGTAGGAATCCTTTTGCTTGATGAGAGTGTTCAAGGAAATGCGACGAACTTCGTCATGGACAAAGTTTGGTCTTGAGCCTGCGGTAGACAGGCTTGGCACGCTGAAGGCAGATTGAACTCCATCCGATACCTGGCTAGGAGCTCTGTTGGTATGAGCTCTGTTGGGCCTGCTCCCGTATTCATGACCAGCAAATGAACTCTTTCGGGACTTGACACTTTCGTCCTCGAACTTCTTCGGTGGAAAGGCTCCGAGAGGAGCTTCAACCCCGAATTCGTTCAAGTCCAGCTCGCTCTGTTCACTGTATTCTGAGTCTGCCCCGAATGTGCTTCGTCGATTTGACTCGTTGGCCTCTTCTGGGGCTGCTTCTTCGTCTTTCGATGCCATTTGGAGCTTCGTTCGACTTAGAATCGCATCCCGCGTTTGTTGACTTACTGCAGAACCACGCTCAAAGACAGACCGCCGTTCTTCGAACGTCGAAGAGGTTTCGATGATGGTGGCCTCGACATTTTCGCTTTTGTTGGTCTGAAGCTTGGCCAGGTTTTGTTCATTCAGAGGATTGGAGACTTGCGTCGAGCTGCTGTTTCCATTCGTTGCGTGATCGAGCTTGCTAGTCGCTTTGTTTCCAACCTCCGACCATTTGCCGTTCCACTGACCGGTGAATACACTATTCTTTTGACCAGCCAGCTTGCAAAAGAAACTGTTCGCTATACTTCCGTCAATCATGCTGTCGACATTGTTGGATGTTGCATCACTACGATTGTCGCCGTTGTGACCAAAAAACCCGAGAGGAATACTCAGGGGAGTACACGCAGTGAACATAGGAGTCGGATCGTTCGTCGGTTTCTCCTCAAGTCGAGCACTTGGGACAGTTTGTTCATCGGAGAACATTCCGGCTGTGTGTCGCGTGGAAGCCTTAACAGCATCTGGATCAAGTGATTGTCGGTTTGTTGACCTCTCTGTCTTACCTGTGTACTGAAAAATGATTTCACTTTCCGGAGAAGCGCCCATCTCCACCTTACTTTGTTGGCCTTGGGAAATCTTCCTCGGGGTAAGCCACTTTTTCATCCCAAAGGCGTTGCCTAGTGAAGATCGTTTCAAGTCGGCCAACATGGTATCTCTCTCGATTCCATTGTCAACACCATTTGGGAGCGCTCCACGCGGTGGTCTTTTGGTGGAAGACAAAAATTTACGGACGGATTCGTTTTTAGAAGGCGTCGAATCGACATCTTCCATCTCGATCTTGTCGCCGTCGATATTCAATTTCAGGGTTCGACAGTCGTAGCCTTTTTGCTTTTTGGGATCATACGTTCGAGTTGCCGTTGCTGACATATCGCTCAAGGCGTCAAATGGAGCTTCTTCGTCGATACCGTCAGACATCGTCCCAGTATTTGCCGGATATTCCAATTGCTGCAGCTTAGCTCGTTCGTTGCGCACGTGCTTTCGGACAGCATACATCGCTACTGCGATAGCAAGACTTAAGGCAAGCGTCGAAAACACTACAGCCGAGACGAATTGTCCCTGTCGACGCTCTGGCTCGTCAGATTTTGGCGCTTGAGGCAAGCGGATCATGGTTGTGGTGTCAACGTGTGCTGCTAGGGGCTCGAAAAATTTATCAGCCACAGTCAATCGATACAAGAATTCTCCGAAGTAGTACTCAAATCCGGCATCTGTTACGTTGCTGAAGTCGAATTCGGGGGGAGCGACGCCCTCAGTCACAACTCCAACCGTTCGGAAAGCTACCTGGAGACCAAGCTCACCGTCGGCTACTTCTGGTTTCGGCATTTTGACACGCTGTGTCAACACAGTCACGGCCATCATGTCGACCGTATAGTCAGGTGTAGAACCTTGAGTATCCCGAATAAATTCCAGAGTCGTGCGCTCGAATTGACCCAGCGCCTCGTCGTTCATCTCAGCCTGTAGGTCCTTCAAAAAGACGTTCGTCACAGCCGTTTTTGTCTTGAAACTCTCGTCCGTAGGAGACGACGATGGTACTGAGGAAGGCGCTGGTGTAGTTGGTGATTGCGAGATCGATGGAGCATTAGATGGCGCGCTGTGGGGAACAAGCGGAGAATGGATGAGAATCATATAGACAACATGAGACCTTTCTTTCCGAGATGGCCTTACTTTGATGGACTCTCGGATGGAGAGTCAGATGGTGCGCTAGACACTGTCGGAGAAGATGACGGAAGAGGCTTTCTTCCAACCTTTTCAAACTCTAGAAATCCTCCTGAAGAGAGCTCTCGGCCAACATCGGCCTCGGGTATCGGAGAGGCGACAGTTGGAGGGATAACACATCCGATAACTGCCAAAGCAAGGATTGCGATCCTTGTGCTACGCCAACAACTTTCAACTTTCATGGTTTATCTCTAACTCTATGCGCCACTCTAGAGGCTGCAATGGGCTTTTCTTGCGAAGGGCGCTGTGATATGCTGTATCGTAATTGTAAAGAAAAAAGAAAATATTGTTTGCATTCTTGATCAAGACGTTACGGTCGTTGGTCGTTGTTTCTTCGGACGGAGGTTGATGGTTTTTCCGATAATCATATCTGTATACATAGTCAATAATCATGCGTCATGCAACGGTGGAGCAGGCTCAGTCAGTCACGCCTATAAGAGTACGCAAAAAATCTCGCTTTGACGTACCCAGCTCTACTAGGTACTGCGGTTCACCTATTACACATTCAAACATTCCAAGAGCACATGATAACAGTAAGCAACAATCGTAGTCAGGGGTCTTCCTTCTCAAAGGATAGTGCCGTACATACGTCAATCTCCTTGCACTTTCCGATGTTTCAGCCGATCACACGAAACAACCTACAACAAGAGCACACGAGAAAAAAGTAGATCCAGCTTCTTCGCTATGTAATTTATCATCGTGCTCGAATAGCGGTTTTTCTACCAATATTGATGGATAGGTCAGGAGCTTATACCCTATTGCAAAGTTCATCAACCGATTCTCCACACTCCAATCTGAGACCACTGTTGAGACGTACGCTCAAATGCCAGGCTCAAAGTCGCAGAATGGAATCTGAACTTGATTTTTCGAGCACTGGTGGTGTCAATGTCTTCCAATGCCGGCACGGATACGAGTAATACACTGTGAAAGAATGCTGACGGATCCTTTCGTGTATGCCTCAGGGTTCAGGCCCATTCGGACCATAATTTACAGAAACTTGGATTCGGTTTTCGCTCCGGAATGGAGAGCAGGTCACAGCTTCGTATCGCAAGATTTTGCTTTTGTCCGACGAATTCACTTCTTCTCAGTGGGTGTACAGATGCGAGCACGATCGACATAATCGATCCGAATGGTGGAGGTTCCCATTGTGACTATCCCAGGGGTTTTATGGCGGTGCGAAAGTAGGCCATGTCGACATGTGGACGAAGATTCGACAACTGAATGGAGAGTACAGTAGCCTCCTGTCGATCGGTTTTACCACATTTTCGCTAGGGACATCTCTTATTTACCTACCCATAGACTCTGGTTCAGAATAGATTGCTTGAATGAGGATTAAGGTCTTCCACTCTCCATAATGGACGTTCAGAGAAAAACACAAACTTTCAACGAGATAGTCACGAACTTGCCTTATCAAAAATCTCTCTCTCGCTTATCAGCAACACATGTGGCCCCTATCGAATCAAGGTTAATCGTCTTAAGTCGTTTATCTCGCCCATATATAGTTTGGCTACGATGTTGGTGGTCGTCTCCGACAACCGAATGCTATTAATGCGTGATGAAACGCAAGAATCAAGGGATGACACTAAATGATCTACACACCGACAGTACTACATTCCTCACTCGTCTTTTGTGGTGATACTGTCAAATTCACGCCGCTTTCCGGTATGTCTTCGAAAATACAGTTTCCACTCAAATCGACCGATCGAAGCTTCGTCCATGATTCCAACAAATCTGAAATACCTCCTCCATCTATGAAATTGTTTTCAATAGAAAGGTACTGTAGATCACTCATTTGAGACCACCGATATGGTATCGAACCTGAGAATTGATTGCCTCCAAGACTTAGAACAGATATCGACAACAAATCGCCATACTCGCTTGGTAGTTGTCCCGTGAGTACGTTACCCTCTACAGACAGTACGTCGAGACTCATACCTGCCCAGTTCGCGGGTAATGTTCCCCATAATGAGTTATTCGAAAGATCCAGTATCATGAGTGACGTAAATAACGGTGAGTTAGTCGGTGTATTCCGAAAGGCAACACCAGTCTCCAGAACTCCAGAGCTCCATTCTGGTAAGGAGCCTGTTAATTCATTGTCGTGCAGTCTCAAAATTTGAAACGAAGCCGTCATCCAAGATTCTGGTAGTGTGCCGTTAATCAAGTTTCTCGACAAGTCGATATGTGTCGGTCCTGACCAGGACATCCACTCCTCCGGAAGATTCCCATAAATTTGATTCCCATCAAGTTCCAAGTATCTTAGGTCTCCCAAAGATGCCCACTCGTAGGGTAGGGTCGATCGTATCGAGTTATCGGACAGGCTAAGTTCCACAAGTTTACCATCAAACAACCATGGCGGTAACTCACCCGTCAAGTAGTTTCCATTCAAATGTAGGGTAGTGATGTGACTTGTCCCCCAGGAGTATGGGAAGGTACCAGTCAATAAATTGTTGGACAAGGAAAGGCTGGTAAGCCACATATTCATTGGCCAGGCCTCTAGGAGAGTCCCTGTGAGGTGATTATCGTCAAGCTGTAAAAATGTTAAACTTTGAAGGCTGGTCCATTCACTTGGTAGAGATCCGAATATCGAGTTCCCTGACAACGATAAGGATTGGAGATTTGTCAGATGTTGCCAAGATATAGGGAGGGTACTGTTGAAATCATTGAGAGCCAACCAGAGTGAACTAAGAGTAACCAACTCTCCAAGTCCCTCTGGTAGGGTTCCTGTCAAGAAGTTATCATGTAGAGACAATGTAGCTAGAGACGTCATACCGGCCCAATCATCCGGAAGAGAGCCACTCAATGAATTAAAGGATAAATCGAGATACGAAATCCGTGACCATCCACTGTACGTCGATGGTAATGTCCCCGATAAATCATTCCTGGCTGCATCAAATATTTGAATCGTCGTCCAACTGGAGTATTCGTCACATATGGGTCCTTTAAGATTATTAAACCCAATAATCCAAGTCTCCAGTAGAGAAAGAGCACCAAATTCACAGGGTAAAGTCCCAGATAACTGATTCGAAAAGAGATTCATGACCTTTAAATCGGTCATCGATTGGAATTCCGATGGGATCATTCCCGATAGGAAATTATTAAAGGCAGAGAAACTTCTCATCCTTGTTAAACTGGCAAGTTCGGTAGGGATCGTCCCCTCTAGACGATTATCCGACAGGGATAGGATTTCTAAATTCGTCGCCTGACTCAAGACATGAGGGATCGTCCCATTAATCTGATTCCCATCCAATTCAAGTCGTTCTAACATAGGAAGTTGTGCCAACGACGTGGGGATAGACCCCATCCATAACCCATTTTGTGCTAGACGTATACGTGTCACACGTCCAGTTGAATCATCACAGAATATTCCTCCAGGTGCCATTTCCGTAGAGGAAGTAGCCCTGGCTGCATCTTCCAACCACGGGAGTCTATTTTCGTAGGGTATATATCCATTCCAGGAACATTCATCTGACGAATTTAGAAACTGGAGTTGAAATTTCCATTCCATACCACCTGCAGCGAAAAATAAATGTGCAATAATATATCGTTGTTGAATCCTCCAATCTTCAACATTCTCATACTCCAGTGCAAGTCCACTTGTATCATTCACTAGGAACCACGTAAGGGCAAGTTGTTCAGATGAATTCGGATCTGCAATGTCATCATCAATATCTGAAACGACGGGTTGAAGGATCTTCATAATCGTCCTTTCTATAACAGGAGACACGGTCGGGGGGTCCGGTGGTCTAGGCCCGGGTGTGTCCCTTTCAGGGAGAAGTAAACAAAGCGTCGTCGTCAAGGCGATGGCGTCGAGGATAATCACCAATATAGCAATTCGTTTCCAAATTCGTTTATCATCCTCTTCCACAGTCATAGTCGATGTCATCATTGTCACTGCCGAAGAACTTCTTAGATTCTTCTTCTTCCTCTTTGTCTTCGCCTTTCTGGATTCGTCATCTTCAATTTTGATCACTTCCGCAATCGCCGGTAGGGCGGCCATTGAATACGCCTTGATAGGTGATAGAGGTTTTTCTGTCACAATACCCATTTCACTATCTTCTGGGATCTTATCGTCATCAAGATCATCATCATCATCATCCTCCATTTGGTCGTTCATTGTACTGTCTCCTCCCTCTGCATAGGCTCCTGGAGTACGAGTAGCGCTAGTGGGGACTGTCGCTGTTTCCTTGCCTTCATCCTGTTGATCTTCTTCTTCTTGTTGTTGTTGAAGACGTAAACGTTTTTCTTCCGCCTGTGCACGTCTACCCTTTTCAATGACGAAGGTCGGGGTTTGACTTGGTAGTGGTCGTTCCGACTGTTCCGCACCCCTGGAATCATCTTTGTTATGGACAGGTGCAGGCGCTCTCATAGTTTGTGTTTGTTCAGGGCAATTGTTAATTTGCCTTTTTGCAATGAGAACTCAAGAAACCGCAAGGAAGAAAGATAGTAACAAAAAGAGTCCCCAACCCTCTCTGGCTTGGCTTCCTATCACTCACTTTCCCTCCTTTCCTCCCCGAAAATCAATTGACTGCGGGAGTCGAAAGACAACCATCCAGCGCCTTCACCTGGACTAGTCGCAGGAAGTCCATCTGCCATTTGCCAGCAGGTAATTATGTACTGTAGCACATAGACAAGACGAATACAGTCGTGCAAAAGTGTTATAGGGGGAACGCAAGGGAACCGTTATTGCCGTTTTCATGCATATGGTAGGCCGATCCCTTACCTTATGTATGGAGAGACTTCAAATTGATGGGGGCATATATAGTAGCCCTATCCACGACTGTTAGCGTTGAGTAGGTCCAGCAATTTTCACACGACAGGAATACAGACAGACCGTGGTGTCACCCAGTTTCGCCAACTCCGTTTTTTGCGCGATGGAAACCAGTACCGGCGGCAGTACCCAACGATACAATCACACGTATGTATCACAAGAATGCCTATGGTTGCACCTCCGGTAGCAACGAATGAGGTATGTATGGGTAAAAACTTTAGTGATAACTGTAACTGTAAATTGAATTCAAATATACGTTTATTACTGAAGAAAAAGGCCAACTTTTGAAAGTGTCTGGCGCTGCAGCTTTCGGCCGCAACTCGGTGGCCGTCGGCCGCCATGGGGTCCTCGGCCCTCCTTTGTCTCCCCACTCCCCACCCTTTATGATTGACCTCCCTATCTTCCGGTGCGGCCCTCGGCCGCCACGGGGGCCTTTGTCTCCCCACAATTACGACGACCATTATCTTTCGGTGCGGCCTTCAGCTGCCACTGGGGCCTCCGCCCTCCTTTCTAACACAACGGACCCCTGACAAACAGAAGTAACTGACGAAGTGAAATTAATTTACAGAGGACGCGTAGGCGCTTAGGGTTGCATTTTTCCTTACAGTTAAGGTCAACGATTCTCCCCAAAGGGTGCTCCCGTGGCGGCCGCAGGCCGCCACGGGGGCCTCTGGCCTCCTTTCCAACTACAACGGACCCCTGATAGACAAATGTCACTGACGAAGTAAAATTAATTTACAGAAGACGCGTAAGGCGCTTAGGGTTGCATTTTTTGTTACAGTTAGGTGAACGATTCTCCCCAAAGGGGGCTGCCTCGTCGGTATAAATTAACTGTAAAGTGTTCCCGACCACCTGTTTTTTGTGAGCCCCCGATGCTGTCAAGTGCTTTGCCAGTTCTAACTGTACGTTGGATTGAATCCATGCCTCATCCAATGACGTTCGCTCCAATACCGTCACGAAGAGGATCCCCTCAGCCTTGGAGGGGAATATATATAGAGATTTCATATGAGCCGAAAGCTAGTAATCACTAGGACGTGGCCGATAGCGAAACAGCCAATGAAACGGCACTAGGACATTTTCTGCGCTGGCAACCACCCATTTCCGTTTTACCCATGCCGATTTGGTATAACTTGGCAGTGCTCAAGTCCGTAGTTAAAAAAATCGCTTTTGGAAACGGCCGCGAGAATCACGCCCTCCAATACATCATCCGCGCCATTCATCTCCTCCATCCTCCTCTTTCATCCCATTATCTTCCAGTTTGAATATCGTATCCCCTTGCTGTTTGCCGCCTCCGCCAACCCACCACGCCTTCTTCTTCTTCGAGGACCCTCCCTATGCTGCCAACAATCAACCATTAGTCTTTTGCTTTCCTTCAGCTGCCTTTCGCCGCTTCTTCCCATTACGACAACCATGACGACACCTCTGGAACTGCTTGACGAAATGAAGGAGTTGAACCGTCGGCGGGAGGTGGATGAAATTGGCGCGAAGTTGATTGTCGACTACTTTGGCTGTATTTTGGACGATGGAATCGTTCGAATAACACGAAAATTGAATGGTTGTA
>Ga0194115_10006176_pt1 | contig 12217 bp, 4 predicted proteins | sample TA2MahsurfametaG_3_FD_148656 | JGI IMG/M metagenome (GOLD analysis project Ga0194115, IMG submission 148656) | Freshwater microbial communities from Lake Tanganyika, Tanzania - TA2015002 Mahale S4 surface | ecosystem: Environmental > Aquatic > Freshwater > Lake | place: Tanzania: Lake Tanganyika... | reverse complement strand
TCCAACAAAATGACGACAAGTGAAGCAACAAGAAAACAACCAAAAAACCACCAGCAAAGAACGACGACTTGCTTGTCTGCTTCGCTCTCTCTCCCCCCCCCCTCCCCATCGCCGGTGATGCTACTGTTACTGCTACTGCTGGTTGGAGACGAGAGATGACGGGGGGGAATCTTGTGATGGTCACATATGACCGAACACAAAAAGAAGCGGAAAGAAAAAGATGATGAAAGCGATACCCCGAATCTGTTGGATGTTCTAGAGTCTCTATCAGATTTAGCCCACCCTACCCCACACACCTACGTCTAGTACAGAAAGGGGATGCTGGCGATATACTCATACTTCCTACGGTACCTCCTTGCGGGTAGCACTGTATCACCAAAGTAGTGAAGGGAATACCCAAAAGATACAATCCGGCGGAACATCCCCAAAACCAAACCATGCAAAACGACGATAGTAGGAGGAACCAGGTGGTAATCGGGTGGGGTGGGAGGGGTTCCGATCATGAAAGAAATGACTTTTTTCCCCTTTTACGGGAATTCATAGTGACTACTACTACTACGACGACGAAGATGACGACGACAAACTGGCGACGGACGAAATCGTTTTCGGTTTTCGCTCCCCGGCGGATGGAGATATTCTCCTTTCATCCTCTTCATGTTGTCGGTGTATGCGTCTCCCAAGTTTGGATGAAAGTTCCCCCCCCCCCTACCCAAAAGAACCCCAAAACAAACAGACAAACAAAATTCCATGAGTCTGATGATGATCTACTTACAGTTAATAAATAAAGTAATAATAAATGAATCTCGGAATACCGTCCCCCCGCATCTATCATATCGTCATGGAGGAACAACAACATAAATAAGAGTTCCATATCCTTTCATTGTTTTTCATCAAGGATATCGGCAGCCGGTAGCAGACAGAAGTTTTGGATACTGTACTAGCAGCATCTTACCGTGTGTCAAAAGCGACGCACTGTGTCTACCATACTTCGTTTCACGAAACAAGGTATGTGTTTTTGTCCACTATTTTGGTGACTTTGTGGTAACATCGTGGTTTTCGACATCTCACTGTCACTGCCACTATCCTACCAGGTATCTATGGTGTCGTCCATTTTCCGGACCCGGATAGAGAAATAGAATTCTTTTTCGAGCCATGTGCGATCACCAATTGTCACTGTCATCATCACTGTCACTGTCACTGTCGCAGACACCATAACCGTTAGGTACGGTTACCGTTGCGATAGTACGGGACTCGCAACGATAAACTGGTTCGCGGACAGAATATATTCGATATACATACCCTACCTGAATGGATGACTGCGATATGGACAGACTCTCGAACTGTCACATGACGTGGAATGACGCACACCAATCAATAGTTGGTTCTATTTAATGTGGTACGGTTCCCGCCATAACCGCTAGAAACGACACACATACAAATTGTGTTCGCCAATCCACCCAATCCATCCAATCCGGTGGTTGCTGAGATGTGGTTGTGTTGGTTGTGGAGCCTGTCATGTCGGTGTGTTGGGGGAGGGACATCTGTTTCGCGGCAACCAAACCAGGGGAATCTTACGAGAAGGCCATCATCCACTCACACAACCACTTGTCGTCCTTCCGAACACCCCCATATCCGAATTGGGTTTTCAGGTACACCATACACCTCTCCTTCTTCATTGTCCCACATTGGTGACTCTCTCTCGAATACTCTCTTTCGCATTTGTCTTGGTTTGTGTTTTTTGGGTGACCCCTAACTCCACCATGTCGACGTCATCTCAGTTGATGGCTCGAAGACGTCGTCGTCAAAAGCATTCGGTTCTCATCGCCGCAGCCGCAGCGACGTCGACCTTATGTGGTTGGTCTACGATGACTACTACTACGACGACGATGCAAGAAGTGGTAGCCTACGTTCCGAAATTGGGAATTTCCATTTTTTCTCCAACAAGAACTTCCATTTCTTCCTCGTCTCGTCGGGGTGCCTTTTCCTTCATGGAAGGTCCACCACCTGGTGAGGAAGACAATGGTGAGGAACAGCAGCCCTTTTTTGGTTCCTATCAGGGTCCTCCAGGACAGTCGTCGTCGATACAACCACCACCCTTCCCACAGTCATCATCATCACAACCGCTACAACAACCCAATGGTGGAGGAGGATTCAATGATCCCTTTAATCATTTCTTCCCATCTAGTCCGACAGGTGCTGGTCCGAATCCATTTGCATCTGGAATATTTCCACAATCATCGACAGGAGCGGGACCAAATCCATTTCAACAACAGCAACAGCAACAACCACCACCAATGTCACAATCTGGAATGATGGGTGCCGTTGGTGGTAGTAATGCCTTTGTCGGTCAATCGCCGAGTGATGATCCCTATTATCAACAAAAGTTTGCTCAATGGGATGCTAAGGAACAGGCTAGGAAGGATATGGCAAGTCAGGGATTACAAGAAAAGACTTTTCAAAAATTGAAACAATTGGAACAATTACGTGCGTCGCAACGAGGACAACCACAGCCACCACAACAGGGGAGACCACCTCGAGAGGATGAATACAACAACAACAATATCCTGTCACCACCACCCACCTCTGCATTCTCCAACCCTGGTTACAACGGACAGCAGTCCCGACAACCACAACAACAACAGTACAATAATGATTATGGTGGAATGTTATCGCAGTCTGCAGCTGAAGCTGCTAGGAGGAAGTCGGAAGAATTACGTCGAGAATGGGAAGCCCAGAATCCTCCCATTATGCAGCAGCAGCAGCAGCAGCAACAACAACAAAAGGGACCCTACGCGACTACCAATAGTGGTCCACCGACGTCGTCCTCCCTACCGGGACGTGGGGGGAATAATGATGCGGATTACAATAATGGTAGTCGCAATCCGTTTGCTTCCATGGGTGGTGGTAGTAGTGGTGTTGGTGGAGGACAACAACAACCGTCAACGAACCCGGTCAATGGTAGTACCAATCCTTTTCCTACCATGGGACAAGGAGGACAACAACAACCGTCGACAAGGGCCCCAGCCAATGGTAGTACCAATCCTTTCGCGTCATCATCCATGGGGGGAGGACAATCCATGATGACGAATCCGGCGGCAGCCAATGGCAGCAGTACAAGCAATCCGTTTCCTTCTACCACAACGACTGGTACGGGGGAAGGAGGAGGAGGACAATCATCAGCATGGGCGCCGGCTAGTGGCCGAAGCAGCCCCAATCCTTTTGCTTCCATGGGGGGACAGGGACAATCCTCATCAGCATCATCGGTTCCACCGGCTAGTGGTCGAAGCAGCCCCAATCCCAATCCATTCGCGTCAATGGGTGGGGGACAGGCACAATCATCAGCATCGGCTCCAGCTAATGGTCGAAGCAGCCCCAATCCCAATCCATTCGCGTCAATGGGTGGGGGACAGGGACAATCATCAGCATCGGCTCCAGCCAATCCAAATACCAACACAAATCCATTCGGTTCAAGGGCGACCAACACCAATCCATTCGCTTCCATGGGCGGGCAGTCATCGACGACTCCGGTCAATGGTCGTACCAATCCATTTGCTTCTATGGGGGGTCAGTCATCGAGTCAACCTAGCAGTGTGGCTAATGACAATTCATTATTTTCACAGTCAGGACGCCCTTCTGCTCCAGCCGGTAGCAGCAATCCCTTTGCCTCTATGGGAGGGCAGTCACAACCAACTCCCAACACCGGTTCTACCACAAATCGGAACCCATATGGTCCTTCCGACCCAATGCCTGCCCGATCAAATCCATTCGCAGGTCAACAGAGTCCTGCTCCAGGACCCTCTTACAATGTTTTTAATGGGAAAGAGAAGGGGACGACGGACCAATCTGACAAGGCCAGTGGAAATAATCCCAACGCTTCAGTCTTTAGCGTTTTCGGCTCAATGCCGCAAAATACACCCTCTTCTTCTACCACGCCCACCGATCCGCGAGAGGAGGAACGTCGTCGTCGTGAAGAAGCGAAAGATCGCTTTCGGCGTTCCCAACAGAATGGTCCTTCTACCAACTCTGTAGATTCAGGATCCATCCCCCCACCGCTTCAACAAAAGCAGCAAGAGTATGGTCCCGGTTTGCCATCCTATGCAGATACAGATGAATTCAAGCGACGTCAAGAAGCAGCCATCAGGCAACAAGAAGCTGAAGAAAAGGAAGCTACGCGCATCCGAATGCTTGATGCCAAGCGACGCGAACAAGAAGCCAACATTCGACGATTTGAATCGGAGCGTAAATCGGCCATGGAAGATCCTGTTCGTAAGGCGGCTCTTGAAGAAGAAATGAAGCGAAGAGAGGCCATTCGTCAAAAGGAAGACGCTCAGCGAAAGATTGTCGAAGATACCAACCGCATTTCCAATGAGATGGAAGAAAAGCGGAAGGCTGCCGAAGTAGCGCGTCAAGCTCGAATGGAAGCCGCTCAAAAATTAAGTCTTGAGCAAGCTGAGAAAGAAAAACTTGCCGCCGAAGAACAACGCCGCAAGCTACGAGAAGCGCGAGAAAATGCAATCAGGGCTGCCCAGCAACGAGCAGACAATGAAAAGAAGGCGAAGGAAGACGCCGAAAAGCAACGAAAATTGGAAGAAGCTGAACGTACACAAGCTGCTCGTATGAAGGCAGAGACTAGGAGATACAGAGCCGAAGCGGAAACCAGTCGTCAAGAGATTCGGAATTTCGTCGAGAGCAAGGGTCGGCAGATTCAACAACAACAACAGCAACAACAACAGCAGCAGCAACAACGTCCAATGAATGAGAGCCCCTTCCTTCAGGATGAAATCGATCAACGCGCTGAAGAAGCCAGGCGATGGGCCGAAGGAGAGGCCCGCCGCAAGACTGGCGGATCTCCGACTGCTACTGACTTTGATGGACCACCCACCTCCCCCGCAAGCTTCCGAGGACCAAAGGATGATCCCGAATCGATCCGCATCCGCAATGTATACGCCAAGTGGTGTGACTTTTATGGGAAGCGATTCGATGAACGACGATTACGAACCTTTTCCGAAAATCTCTTTGAGATTGAGAGTCACTACTCGGATACCGGTGAACCTGTCCAGCTAAATGAATTTGCCGATTTGACAGAACAGGAATATGAGCTTCGACGATTGGATCCCTTTCTCTGGGAAGAGAATGAGCTTCTCCGTTGGGCGGAAGACGAAGAAATGCGACGTCAAGGGCTACCTCCCCTGTGGGATGAGCAAAGACCGTCGTCACCTTATGGTATGGATGAAATAATCGACGATGATGCATGGCGGCGTGATGAATCCGAATGGGGTAAGCCGTCAAGACGAAAGCCCATATCGAAGAAGACCAAAGCATCAAAGGTTCCTGAAGTACCTGAAGGAGCCGCGCCTGCTGATGCGGCCAGATACCGTGGGGTGTACGAATCAGAACGTAAAGCTGAATCTAAGGCGAAACAAGAGGAAGAGGAAAAGAAGGCTAAAGACTTTGAGGAACGACGAATTAATAATGCCAAGCTTCTCGCTGAAGAACTGGCCAAAAAGAAGGAGGCCATGGAAGCGAAGCGAGTCGCCGAGGAGGAGAAAGCAAAGCTGGCTGCCTTAGAGGAGGCGCAACGCCGTGGTGAAGAAGAAGCGAAACGTCGAGCCATGATGGATGCAAAGAAAGCGAGTGAGGACGCCCAACTGGATGATGCCAAACGAAGATTCATCGAAGACACAAAGTGGCGGAATCAATCGACGCGGGGTCCTCCTCCCCAGTCACCGTCGTCCTCATCTTCCATCCCTTCAACGAGATCATCCCCCTTTGGGCCTGATCGAGCCGATGCTGGTATTGGTCAAGAGGGTAACCAAGTTCTGGGTCGCAAGAATTATGGACCGCTGGCTGATGACACTGTTCGAAGAACGAGCGGCTTCAGCAATTATCAGCCTTCCAGAGGTATTGATGCGTGGCAAGCTGCCTTGTTGCGTGGAGAAGAGGAGGCCGTGAAGAAAGCCCTCCTGGAAGAAGAACGCCTTAAAACGCAAGCTCGCACCGAAGCGGAAAAGAAAAAATTCGATGAAACAGTCGCTGAGCGAGCCAGATTTGAGGCTGTCATGCGGGAAGAGACTGCTGCTAAGAGCAGGCAGCAAGAGGAAGAAGCTCAAAAGATACTTATTGAACAAGCGAAGAAGAGATCTCAAGAAGATCAGAAGAGGCGCGAAGAAATACTTTTGAAGCAGCAAGAAGACATTAAGAAATATGCAGCAGAACAAAAGTTCAATGAACGTCTTGCGGAAAGAGCCCGAAACGAAGCCCTCATGCGAAAGGAAGCAGCCGAAAAGGCCAAACAGCGCGAGGAAGAAGCTCGACAGCTTGTCCTCGAAAACGCCAAGAAAAGGGCTCAGGAGGATCAACGAAAGCGCGAAGAACTGATGTTGAAGCAGCAAGAAGAAATGAGAAGACGGGCTGAGGCTGAACAGAAGCGAAAACAGGAGGCTGCACGACTGGCACAGGAGTCCACTCAGAAACGCCTTGAAGAACAAGCTAGAGTCGAAGAACAACGTGCGAGACAAAGAGAAGCGGAACTAAAGCGGAGGGAGGAATCAAGACGGCTGGCGTTGGAAGAAGGCAAAATGAAACAAGCCGAGGCTGCCCGTTTACAGGAAGAACGATTCCGTGCCGCAAAGCTGCAGCAGGAGAGGATGGAGGAAGCGAAACGTCTCGCTGCAGAACAAGCTAGAAAGAGGACACAAGAAATTGAACAGCTTAAGGTCGCTCAAATGATGAAGAGGAACGAGGGAAACTGGCAACGAGAAAATGCTCGCAAGCGACAGACAACTCAGGAAGCCATAGATCGAAGGGAAGAAGCCCTGGAGATGGCAAGAAAGAAGGCCGAAAACGAAGAAGCCGAAAGACGTCGTGTGGATGCCGAACTAGCGAAGAAGGGCCCGTCGCCTAATCCCCCATCCTTCTCCAGTAGCAAGGTGAACCCTTTTGAAAAGCCAAAGCCCAAGGCACCCGTGAAGGCCTCTCCGTTTGGATCGTACATGGGCGCTATTGATCAACCAACCTCATCTAGTGAGTTTTCAGCCATTCCACCGCCCCAAGCCGTCTCCGGTACTTCGACTTCTACAGGCGCAGTGAATGCAGTCCCGCCCCTGTCTCAACCTCCAGCAGGCAGACAGAGTGAGTTTTCCGTCATCCCACCTCCCCAAGCTGTTTTGGGTACTTCGACTTCTACCGGCGAGGTGAATGTAGTACCGCCGCTGTCCCAACCTCCCGCAGACAGCCAGGTGAACGAATATACTCAGGTCCAAAGTAGTTCACAGGACGATGATATGCCTCCTACCTTGACTACGCCCACTGTGCCTAGTGGAATCCCTGGTCCAGGCAACCAGCCCAAGAAGAATTGGAACCCCTTTTCACGATCAAAGGAACCCATAGAGAAGCCCCAAGCGGCGTTCACTGGACCGTCGTATGATGCTTGTGTTGCAAGGAGCGAACAGGAATCGGTGGGTCCGATACTTAAAGAATCATCCAACAGTGAAAGCCGCCACGCGTCATCTAATGCCGGAACCCAAGTACCATCGTTTGATACACCGGTACCTCTTTCGCGGAATGTCGTTCCTCCCGCTCGTGGGGATGAGACTTCTCGACAAGAGCCCTCCGTTATCAGCCCCCCGGTCCCAGTTAAGGACTCTGTCGCTCCGAAGAAGTCATTTGCTCCCTACGGTAGAAAGCCACTCCGTATTCCCACGACAGGAATGGCGTCGTACACCGAACAGGTGGCAAGCGCACAACCTATGGAACCGGCTTCCACGGATCCGCGTCCAGTTCTACCGGAGATCAAAATAAATGGAGGAATAGAACGACCTATTGAAGAAAGAAAGAAGGTCTCATACAATCCGTTTGGAGGCTGGAAGAATAAGGTGCAGGCTGCAGTCGAGAGCACTTCAAGCTCACCGACAGCGCCATCCGAGACCAAGGATTCTTACCAGCCCTTCGGAGGATTCAAGACAGCCCCGTCAGAATCGACTTCGCTTGACACTACCAGTGAACCTCCAGTCCCTGTAACAAGCTATTTGCCCAGCCCCGTCGGTGGCATTCCGACGAAGGCCGCGTCCGGCGCTGTAGATCGTCCAAAATCATTCGCTCCTTTCGGTGTCAAGCCCAAGTCTGCTCCCGCTTCCGGAATGCAGTCCTACACCGACCAGATGACGGGTGCAGGTGAAGCTTCGTTTACTCTCTCTTCACCCTTTACTTCTTCCTCAAATTCGCAAGAAGGTGTACTGCCAGTGGGGCAGCGGCAGCAACCTGAAGAGTTTGCTGGCACTGTAAGCTATATGGGTCAAGTAGCGAAGAGCTATGTTGACGAAAGCACCAAGCTGAACGAGCTCAAGGAGGATATCGCGCGTATGGAGCAAGTCACGTCGAGTTACCCCGGCATTCCAAGGTCCGATGAAAGCGGTAGAGTCCCTACTTTTTCAAATCCATTCGTCGTCGACAAGATCCAGCAGCCACGCCCCAGCGTTGGAGATTCTAAGGAGTTGCGGGAAGAAAAGGGGAAGTCGCAGCAGAGCAGTGGGGCGTTACCGTTCTTCATGTCATCACCTGCATCTACGGACACTGCTTCGACTGGAAGTCGCGTTGCCATACCGATCATTAGTATGTGGGGCCAGACATCAGAAGGGTCGATTTATGGTTTCATCAGCGGATCGACGAACTTCGAAGATGGCGCGTACATCATGACGTCGCCCGTGGACCAAGGCGCAACAGGCGGTAGCATTGTAACGACGGCATCGGGATCACAATATCAGCTAGCGGTTCAGCCAACGTGATTGCATTGAAGAACTGGGCACTGTTGTATGAATCTCCGTTGTAGAGAGAAAGAAGGGGATCTAGTCATCGCCAGCCATAATCATAGTAGAATCACGAAATTTTAGGAATCAGTTACGACAACATGAAACTATTCCAATCGTCCTACACATGAGCCGTATACAATTGTTTGTATAATTACGAGGCAACGTGCCTTCGTTCTTCGCAGCGATGATCAGTGGAATCACCCTTGGATAATCTTTTTGAACCGGCTGAAAGGACAAGACTTAATACGTACCGCATCACCCGTCTCGCCAATCGATAGCCACATGATCTCTATCCAAACATAATGAAGACCAAGATCAGCATTACTCCTGAGACGATTATCATCAGCCAACTTTCATACGATACGAGGGTCTGTGAGACGACTTTGGATATGAACGCTAACAATATCGCCTAAGGATCTTCCCCCGATCTATACGTACCATTGTTTCTTACGGATCGCCGTCTGATATTCGATTGCCTTGACAGTCTCTTCATTGGCACATTCGATATGTTCATTCGCTGCCTGGACACTATATTCAATACTATCCAGTAATTCTCCCTGTTGTTCTGTTAGTAGAGCAAAGTCCATGAATAGTTGATGCAACTCCGCCACGGACTGTTCGAGTTTCAACACATCTTGGTACTTGCCCGCCACCTTGTCAAAGGTAGTCTGAATTTCGGTATTGACAGAATTAGACAAAACAACCTGTTTCATCAAAGCTTCTCGACCACCCTGGCTTTGCATCACTTGATCGACTATCCATTGTTGTGTTCGACGAGTAGAGGATACGTGAGATCCGACTGTGGTACCACCATCACTCACAATGGGTATAGTCATCCTAAACAATAGAGTCTTACTTACCTTGTTCATCTGTAGCATCTGGTTTGATGGCGATGATCTGTCTTTTCGCCTTTTGTTTCAACGCATTCTTGTACTCTTGTTGAGCTTGCTGATATATCTTCATCTCGTCTATATGTAAATATACAAAGAAGATGAAGCACGGTGAGAGACAAAGATTTTCCTGCAAGAGTGTGCGAATACAAGCAAACAAGCAAGGTTTGGACAATGAAAGCCCCTACCAACAAATTTTCGTGTAATCGTCGAACAAAGATTTTGTCGGACACGAAGATCGGAAGCATTCAAAGTATTTTCTTCATCTCGGAGTCTATCAGTTTCTTCCTTCAACAGTCCAAGTAGGGTCTTGGTTCGTTTGGCACGTTGATTAGTCATCTCCAAAATTGGTTGTAACTTCCGAGAGAGGTCCTCTTCTTGTTGAGCCGTGGTGGCACTCAACGCCAATTCCTGAAGTTCCCGAATAGCCCTCGTCGCGACTCCTACTTGATCGATATTTTCCTTAATGGCATCCATTTCTCGATAGAAATGTCCCATATAATCAATTTGTGGCCGTTGTTGGTCTTTCTGCTGTTGTTTGGAAGCCTTGGGTTGCCCCTTCTCAACGTCTGGTGTATCGGGCTCCTCATCAGATGAGTCGTCATCGAGCTCATCTTGAAACCCCCTGACTGTCTCCAACAAGTTATTCATCGTCCAAGTCGCAAAGATTGGTTTAGTGGTTCGGGAGAGATAGAAGCAAACAAATGCACCCAATTCGATCACACCGTGACCGTCGATGCAGGGTGGTCATTCCCGTCGCCTCCAAGTTCTCGGAAGCCCATGTTGATCCTTCGCTACAGGATTTACTGACAGGACACAAATGTGCCGGATTAAATGGCAACGGCATTGATGACCCTTTTATATATATGCCTGGTGAGGAATCCACCAAATATTCCGTTCCATTTGCGCTCTTGAAACTTGGCAACTCCTCCCTCGAGTGCTCTGTCCTTCTTGTACGGTAGATTGACAGTCAGCCATAGAGCCAGGCATTGGGTTATGGGCGACCCACGACTCCCTTATTTGCCGTTACTATCCCGTTATTGGTCCTCCTACTCGTGATAGGCTAGATCATGGCAAGGGACGTCACGTAGCCAGTTCAAGTACGTGGTCAGGCAACAACAATACAGTATCGACGACATCATCGAACGAAAACGGTCCGCCTCCTTGGAGGAGGAGACAGGCGACGCGATGATGATGGGGAAAAGGCGGTTGAAACTGTAAACCACCGTGGTGGATGATGTAAGCGAAGCTTGCCGACGGAGTCGAGAACACTCAAAAGTCGTCTACCTGTACTATCAAAAGGCGAGGATAAGCGAAACCCATTCACTCTCGCAACTTCTCCTTTATCGTACCTTTCTTCGAGGGAGCCATTAGTGAACAGCGACGACAGATCCATACATCAGTTGAAAATAACCGAGGATACCCCAAAAATTTCGTCCATCCGATGAAGATCTTATCGATTATTGTATGGGTCGCCTCGACGGAGATTACTGCAGATGCCTTCCTAACGACGACGACGACGTCGAAATGGACGACATCGCCAGTAGCAGTGGATTTTTTGGCAACTGGTGGGAGGGCGTCAATGGAAACATCCTCCAAGACGAAGAATAATCATCGTGGAGGACGTTTGACGACATTTTCTGTCGTCGTCGGGGCCGATTCGGGATCTGGAAGTGAAAGGGATGAGACCTCTGTCACTGAACCGGCCGTCACGTCGAGTGTCGTCGGAGCCGTCACTGAAACGAAGAAGAAAAAGACGTTGAAGGAATTAAGACTGGAAGGTGGACCCTTTACCTTCAATACTCCCATCGGTGCATTGAATCCCTTTGCTATTTATTATGGTGTCCTTTCCTTGGCACTAGGCTTGCCCTGGTTTATCTTCCTAAAATCATGTCAGGTTCTGTACTTTGTGAGCCGAGGTCGAGTAGATCCAAAGGTGGGTCGGAGGACGACCGGGTCGATTTTTATGAATACTTCTTTTGCCATTATCTCTCACTGATGTCCGATGTCATGTTGCTGCATTCCTTCACAGCGTCATCTTCCCGTCTTCTTTAGTCATGTTTGGGGGACTCTTGTTTTGCGACTAAGTCGTTCCTTTCCAGAAATGATTGGTCTTGAGAAGCTCGATGTATTTTATAGTCAAAATCGACCTGCCATGTTCGTTGCCAATCACTGTTCCTGGATGGATATTCCGTTTTTGGGAGCCACAGTCGGATGGCGAAATTACAAGTTGGTGTCGAAAAAAGAATTGGGAGTTGTTCCCATTTTAGGTGATGCTATTCGGGTCGGTGGAAACATCATGGTGGATCGGACCGATCGAAAGTCACAACTAATGACCTTGAAACAAGGAATTAATTACTTGAAGAAGGTGAGAAAATATATTCGTGACAGGCGATTTCGATGTTTGTGGCGGTACCATGTTCGAATGGTGCGAACTGCTGGAAATATGAGTCTTCTCACTTGCTCCGTGTACTCGGTATGTTTGAACACCAAGGAGGGAATTCATTTGTGTACCTTCCC
>Ga0194115_10006175_pt1 | contig 12219 bp, 7 predicted proteins | sample TA2MahsurfametaG_3_FD_148656 | JGI IMG/M metagenome (GOLD analysis project Ga0194115, IMG submission 148656) | Freshwater microbial communities from Lake Tanganyika, Tanzania - TA2015002 Mahale S4 surface | ecosystem: Environmental > Aquatic > Freshwater > Lake | place: Tanzania: Lake Tanganyika... | reverse complement strand
GGCGTTGCGGGCGGGCGCAAGACCGTTGTAGGTAGTAAGGAACAATCCCCTCTATCTCACGAAATACCCGGAATGATGCGATGGTACATACATGGATGAAATCCCAACGAAAAGTACTATTGGCGATAACCTATCCCAAAAAGGATAGGTTGAGCGTTTGTCGGTTAAATAGAGCATCAATCGAGGTGCTAATCACACGAGTCAAAGAAAACGACAGGTAATTGACCGTTTCAAGATAAGATTTGATAGGGTCCCATACCGACCGTTCAACGAGCGCTCCAGCATCATCAATCCGTAGTAACCCCTCTATACCGGACCGCCCATTACCGCATGACTCAAGAGGGACTAATGTCGAAGGTGGCGGACCAAACCGATTTAGCGAGGTTGTGAGGCGGGAATCACTATCACGTCGGGTACAGTACAATCCATATCCCGTCTCTACGGTCGCCAGGACGTCTTCCCTGCAGGAAACTCTGTACGCACATTGATTTCAACACGAACAGACAACCACAATCATGACCTATTACGACGTGTTAGGTGTCTCACCTCAAGCCACTAGCGCAGAGATTCGCAAGGCCTATCTCAAGGCATCTCTCCAATACCATCCAGATAAGAATCCCAACAATGTCGAAGAGGCACAGGCCAAATTTGTTGAAATCGGAAGAGCCTATGAAACACTGAGTGACGACTCACTTCGGGCTGAATACGATCAAAGTCTACGAGGAGGATTTAGCTCTGGATTTGGAAGCAGAAGTCATGGTGGAAGTAGTGTGTATGAGGCATCTAGTTCCCCCCGGGCTTCGGACAAGGACTTTGAGAAGTTTCGAGATTTCTTCGATACGACCGTTGCGGGGATGTCAGAGGCGGATTTAGCTGCCGCCGTTGGGACGGCTGCCATGATTGGAGGGTTTATTGGAACTATATTGGGAAGTCGATTCGGTGCAGGGAAGAAAAATAGTGCATCCTCAAAAGTAGGCAATGGAAGCAATGCTGCTGGTGCTGCTGCTGGTGGTGGTGCAGGATCGGGGATTTTGGCCACAATGGGAGGTATGGTTGGAAGTAAGGTAGCAAGTGAAATTGCGGCATCATCCGTCCGTGCCTTACATAAATCTTCGATTCAACGAATGGAATACAAGAAGGCGTGTAAGATTGCTATGGAACAGGGACAACCATTGCCCCAGGCACCGACCGATACACCATGGGATTCCTTCGTTCGGCAAACGGTCGAAACCGTAAAGAAGGTGATGGACCAGGGGGGGAAGAATAGCAACAACAATAATTCTCAGACTGGAAACAGTCAGACGGAGAACAATCAGGCGGCAGCGAATGATCTTGGAAATATTTGGAATACGGTCCAGGCTGGATTAAGTATGGCGGCTGGATTGGCCGGTGCCGGAAAAACCGGAACAGGGACGACGACGGGTCGGGCTGGACAAACATCCTATTAGGGGACCATCATTATGGGGCTCCCCATCAGCGACGTATTTGTCAATAGTCCCGTACAAACCTAACGTCGGTGGTCCGAAATCAATCACGATTGTACACTACTATCACATGTCACTTTCCAATAAAGTAAAACGAAAATTCAACCCCTCAAAAAATAGTTTTTATTTCGATAGGATAGCATCAAAGCCCATTCCGATCGTTGCTCCTAGAACCAATCCGCTGTTCAAAAAGAAGCTAGTAAACGTCCCTGCAATTGCTTGTTCGGCTGATGTTTCGACTACCTCATTTACCAAAACGATTGTCAACGTACCGACATATCCATTTGTAAATCCCAAACATCCTACTAATATGGCAGACCAGATATCGGAAGACCACCATCCCCAATTTTGGACTTGTGCAATAATAAGGGGGAAAAGTAGAAAGCGGATCGTTACCGCCATCCAAATATTGTCCTTATTCAGACCCATCCGATATCGGACGAATAATCGACCTAAACAATCCAAACATGAGAATATCGTCATCAATATCAACGGCCACCAACCGGTACCATCCAACTTGGATATCGTCCATTGATCATATGCCGGAATTTCGGTTACCAATGGCGGCCATAATGCCAACGTTGATAGAAACAACAATAGGATCATGAATTCATTCCATACCACCTTTCTCAATACCTGATACCGTTCGGGATCTAGAAAACTGAACATTTCTTTCTTGATCATAGAAGTATCTTCTTTTGTTGGGACCAATGGAGTCCGTTCCGACGGATCGGTAGAGGTAGTAGTATGGGAAGAAGGATTGGATTCTGTCTCGGAAGTCGCTTTGCTTGCCTTGGCTAGGCATGCTTTGGAAAGTGGTAATGTCATTAGTCGGTAATACGCAGCGATGCATATTACGATAGTAATGGCTCCAGTATAAAAGTAGAGTAAACTACTAGCGACGATGGCATCTGCCGGGAAGACCAATTTGGTCGCATCTCTGTACAATGATCCGATGAGGGTCGATACACCGACACCAAGTTGAAAAAATTCTTGTACTCGTAGAGGATATTGAGATACTAACGAGATGACTGCACTATCAATAAAGGCTGTCACGATAGCTGCAATGGCTGTACAAGTCAATATTGCAATCATATTGGTATGTTCCTCCAAATGTAAAAAGTATGATGTTGGAACAATTAGTAGGACCAATAATTGTCCAACGAATCCACCGACGATACGTCTTGTGAAATGTGAAGGATGATTCTTCCCTCCCTTTCCACCACCACCACCAAAAAAGACAAGGATTGTTAACATGGTAAGATTCGTCCACATATAAATCGTCGTCAAGGGGAATTCAATATTAAAATCTGGAAAGAGTAACGTCCAATAATCGACAGGTTGTGTCAAGGCTGAAAATGGAAATAAATATCCAATTCCTACAATCGTTACTAAGAAACATGCTTCCTTTATCTGTGTCCGATCTGTCCCTCTGAGAGACGATTTCAGGATGACAGTGTCATCATCTTGTCGATCCTCCTGTTGTCGTAGTTGTTCTAGGATGTATGCTACCTCGTCAACATCATCAACATCCATTCCAGTTTCAGCACTACTATTCCGACGTAATGCCTTGAGACCACGTAAGGATGATGATAATCGAGGTGATTCAAACATTTCTTGTCAATGTGTTTGTGTCGAAGCGTTGGTGCGTTTTGTCTTTCTTTTTGTTCCTTCTTGCGAAGAAGGTGATGTGATGAATGTGATGTTTTTGTTGTGAATCTCATCTTCTTTTGGCTCGCGCAAGAAGCAAAGACGTGCGTTGACAGTACCCCAACAACTGTAAATAACGGTAGGACACGATCTTTGTTGTCATAGGGATCGATCGATGACACGTGGAACCTTTTGCACCAGGCTCTTGGTCATCACCATCACCCATCACAGGATTGTCTTTGAGCTGTCGTAGACTCATTTTGCCAACTGAACTCCAGTCCTGTGGACAGGTTCCTTTCGATGACAAAACCTATACAACCACCCCCGAAAAAATGGATGGCAATTGCAAAGATGGTGACAATCATGATGAATAGGATATGACGAGGGAAGCATCTGATGACGACGCGATACGGTCGTTGGTGACACAGTACATGGAATGGATAGATGTCGACGATCTTTTCCTGACACCCTCCGACTGTTCTGACGAAGACATTGCGACAGTACCTCCCTTTAAAGGAAATCTCATCAAACTTGTTACTAAGGATATTTTACATTCCAAAGTTAAGCATTGGGTTGATAACAAATTGAATACGCACGTCAAAGTCCTGTCATTGGACAAGAGCGATGATACAGACCGATTCAAACACCACGCAAGCGTCGAGGACGCAAGCGTCGAGGACTCAATAGCAACCACTGTCCATATGTCGGACCCACCTCCACACATCAAATTCTCTGACCAAACCTGTCTTCCAGTAGTTGTTACCAATCGTCAGAAAGTCATTGAAGGTATTGTTTCTACCACGACTTCTGGGGGCGAAGACGAACAAACGGATATTTGGAAATGTTCGCAACGTCTTCTTCGTCGACTTTGGTGGTGGAGATGTACTCTCGGTAAAGATGTGACAAGTGTTCTCGGTTTTGTAGTATGGGCCTCTTCTATCCATGATCAAATATGCCTCACGATCCTCGAGCTACGAATGCCCTCGTCTATCGAAAATGGTACAAGTACACTTGGAATGAAATTGCATCTACGAGTCCAAAGGACAATGCGAGCGACCCTCTCTAACGGAAATACAGTCATTTCATTCCTTGGACGAATCTTGTCAACTGTGGCCTGTGACAATCAGGAATTTCCGGCATCGATAAATTTTGTCTCTTCTGGTGAGGCTATGATCCTATCGTCGAGGATTCGAGAAGATATTCAAGCATCATCATCATCATCCCTGTCGTCATCTGTCGAGAACCCTGATTACAGTATTTGTCCAACGACGACTGGGTCGCTTGTCATCCGATGTTCTAATCGTTTAGCCCTCAAAAGATTACTCAACCACTATCACTCAGCAGGTGGTGGTAGTGGTGACAGCGATTCCAACCAATCCCTTCTTTTGGACTATGACGGCAAGAATCTCGAGGAAGAATCGGATCATTCCGCATGGTATATCAAATGTAAGACTCCAATATCCTTTGGTCCATTTTGGGATACTGCCAAGGCAGCGATTAATGGGACAAGAGCTCGCCTCCTGATGACGACCAAGTCAATGTCGTCTGACAAAGCAACCGCGACGATGATAGCAGCCGCACGGAATAAATGGCTATATATGCACCCATGCGATGCCATTATCGAATCGCATTGTCATACGATTATTGTACGAGGTATGGGCCATCCCTTCCGGGGACAGTTGACTTGGGTACAATTTACACTAGCATTTCATGAATTGGTGACCGAGACACTCCTCTTTCAGCGATTCACGCAGTTAGTCCATGGAGACATTCATGAAAATAACGTCTTGTTGTGGGAAGGGGGGGCATCATTATGGTCATCATCATCGACATTGGTATTGATTGATTGGGATGAAGCCTTACCAAAGAAACCTTGTCTGCGACTGTCCACCTCCGAGGAAGAGAGACGGCGATATCCAAGTGCCTTGATAGATTTTCCTGAAGTTTACACGAAACAACAATTCCTCCATCTCTTTCAACATTTCATTCAAGAATACTATGGAATTCCGTACGTGACGGCATGGAAAGAACATGTCGGGTCGGATGATAATCTTGATTATGAAGTGTCCAAAGTGAGCGTCGAACGTCGATTTCAAGCACTTTTGACCTTTCTCCTGTTGTACCAAACATAACAGAAGCTCCAAACACTATCCACATTCCCCCCTGCGGAAATATCCTGATGGGTCAAGCTGGAGGATACGAATGGTTCGAATCCTATACACGGTATTATACTCAATGCTCTACGGGACGGGAATGAGATTACGTGTCCGATCAACTTTGGTAGACCGGGTTTGAATATCGATTCATTCTAGTATACCTCATTGAAACTACTGGGTTTCTACTATTGCCTAGCTTAGGATTTCCAAAGTCAAACTGCAATCGAGAAGTATTGCTTGGACGTAGTTTACCTTTCAATGCTCCCGCTGAAGTCAATCTCCAACGTATAGTTTGTCGTTGACCGTTTCAGGAAGCAACACATCCATGGTCTACCGTATGGTCATCGTCTACATTGCCTACAAGGAGAGGATATCCTCATCATCATCGTCAAACTGTGGTTGCACCAGTAAAACGAGAAACGACGATTCGGGAAATATGACACGTCATATCCTTCGACTTGTAGTAAAGATTCGGACTCGTCACTCGTTTGGATTCACTGGAACTGAACATCGTATTCATGCCGCAAGAAAAAACGGGGATAAAGGCACGTCCGGCTCGTTTGTGTCGTGTTACTGTCGTCATTTGTATGGGGATTATGGAGAGGCACATACAATCATTTCAGGGAAAAAAATACTTGGCGTGACTGAACTGACTGGGATGGCTTGTCCGTTTGATCTTCCTCCTAAAGAAAGGTATGACAGATTTCAGATTTAGGGAAATCCCACATTCCTATTTACAGTATTTACAGATGGTTTGGAAGGAAATCTAAAAGAAATTTCGGCGGTACCGAAAAACGGTTCAAATGGCACGACCCCACGGAGTATACTGGTATCCACGTGGTGTACTGAACCGTACCACTGCACCTTTCTTTCTCTCAACGCCTTCCTTCCCTAAAAACCAATCCTTCCATCACATGTGACGAGGACTGATTCAACACAAACGTACTTCCGCCCCAAAAGAGAGAGAGAGAGAGAGAGAGAACGAACCTTTCCTTTTTGTGAAAACTCAAATGATGAGTACTCCCACTCCGACCTTTACTGCTATGGACATGTCCTTCTCATCCCATAGTCAACAACGAAGAAGATGTGGAAGTATTAGTTCCCAGTCGGCAACCTCCACGAAGACACCGACTCATCCAGAGGAACTACCATCCTATTATTCTCCTAAATGTCAAAAAGAACACGATGGGGATGATGATTCACAATCGGAACTACCGACAGAACCAGATATGTCCAACAGTAGTTGTTCGACACCCATCAATGATTGTACGATCGCGTCCGATGATATGACACATACCTTTCAAGAAACGAATAAACCGAAACTTACTATGACACCTGAAGAAGAAAATTATTTTGATGTCCAATGGAATGAAATGCAAGGTATTGGCGATGATGGTGATGGTGGTGTACAGAAGGATTCGTCCGAAAAACCTACCACACTTGCAACCCTCAGTTCGATACTGTCCTTTACGGGTCGACGTTTAGTCAGTATTCGGAGTGACCGATCTTCCAAGGTTAGTGATTATTCTATGAATCGATCTGGAAGTCGAAGTGATTCTATAAAACAGGAACCTATCGATCCTGTCGCATCTGGAGTAGTACTACCACCAGGATCCGACGATCCACCGCCGCCACCACAACCACCGGTACCTACCGATTCCTGTTTGAAATCTAGGAAATCCACAATGTGCCTTCTATTGTTGATCCTTCTTTTGGGTGTTACGATTGTCCTTCTTGTCACACTTGAAGTCGTCGGCGGAGGACGGAACAAGTCACCATTAGGTCCGAAAGATGATGACAAAGACGAACAACAAAACAACAATAACAATGCGGATTCCCTGACGTTACCACCTCTTTCATTTTCAACACCATCCTCAGCTCCACAGGAGGTGGGTCAGATACCCTCACCGACTATATCACCATCGGTACAGCCATTGGATCCTACGGGGACGACAGCACCGACGACTTCGATTTCTGTCGATATCCCAACCCTACCCGAACTTCGTTTTACACCCTTTGCTGAACTGTCGACGGGGACATCGTCTATGATTTCTAAGCATATTATCGGATATGTCAATGAGACATGGGATCTTCCTGGATCAGTCAATCGGGGAGATATTAATTTTCCATCAGAGATCAATGCAACAGATGTCATTGATGGTCCATTCTGGGAGGGATTATCCTTGGCGACACTTTTAGATACGAATTTCCGTGTCGGTTCGATTATTACCTCCTTAGGGATTACATCAGAGCAATGGAATTGTTGGGTAAATCATTATCAAGACTTTACATGGGATGGCCTACGTGAGGAATCGGAAGTTAAGGTCACCTTCGGTGAGAATGGGACTGTGACGATGGGCGGACGAGATATGATTGAGTCGATTGAAGCATTGGGATGGACGGAAGAAAGTTGGAATACTGCAGAACGATTCAATTATTTCTTCCCCCAAGATCCGACTAGTCGTGGAGAACGTCCTCTTTGGGAGGACCTAACGAAGAGAGAACAAGATGCTGCTACCAATTTCTGTTGGAATCGTGAATTGTGGAATCGTATTCCTCTCCCCGAATGGGAATCGATGTAATGGGAAATTTTTTACGGGGATTCCCCTCCTTCTTGATGCTATGATAGCGACCACGGGGAACGTCGAAAGGTTTTTGATTTATCCGTGTTGTTGCTTGTCTTTCTTTCTTTTTCCGTAATGTATGCCGTGTATTCATAAAGATCTTTTGTAGATTTTCTTTTATTCTTTAGAGAATTCGTTTATGGTTGATATATGATCTTTATGGAATTAAATTCCGATGAACAAAATCACGGACAAAGTTCTTGTAGGCTTCCGGGTGATATCGATAATGTTGGACATGAGGACTGTCTGGAAAGGTTAATATCGAAACGGTGATTCCACGATTTTGTCGTTCTTGAATAAAGGTTTGTAAATGATCGACATTAACCATCCGATCGATGGGACTATAAATAAATCCCTGTGGAATGTTGTTGGATTTATCTTCTACTAAATCCTTCCAAAATTGAAAAATACGATGTGGCCGATTCTGGAATTGACTCCATATTGCTTGGAATCCATTCACCATAACAAAGAAACATTTGACGACGATCAATAGGAAACGTGAACGGATCATCCCACTCCCCTCCAAGGCTGCAACACCCGTGTCAAGTGCAGGATATGCTGGACTTGAATCATAGATTTGACATCGTATATTGGAACGTACCGATGAGATTCCGACTGAAGTATGATCTAATAGTAGTCGTCGACTACCATCCTCCTCCTGCTGTTGGTCTCCCTCCTTGTCATGATTCTCCAAAACTTGAATCATTTGATGCCATACAAAGGCCCCACCGTTGGAAAAACAGTGTACCAGAATAGGTAAATCCTCTGTAGAAGGATTCGAAGAAGGAGACGCTGTCTTCTTCTGCTGTTGCAGATGTTCCTGTTCCAACGTTCTTGCCGCGGCTTCTAACCCCTCTCGAGCGAACTGTCGGAGTTCGACCGTATCATACCAAAAGATAGCCTTTGGATTTGCAGTCCCAGCAATGATAAACGCTGACGGTAAAATGTCTTGATATAACTGGACATATTTATCTAACTGTCGAGGTTGTGCCCCCCACCATCCCATCAAGACGACGATTGCCTTTTTGAGAGGAGGAGGAGGAGGAGGACCGTCGACGAGTGAAGATGGTGATGGTGATGATGATGATGATGGACCTATTCCACTGCTATCCATCGAAATCCGAGGTGGGATCTGCCTCCATAACGCTGGAGTTGGACGTTTCGTTGCCCACAATGATTTCAACATCCTATCACAACGAGTTTTGATAGTATGAAATACGAGAGAGTGTGTGTGTGTTTTGGATTTTGTGTGACCTCCTTTGGAACAGTCGAAAGGTAAAAGAGGATGATGGATGATGATTTTCTTCTTCCGATTTGTCGGGGGGATCTTTGTTTTGTACGATTTTAGGGACCATCTTTGATGTTCTCCCGAACTTCAAAACAGGACGGGGGAGGACCAATCGTTTTGCGCCATCCCTTCCCCACATGCTGCATTGAGTATGATATCATCTATTTTGTCTAAGAGTGGTCAGAGGGGTATTCACGATCCTCGACTCCCTCTAATAGCAATGGCGCATGTTCTCTAGCAATGGCGCATGTTTTGTCTACTAGAGTCATTAGGCACGGACGACGCACATACTAACGTGACGGTAATGTGACTGATTGGACTACCCGTAAAAACCTCCCGAAACACCAAGAAAACGGCGCCCTTTGGCGAGTCCGCCAGTCGTTCGAAACACTGTATCCCATGTGCGAACGGAGTGACACACTGTAGGCAACTGGATCGGGTATGCGGATGTCCGTCACCCGTCCACCTTTAGGACCGATGGAAAGCATGTGAACTTTTATTGACTGTGAGAATGGCGGGAAACAGTGGTAGCAGATTTCCGTTGATGATTCAAGTCCCGGTCGAACGGTTCTTGCTATTGTACGAAATGGACGATCCAGGCATGATATCGGCCGGGATCCCTTTATTTGAAAACCTTCTCGTTAATGAACGATTCGGTTTCGCATTGAGATGCCAAAGTGGTTGTGGTAGTGGGAACAGAGGGCCTTGAGGGTGTTCGCCATCGATTTTAGATATACAAAACTAAGTGTAATCACGAACACTCGCTCAAGGACTACGATACTATTTCTCGATCTTCTCGGTTCTCAACTCTACCACCTATAGATTGCCTGAATACACTACCGTTGCAGAAATTTATAGACTCATAATGGCCGATGCAACCAATATGGATTCGAATAATTTGAGCGAAGATCGGAATGTCGTCGAAGACGTCGTGGTCGGTGTTCTCGACGACGACGACGACGACGACGAAGAAGAAGAAGAAGAAGAAGACAAGGGGGGTGACGATGTGTTACAGGAGGATCAACCAGCATCAGACGTTATTGTTGAGAACATTGTTGAAGAAAGTGACGAAACGAATCCTCCTCCCAACGACGACGACGACGACGTGAAACTGGGTACTGAAAACGACTGCGAAAAAGTTATAGAAGATGATGCCCCGATACCTCCTCCAAGCGACGTGAAACAGCATCAGGAAATTAACGAACAGGAAGGCCATCTGATCGAAGATGTCACCACGAAGGATTCTCCTCCCGACGACGTCGAAGAGAGTGAAGAGAACGTAAAGCAGGACGCCATTGTTGCAAATCCTAATCCAAACGACGTTGAAGCGGGTGACAAAGAAAACGAAGGATTGAAAGAAGATTTCCTCGATGAGAAGCCTATTCTAGAATTCCCGACAGCACATCGTCGTGATGACGACGACGACGACGACATTGCGGATGGATACGAGAGTGGAGATGGACAGCTTGCGTTTGTTCCATTATCAGTCGATTCCTCTCTTGACCTTTCAAAGAATGCTAAATTTGGAGGAATTCCAGTACCTCCTCCCAATGAAGGACCACCGATGATGATGATGATGACTTATCCGTACATTAGTCGAGCTGCTGCGATAGCTATGGGAACAGCAGAAGATGCAGATAGCAAGGTCGATTACTCAGTATTAGCTGGTAACCAGGATTACAATGATGATGTTAGTTCCTTAGGAGGCAGTATGGTACGATCCATTATCGGTGGAACGATGGTCCAAGATTTCACAGGGTTTCGAACCACAAGTTCAGTTACATTTGATGTCGAAGATCCTCGAAGAAATCATGATGATGATGATGTTAATGACGAGGATACGAATGGAATAAAATATCCTTCTCCCTGGACGTCTAATACACAGAAGGATGCACCTCCACCGATTGAAATTGTATCGACTCAAGATACATCCAATGAGTTGGATGAAAGTAAGGATATTTCAGAATCTGGATCTAACTATCGGAGATTAGCCTATCTGGCATGTTTGATTATGGGACCTGTCCTCGTCGCGACGATTATTGGTCTAGCTGTTTTACTTTCGGACGTCCAAGGGGAGGATTCCAAAGTCGGTGTCGGTTCCAATGCCTTGAGTGATAATCTTCCAGACATGACGGAATCACCGAGTCAACAAATCGTCTCATCCCCACCGACGATTTCATCCATTCTTTCGCCAAGTCCATCGTCTACACCAGTCACGGCATCTCCGACAGGCATGCCCAAGGAGTCTTCTGTCCCTACCTTTATTGACACCCCCATGCCTACACCTGTCCCTACTGTGACGACGCCTTCGCCCACCGTAACGACACCTTTCCCTACTTTTGCGCCAGAGACTCCCTCACCAACAACAGCGCCTACTACCTCTTCCACTTCCTCTCCCACTGTTGCGGCTACCGAAGAGTTGACACCGGAGCCAACGGACCCTGTTGTGGAACCATTTCAACCAATGGGACTCCCACCCTACCCTGAGGGACGGTTTGTGCCCTGGTCATCCGTGTCAAGCGAATTAGGTGATGACGATGATTGGTTTTCTGTCGCTATCGGTAAAATGGGATTCACCGAATCGAATTGGGAGGTTCCATATCCAGACGAACAACCTAGTTCCTTGTCGTTTACACAAGCTCGATTCACCAGCAATTCAGCGGACGCGGCCATGTGGGCTATGGGGGTGGAGACTTCCGCTAGTTGGAATTGTTGGATCAATCATTACTTCTTTGCGGACTGGGATGAATTGCCTCGTATGCCAGGACCGGAGGAGGGCAAAGTCTTCTCGAATAAGGTCGGATCTGAAACCGACTTTGGTTTGGCCATTCAAAGGGCCTACGAAACGTTGGGATGGACTTCCGAACGTTGGCATGGAGGTTCATCGAATTACCCGGCTTCTGAATCTCAAGACTGGGATGAACTAAATTCGGCGGAACAAGCAGCGGCGAAACAAGTGTGCTGGACGAGGGCTACATGGAATCGAGTTCCCATCTCCTCTTGGTAAAGAGTAGGAA